>Ga0265295_1008764_pt1 | contig 11115 bp, 10 predicted proteins | sample Munlansysbiofilm_FD_192503 | JGI IMG/M metagenome (GOLD analysis project Ga0265295, IMG submission 192503) | Leachate microbial communities from a municipal landfill in Southern Ontario, Canada - Methane capture system biofilm | ecosystem: Engineered > Solid waste > Landfill > Unclassified ... | reverse complement strand
TTTTATCATTCGTGCTCCTGCCTTTTTCTAAATGCCCAGAACCTCGCGGTATTTATTAATAACCGCCAACCTGTTTTTAATCAACCGTTTGGTATAAAGATCGCTGGCGTGTTTTGTAATATGCTCATAACTGCCACGATCAACAACCTGGCCCTGATTCATCACTAAAATATAATCGGCAATCTGCGATACAACACTTAAATCATGGGTAATAAAAATCATCGCGGTATTTCCAGACTGTTTGATTTTTTCAAATTCTCTCATAATTTCATATTGGGTTGCTGCATCGATGGCGGTGGTTGGCTCATCGGCCACGAGAACCTCCGGTGCCATTGATAAAGCCAGACCAATCATAATCCGTTGCAGCATTCCGCCACTCAATTGATGGGGGTACTTTCTTAACACATCGTCTGGATTTCTGATTAGCATTTTTTCTAAGGTCCTCACCGCATAGGCATTTATTTTATTTTTATCGATGGCCATATGGGTTTCAAAGGTTTCCGCGATCTGATCAGCGACCCGGTAAAGAGGATCAAAACAGGTCATCGGATTTTGCAGAATCATGGCCATCTCTTTTCCGCGCAGGCTCCTTCTTTTTTCCTTGGATAATTGAAGCAGATTTTCATTCTTATACCATATTTCTCCACTAACCTTAAACTGATCATCCAAAAGACCCATAACCGCCTTGGCGCAGATACTCTTTCCGCTTCCCGACTCACCGAGTATTCCCAGACACTGACCTTTTCGTAATTGAAAACTCACGCCTGTTAAAATTTCTTTATCCGTTTTTTTATTTCTTAAAACAACGCTTAGATTATTCACTTCCAAAATTTTTTCACTCATGACAACTCCATTTCCTTGGGGTCCAAGACATCTCGCAAAGCATCTCCCAATAGATTAAAGGCAGCAATCAAAACCACAATGGCCACCCCCGGAGCAATCATCTGAATCGGATTGGTGGTCATGACATTCTTGGCTTCACTCAGCATGGCACCCCATTCCGGGATGGGCGCCTGCACCCCCAAACCCAGAAAAGATAGGGTCGATATGTTAAGAATCGCCCAGCCAACGTCCAGCGTCGCCAGTACCGCCAGCTCCGAAGCAATACTGGGTAATAAATGCCGGGTTAGAATAAAGGTTTCCCGGGTTCCAATACACCGGGAATATAATATAAAATTCCGGGAGCGGTATTTGATCACATTGCACCGGATCATCCTGGCATACCAGGCCCATTTGATAAAAATATTGGCTAATATCACATTTCTTACATCGGCACCCATTAAAGCCACCACCGCAAAAATCATGATCTGACTGGGAAAAGAAAGCATCACATCGACAATTCGCATGATCACCTCATCCACGGGCCCTTTAAAGTATCCGGCCAGCACCCCCATCAGAGCGCCCAGGCCAATGGTCCCGATCATCGTGATCAGGGCTAAAAAAAGTGTCGGTCGAATCCCATAAATCAATCGGGATAAAATACATCTGCCCAGATTATCCGTGCCTAAGGGGTATTGCCAGCTGAAGGTGGCAAATTTATTTAAAATATTGCCTTCGTAAGGGTCATGAGGTGCGACAAAGGGGGCAAAAATACCCAGTAAAGCAATAATTAGAATAATCCCCAACATCCCCATGGCGATCGGATTTTTAGTTAATCGCTTGATCATTTACTCGGCCTCCCTTCGCAGGCGGGGATCCGCCAATGCCTGAACAATATCAAAAATCAGATTAAAAAGAATAAACAAGGTTCCGATCATCAACACATAGGTCTGAATCACCGGATAATCGCGATTAAAAATGGACGTAATACAGAGTTTCCCCAACCCCGGCCAGGCAAAAACATTTTCCACGACAATGGTCCCGGCAATCAACTGAGGAATACTCATCCCAATCGCGACAATACAGGTTTGCAGTGAATTTTTTAAGACGTGCTTAACCAGAATTGTTCCCTGCCTTAGTCCTCTGGCCTGGGCGTAAAGCACATAGTCTTCCTTCATGTTTTCTAGCATATTGTTTCTGATCAGGCGGATATAGGTGGAAATATAGGTCAAAGCGACAGTAAATGCCGGTAAAACAAGGTGCTGCCAGCTACCGGCACCACTGGTTGGCAACAGATTCCAGCGAATACTCACCAGCCAGATCAGTAAAAGACCTACCCAATAGGCAGGCATGGCCGTTGTCATAAAAACAAGGCCCCTGACCAGACGATCAAACCAACTATCTTTATAGACCGCGCAGAAAAAACCAATTGGGAGACTTAAGAGAATGACAATCAACAATGAAGCCCCAGCTAATTGTAGGGTTGCCGGTAAACAGCGGGCAATCTCCCCCAACACTGTCCTTGACGGGTTAGTATAGCTGACACCAAAATCAAAGTGCAGAGAGTCTCCCAGCCAGTTTAGATACCGCAATAAAAACGGATCATCTAATCCCAACTCTAACCGTACCGCCTGAATGGCTTCATCTGTAATAACCGGAGTTTGTCTGATTCTCAATGCGACTTCCGCCGGATCTGACGGAATCAGATTGATAAACACAAAGCAGATAAAGGTGATACAGAGCAGCAACGGTATTGTCGTCAGGATTCGTTTGGCAATATAATTTTTCATCTTTTCACCTCAAAAAGGCTGTTGTCTAAAACAAACAACAGCCCGGCCTTCATTTTACTCAAAATACATCGATGTAAACGGAACCTCATATTGGCTCTGGGCAAATTCTACCCCTTTTAATTCCGACGTAAACAATGCTTTATTGCATTCATAAGTTATCGGAATATAGACGGCATCCTCATGAAGTCGTGTGAGTACATCGGTATAAAGCTCCTGCCTTTTTGTTTCATCGGTCGATACCAGAATCTGACCGATTTTTTGATCAATCTCCGCCTTGTCCGTCAGACCCAACTGAGCTGCATAATCGCCGTATACCGGTCTTCGCATCCCCGATAGTGAAGATTGGGGGTCATAAGGTATTCCCCAGCAGATATTAAATACCAGATCAAAGTGACCGGCTTTCATATTATCCCGGTAAGATTGTTCTTCCTCACCTTTAATTGCCAGGGCAACACCAAGCTTTCCATATTCACCCTGCAAATATTCAGAAATCGTCTGCTCTGTCACACTGTCACTATTATAAAGCAGTGTCAACGCCATTTTCTGGCCGTCCTTTTCTCGGATACCGTCGCTTCCCAGCTTCCAGCCAGCAGTCTCAAGCATGGTGGCTGCCTGCTCCATGTCAAATGCATAGGCTTCCAGATTGATATTGCAATAAGGCACGGTTATTGCAAAGAGCGTATCCGCCGGTTTTTCCAGGCCATGGAAGACCCCATCGGAAATCGACTGCTTATCAGTCGCGTGGGAAAGGGCCTGGCGAACTGTTTTATCGTTTAGAATCGCATTGGTCGTATTTAGAACAATCTGTCTGGTAGATGTGGGTTCAGACAGCTCGACACTAAAATCCTCACTGGATGTATATTTATTAATGGCCTCTGCATCAATCATATTTTTTCCAAAGATCAGATCAATTTCACCCTTTTCCAGAGCCATGATCCGGGTTTGATTGTCCGGAATTACTTTGACCCGGATCGTTTTAATTGCCGGTTGCTCACCCCAATAGTTTTCATTGGCTTCAAATACTGCGTATTCGTCAATGACAAAATCTGTCAACACATAAGGACCTGTTCCAATATAACCATTCACGCCATCCTTTGTCGAACCATCTTTCATCGCCTTAGGCGAAATCATTGCAAAGGGGCGGGTGACCCCAAGCTCGGTGAGCATTGGATAATAGGGCTCCGACAAGCTGATGACAAAGGTTTCCGCGTCCGGCGCTTCTACCGATACCAGTAGGTTCATCATCTCAAGCCAGGTATGACGCTCCTTGTTCTTAATGATCGCGTCAAAATTTGCCTTGATAGCATGAGCATCACAAACCTCACCATCAGAGAAAGTCACCCCTGGTCTGATCTTAAAAGTATAAACCTTGCCATCGTCACTGATCTCCCAACTTTGTGCCAAAACCGGTTCGTATCCATTTTCTGTAATTTCCACCAGGGTATCGTATAGCATCTCCTGAGCATACATCTCTCCGGCGTATAAATGGGGATTAAGGTCCCGAATATCCCGATAATTCACAAACACCAGCTCTTCTCTGCTACTTGTATTTCCAGCTGCCTGACTAGCACAACCACTTAAAACCATTATCACCAGCATCCCAGCCAGGATTATTCCCATTAACTTTTTCTTCATTTTCTTTCCTCCACTTTTTAGCATAGGGATACTATAACACAGTTAGCTTAGTCTTACTAATTCCCGTTACTTAAGACATGGTTATTCCAATCTGTTATAACCATGCCTTACTAAATTGTATTGATTAAGGTTTTTAAGCGATTTAAAAAGAGTGTTCCGCCGCTTGAAGCTTCATAATTTCGGTTTAAAACATAGCCCAGTACCATCAGTTTCTCACACTTGTTAATTTTTAATACCTTGATATCATGCTGTTCATAATCGGCATACATAAAATTAATTCCTAAACTGCATACGTCTGTATACAAAAGCATGGCCAGGTGCATATGGTCACTGTTTGTGTGAATCACATGATTCAGTTTTTCCACCTGAAGAGCACCTTCTGTAATTTTTTCCAAGTTGTATTCCAGAGCAAAATAATCCTTGCTTCCCTGGACATATTTCAAATTGGTCAGTTCTGAAAAATCGACGCTTTCCCGATTAAAGAAGGGGTGTTTTTTGCCCACGTAAAGGCAAAGTTCATATTCTCTCAGCGGATAAAAGTCAAGTTTTTTCTGATCAAGGACATGATTGAGGGTGGTCATCTGTTTTTTAGAGATGTGCATAATCCCAATCTCCGAAACATATCTGGCCACATCATCAATAATTTCCTCGCTGCTTCGCTCCCGAAACTCGATGTGAATCGGGTATTGGCAGTTTTTCATGTAAAAATCTGACATCAACCTTGCCATCATATTACTCGGATAACAGGATACCCGAATCTGGTATTCAACCGCCTGCCCGACCATCTCTGTCATAACATTGATATTGGCCAGAATATTCTTGGCATTATCGTATACCGTCATTCCCGCCGCTGTCAAACTGATTCCCTTGGCTGACCGCTTTAGAACGCTGACTCCTAATTCTTTTTCAAGATTCGCAATCACCTTACTGACATTCGGCTGTGAGGTGAATAACGCCGCCGCGGCCCGGTTCAGGCTGCCCATTTCCACCGCTGACACTAAATACTCTAATTGTTTAATCTCCATACACGCTCCGCCTTTTTTATTAGTCTGTTCTAACTTATCTTCGTCACTTATTCTAACATAATAATTAAATCGAGACAAATGATTCCGTTTCGTTTTTATTAAGAAAAAACGCTAAAAAAACTGCATCCGGATTTTCTCCAGATACAGTTTGTTAGCGTTTTTATTGATGTCTATTTCACCGAATTGATTAAGACTATTTATTCTATATGCAGGACCGATTTTCCGGTATATCGCAATAGTGCCTTGCAGATCGCAGTGGTGAGAATACCCGCCACAATGGCTTCCGGGATACCGTTAATAGCAATTACCGAAAGAATCACCCCATACAGGGTCGAAACAGCCACATCTTTAACTTCAGCGTAACTTTGTCCAAAGAATAGATAAATAAAATTCATTACTAAAAGAGTGTTGGTCAATGATCCTGCAACACCGGCAAAACCAAGAGCCATAACATCATTACTTTTTACTTTTTTCATTCCCCGATAGACATAATGGGGTACTACACCAACAAGAATTCTGGGTACAAAACAAATCACTAAACTCCAGAAATTACCAGAGTAGGTTCCCAGGGAATAAAACGGAGTAAACACAAAAGATGTCACTGTGGGATTAAAGGTATTGTTGATTAAGCTGGTCAGCCCAAAAACAAAGCCCAAAAAGGCACCATAAAATGGTCCTAACATAATGCTGCCAATAATGACGGGGATGTGAATAATGGTGGCTCGGGTAAATCCCAAAGGAATATAGCCAAGAAACGGTGTTACTGCCAACAAGACGATAATCGCCACAAAAAAGGATAGTTTGACCAAATCGTTGGTCTTTGGATTTTTCATATTTACCTCCCGCTATCGTTCCAGTCACGCCGGATACAATGCATCTTTATTTTAACGCCTTTTTTACTTAAATTCAATAAAAAAATTCAATAAAAAATTCATTTAAAACTTATATTTACTCCTGACCCTCGGATTTGGTATAATGATTATGAAAATAAATGAAAACAGTTGGAAAAGGAAAACCGATGAAAAATATATTAAGAAATAAAACCGTTATTCTGGGTATTACTGGAAGCATCGCCGCTTATAAAATGGCCAATGTAGCCAGCAGCCTGACCAAAATGGGTTGTGATGTTCAGGTTATGATGACAAAAAACGCCCAGGAATTTATCGCCCCCCTGGTCTTTGAGAGTTTAACTGGTAATAAGTGTATTGTTGATACCTTTGACCGCAATATCCGTTATGACGTGGCCCATATTAGTCTGGCCAAACGGGCCGATCTTTTTATGGTGGCACCGGCTTCGGCCAATGTCATCGGTAAAATCAATGCTGGAATTGCCGATGATATGCTCACCACCACCATCATGGCCTGTCACTGTCCCAAACTCATTGCCCCGGCTATGAATAACGCCATGTACGAAAACCCGATTGTCCAGAATAATCTAAAAAGCTTAAAAAAGCTGGATTACAAGATCATCGATCCCGCTGTCGGCATGCTGGCCTGCAAGGATGTGGGGGCCGGAAAACTACCGGATGAAAAATTACTAATCGATCATATCCTCCGGGAAATTGCCTTTTTCCATGATCTCAAAGGAAAAAAAATTATCATTACTGCCGGACCAACCTGCGAAGCCATCGATCCAGTGCGCTATATTACCAATCATTCCAGCGGTAAAATGGGTTATGCCCTGGCCCAGGCGGCCATGCTCCGGGGTGCCGAAGTAACCCTTATCAGCGGTAAAACGGCTCTCACCCCACCAGCCTTTGTCAACCTTATCCCGGTAGTGACCGCCAGTGAAATGTGCTCCCAGGTGATGGATCATTTTGAAGCAACTGATATTGTCATTAAAGCTGCCGCTGTTGCCGATTTCAAGCCGACCGAAGTAGCCACCCAAAAAATTAAAAAACGGGACGGACAACCGGTAATTAACCTGACACCGACCATTGATATTTTAAAAACGATTGGTGAAAAGAAACGTTCCGATCAGTTTATCTGTGGCTTTTCGATGGAAACGGAAAATATGATCGAAAATACCCGAGAAAAACTATGTTTCAAAAACGTGAACATGATGGTGGCTAATAATTTAAAAGAAAAAGGAGCCGGTTTTAATACCCCTACCAATCGGGTAACCATAATGACCCTTGAAAAAACTGAAGCACTTCCGCTCTTATCCAAGGATGCGGTGGCACACCGGGTTCTCGATGCGATCGTGGATGAACTGTAATGACGATTACCCAACTGAGTTATGTTGCTATGGAAATGGGGGTTATCCTCCTTGCCAACGGTGCTGAAACCTATCGGGTGGAAGAATCGATGCATCGGATCTGTCTTGCCCTTGGTGCCAAAGAGGCAGAAATTTTCGTTGTGCCGACCACCATCATCATCTCTGTTACCCTGGAAGGCGAAGTCCCGCTGACCCGGACCCGTCGGATTCATTCCCGGAAAATCGATTTGACCAAGGTATCTGAACTCAATCATTTATCCCGGCAAATCTCTTATGAACCCACCAATTATAAAAAACTGGTGGCCGAAATTAAACGCATTGATACCATCCCTTCTTATCCTTATTATCTTCACGTCTTAGCTTTTGCCTTTATTTCCCAAATGTTCACGCTTTTTTTTGGGGGAAGTTTTATGGATAGCTGCGTGGGGTTTGTCATTGGATTAGGAATAAAGCTGCAAATGGATACCATGCGTCGCTTTCAGGCCAACATTTTTTTCACCCATATTGTCGGTGGTCTGATTGCCTCAACCGTTGCTCTAGCAGCTTTGGGCTTGGGGTTTACAAGCAATATGGATACTATTATTATTGGCTCCATTATGACCCTGGTGCCCGGGCTGGCGATCACCAATTCGATCCGGGATATCATTGCCGGTGACTATCTTTCCGGACTGGCCAAGGGTGTTGAGGCGCTGCTCATTGGTGCCGCCATTGCCTCTGGGGTAGCTGTACCTTTAAGTTTATTACGACCATTCTGGGGAGGTTGAAATGATGGATTATCTTACTCCTTGCTTATATGCCTTTGGGGCATCCCTGGCCTTTGCCATTGTGTTTAATATCCCCCGAAATAAACTGCTGCTTTCAGCCTTGGGGGGGATGCTGGGACAACTGGTTTACGTAATTTTTCAACTGGTTATTACTAATGATGTCCTTCCCTATCTACTGGCAACCATTGCGATCTCCCTTTATGCCGAAGTACTGGCCCGCTTAACTAAATCACCAACCACGATTTTTCTGGCCGTGGCCCTGATTCCCCTGGTTCCCGGGGGCGGCATCTACTATACGATGCTCTATTTCATTAACGGCGAGATTGATCTTGGTATCTCCACCGGCGTTCATACCATGCTGATTTCCGGCGCATTGGCGGTGGGCATTATTATGGTCTCTTCAACCGTTAATCTGGTGCGTAAGGTGATGCTAAAAGGTCGATCAAAAATAGGAAAGAAGTTAAAATATGGGAAAAAAACTTAGGTCACCTAAATGATATTTAATTTTATACACTATCAAAGTTAATACTGCATAAATCTCCACAACATAGAAATCAGATAAAAATTGAAGCTTATTATCCTTTATGGTTTTTTGTATTTAATGTTTGTTGGAGCAGTATATCTTGCAATTCAAATCAACATATTTTAAACAGATATTTACACTAAATAACTTTTACAAGGAGAATAATATGAGTAAAAAAAAGCCTTTGCATATAGTTTTTTTTATAATAACCATTATATTCATTATATGTGCCTTAATTTCTTACATAATATATATCAATCAAATGAAAGAACCAACTGACATTATTCCCGACTTTTTTATTAGTATCTCTTCTCTGGTAATATCCTTTATTGCACTTATTATTGCGCTTATCACATATTTTTCAATCGATTCCGTGAATAATGTAACCTCTATGGAAGGTAATGTACTTGAGAACCCAAATTACACCATTGCTTATTCTGAAATGATAAAGAGTTTTTCAAATTGCAAAGTAAAGTCAGAATTTGAAAAAAAACTATTAGAAAAAGTCTGTCCTGCATTTAATAACAAAACCTTGACTTGTATTCAATTTGCTGATTTCATTCAGAATGTAATTGATCATATTATTTGGTTTGCATATGTCGATTTTAAAGGAGCTCAACTTAGAAATGAATGTACAAAACTAATTCAATATCTTGAACGAGAATTGCAACGTTACAGCTCGTTAAGCAATGGCCTACAGTACATCTTAAATGAAAATATTAAGTTAATTAAATATGTTTTGGATTATCAAGAGGAGAGAAGTCTCAATAGAGATACAGTTTGCAGACTAGAGGATATCCGAGGTAAAATGCTTCAAAATCCAATATCTCAAATAGTTTACTACAATTATTTGGGATTATATTATAGAAATAAAGCAAATACTCTTCTCAGACAATGCAACTCACAAAATAATGAATTTTCGTTTGAATATATGAAATCTATTCTTCAATACAACTACAACCCTAAGGTTGTTAAAGAAATTAATATCCTATTAAATCGTGCCCGTTTTAATTTTGACTTAGCAGATGAGTTAGCTAAGACCGATATACTCTGGCAAGGGTATACCCAGTATAATCTTGCCAGAACATTTGTGATGGAATACTTAATTAATACAACTGTCGAAGATTTGACGTATAATTATGCTCGTTCAGCTCTCTCCGTTCGTGATGTTGTATGTTTTTTGTATAGAAGCGCTAATGATTCTTACCTAAATGAGATGTTTTATAAAGAGTACACTTATGCCGACAACTTATTGAAAGAGTTTAAAAAACTAACGACTTTCGTTAATGATAAAGTCTCATCTTGATTACTTGCCTAGGCTAGTTGAATATTATTTCACAATATTGACAAGCTTACTACATTAAGTGAAAATTGTAATCCTTATTAAATCTATACGCAGTTTTATTTATACTGTTTTTCTAAATGACTCTATCACTTGTACCTAAATTTTTATAATTAAACCACATGTCACTTTATTGTACTATTCAAAACTTCTTTTGGATATTTTTCACTTTTCTGGTGCTTGAGATCCATCGTTTACCTACAAGCCATATTTTCTTACTCTGATTCACATAATCAATCATTGCTTTTGAATCGTTGATTGATTATAATAGAGTTAATACTCGTTTTAGATCCTCGCTTTTTCACTGAATGTTTTGGTATAATCTGATTTAAAATTAAGGAGAACATCATGAAAATTATAGTCATAGGAGCAGTTGCCGGCGGTACATCGGCTGCGGCAAAGGCCCGGCGAAATAATGATTCGGCAGAAATAATTATCTATGAAAAAGATCAGGACATTTCATATTCCGGATGCGGGCTTCCTTATTATCTTGGAGGAAAAGTCGGATCGATTCAGGAATTAACGCCACGAAGTCCAGACTTTTTTAAATCTAAATATAATATCGACATTCATATTCGCCATGAGGTATTAAAAATTGATATCCCCACCAAAACCCTGGTAATTAAAAATTTGGATAGCGGAGCAGTTTTTAATGATACTTATGATAAACTCATCCTGAGCACCGGCGCTCAGGCTTTTGTTCCACCGATTAAGGGAATTGAACTGGAGAATGTTTTTTTTCTGAGAAATGTTCAAAACGCCCTAAAAATAAAAGCCTTTATCGACAATCATCAGCCTAAAACGGCGGTTGTTGTCGGGACTGGTTTTATTGGTTTTGAAGTTATGGAAAATCTTGAAGCCTGCGGAATCAAAGTCACACTGGTTGAACGGGCCGGTAAGCTGACCCCTAATCTCGATGAGGATATGTCCTTGTATCTTGAAAAACGATTGAGCAAAAGAAAAATCCCAATCTTTAAAAATGCTAATGTCGTTGAGGCC
>Ga0265295_1008763_pt1 | contig 11116 bp, 9 predicted proteins | sample Munlansysbiofilm_FD_192503 | JGI IMG/M metagenome (GOLD analysis project Ga0265295, IMG submission 192503) | Leachate microbial communities from a municipal landfill in Southern Ontario, Canada - Methane capture system biofilm | ecosystem: Engineered > Solid waste > Landfill > Unclassified ... | reverse complement strand
GTGGCCATCGAGCCGGTCGGTCTCCTCGGCCAGTTGGGTGATCTTGGAGAACAGACCGATGTCGCCCTTGGGGTCGATGGCCACCACCGAGTAGCCCTTGCGGATATCCTGCTCGAGGATGTGCTCCATCACCCGGGTCTTGCCCACTCGGGTGGTGCCGAAGCACCAGCAGTGGCCCTTGCGGGCGCTGTCCGGGAAACCCAGTTCGAGGATCGCCTGGGGGTGATCGAGGTGGACGCCGGTGCCGATGTGGGTCCAGGGCTCGGGCCGGCTCTGGCGAGCGGAACTCACGGTTGCCGCTGGATGCGGACCTCGACCCGCTCGCGCAGTTCGTGGTCCACGCTGAGGATGGCCGCCTTGGGCAACCGCCGGTCGGTGACCACCAGGCTGCGATGGCCGACGTAGCGCTTGAGGCAGTGGCACCTGATCCGGTCCGCCGACGCGCCCAACTGCTCACGCAGCAGGGTCTCGACCAGGGTCTTGGCCACCCGGTCGAGCACCACCTGGACCCGGGCGATGCCGTTTCGTACCATGGCTTCCACCCGGCGCAGGTGGAAGGCGCGACGCTGGCCGACCTGGAATCCGCCGGTACACCGTTCGTGCACGCCGATGCGGTTCAACGGGCAGAGGGCAAGGACCGGCTCGCCGGGGAGGATCTCCGCCGCCACCCGCAGGTTGCCCTCCGCATCGCTGCCGACGATCTCGCCCCAGACCAAACTGTGTTCACAGGGTTTGTAGCGCCGGACCTGTTGGCAGACTCCGGCCGTTTCCAGGCGACGTTCGAGAAAGTCGCTGAGCCGCGCCCGTCCCAGCAGCGCCGGCAGGTCGATGACCCGCTGGTGGACGATGCCGTTCACCCGGACGTAGGCCACCGCCTCCAGGCCCAGGTCCTGCCGGAAGTGGACCTGCACCTCCCTTCGGTACCAGCGGGAGAGGAGGGCGGAAAAGGCGGACTCGATCTCCGCCAGCACCTCGGCCCGGGACAGGCCGTGCCGGCTGGCAAGCGATGCGATGATGGACTGCATGCGAGGTGCCCCCAGAGACGATTAAGGGATGCGACCGGATAGTTCGGTCTCATCTCTTTTTTCAGGGGGGAGGACATCAGGGGGAATTTGAAAGTCCTTGGCGGAGCCCTTGCCTAACATAGCCCAGCAATAGCGTAGAAGTCAGCAGAGGGATCCGCAAACTCCGCGCCGGCTGATAAACATGTAGACGAACAGGTCGATCACTACCGCGGGCAGGGCGAGCAGGGTGTTGAGCAGGGTTATGATCTCCCGCCGGCCCGGCACCCGGCCGTAGGCCACGAGAAAGCCGAGCGGTATGCCCCCCGCGGCGGCGACAACCGTGGCCCGGCAGCTCACCGAGAGTGACACGCGAACAATGGTGAACAGTTTCGGGTCGAGCGCCCAGACCAGGCGGCCGGCGGCGGCAAAGCTGTCGAGGAAGAAACTCATGAAGGCGATGGTCGCAAGGTCGCACCGGGCGGACCCGCTGCCGGGTCCGCCCGGAAACGGAGGACGAAGGGTGGCTTTAAGGGATCAGTGCTTGGCGTTGGGGAAGAACAGCGGCTCGCCGAAGGTGTCCTTGCCGAAATCGCGGATCAGGGTCTGGGCCTCGTCACCGGTCAGCCAGTCCATGAAAGCGGTGGCGCCCTTGGCGTTTACGTTCGGAAATCGCTCCGGGTTGACGGCGATCACGGCGATGTAGTTCATCAACAAACTGTCCCCCTCAACCAGCGGCACCAGGCCGATCTCCTTCTTCAGGGTCAGGAAGGTTGCCCGATCCATGAGCACGTAGGCCTTGCGGCTGTCGGCGTGGCGGGTGGTCGCCTTGTTGCCCTTGCTGCCCTCAGCGAAGGTCTCGTACCAGGCGCCGGCCGGTGCAACGCCGCTCGCCTTCCACACCTCCATCTCCTTGACGTGCGTGCCGGACTTGTCCCCGCGGGTGACAAAGGGGGCACCGGCAGCGGCGATTTTGCGGAAGGCATCAACCGCGACCCGCATGCCCTTGACCCCTGCCGGGTCCTCGGGCGGTCCAAGGATGACGAAATCGTTGTACATCACGTCGCGACGGTCACGACCGTAGCCCTGGGCGACAAACTCGTCCTCGAGGGCGCGGGCGTGCACCATGACCATGTCAAACGAACCGGTCTGCGCCTTCTTCAGGGTGGCGCCGGTGCCGGCTCCCTCGTAGACGATGGCGGTGCCGGTCTTCGCCTCATAGGTCTTGGCGAGCAGTGGTACGATGCCGGCGTCGATCGGACCGATGGTGCTGGAGAGTTTCACCTGGTCGGCCCGCACCAGGGATGGACCACAGGCCAGGAAGAGCATGGCGACGAACGACAACGTCGCGGCGAAAAGGGTACGGCGGGTGCACTGCATAGACAACCTCCTTCACAATTAAAAACTGGGCGGCCAAACCCGGACGCAGATCGCCCGCGGGATCGGCGCTGCCCCACGGATGGCGGGGCAGGACCACCCTGCCCCGCCAGATGGCATGCTTATTTCGCGTCGCCGAAGAACAGCGGCTTGCCGTGCAGGCTGTAGCCGGCGATCAGCGCCTGGCCCTTGGCGGACATGAGCCACCGGGCCATTTCCTCGGCCACCGCGGTCCTGGCCTGCGGGTGCTTGGCCTGGCTCACCGGGATGAAGCCGTAGGGGTTGGCCAGCTGCTGGCCGCCCTCGCTGAGGATCTCCAGGTTGACCGGCACTTCGCGGCCGTACTTGTACTTGATGTAGGTGCCGCGGTCGGCCAGGGTATAGCCCTGCTTCTCGTCGGTGATGGTCAGGGTCTTGCCCATGCCCTGGCCCACGGAGAGGTACCAGGTCTTGGCGTCGGCCGGCTGCACCGACTTGATCTCGACCTTTGTACCGTCCTTGTCCATTGAGCTGGTGGCGTCCTCGATGGCGACGCCGGACTTCTTCCACAGGTCCTGCTCTTTGGCGTGCGTGCCGGAATCGTCCCCGCGGGACACGAAGGTCGCCCGGGCGGCGGCGATCTTCTTCAGGGCCTCGCCGCCCTCGGCCGTGCCCTTGACCCCGGCCGGGTCGGCTGCCGGGCCGATGACGAGGAAGTCGTTGTGCATGACGCCATAGCGTTTGGTGCCGTAGCCGTCGGCGACGAACTTGTCCTCGCGGGCGGTGTCATGGACAAAGATGGCGTCCACGTTGCCGTCCACGCCGTCACGGATGGCCGCGCCGGTGCCCTTGGCGATCACCTTCACCTGGATGCCGGTGTCCTGCTCCAGCGCCGGCAGGAGCACGTCGAGCAGGCCGGAATCCTGGGTCGAGGTGGTGGTGGACATCTTGATCACCTTGTCCGCGGCTCCGGCCGGGACAGCGAGGGTCAGGGCCAACAGCAGGCCGCCGAACAGTTGTGTTTTGTGCATGGGTTCTCCTTCTCGTGATGGTGAGGGTGCAAGCGGAGGAGTTCTCCGCCGGGTGGACGGGGTTTTATCGGTTTTCCGGGAACACGATCTTGCCCGCCTGGCTGACATCGTAGCCGGGCAGGGCACGGGCCATCGCGCGGAAGGGATCGGACTGGAGCAGGCCGAAGAACGATTGGATGGGCTCTTCGAAGAAGACCTCGCGGCTGACCAGCAGGTCGAACCGCTCCCAGCGCAGCGGCACGAAGCCCAGGTCCAGGGCCCCGGCCACCGCCTCGATGGCCGGGCCGACGTCGGCGCGACCGGCGAGGATCTCCAGGCCGACGTCCATGTGCCGGGCCACCTCGTGGTCGTAGCCGCTGATGCGGTCGCCGCGCAGCCCGGCCTTGTCCAGTTCGCGGTCGAGCAGCAGGCGGGTACCGGTGCCGAGCGAACGGTTGACCAGGCGCAGGCCGGGTTTGCCCAGGTCGGCCACCGAGAAGATGGACAGCGGGTTGTCGCGGCGCACGAGCAGCCCCTGCTGGCGGCGGGCAAAGTTGACCAGCACCGGCATCTGTTCGCACTCGCTGGCCGCGAACTGGAAGTTGTAATCGGTTTCGTCGTCCTGGATGAGGTGGCTGGAGGCGATGTGGCAGAGGTTGTTGCGCAGGGCCTGCACCCCGCCGGTGCTGCCCAGGTTGCCGAACACCGCCAGATGTCCTTTGAACGAGCGGTTATAAAGGGTGATGGTCTGGTCGAGGAGGATGTCGTTGCTGCCGGCGAGCACGATGAGCCGCTGGTTGGCGGTGAGCGGCCGGATGCTCTCCGGGAAGTTGATGGTGTTGTTCTCCACCCACTGCTCGACCAGGTAGCGCGGGAAGAGCCACTTGCCGGTGATCTTGGTGGCCGGCAGCCCTTTCTCGGCCACCAGGGTATAGACCATCTTTTCGTGGATGTTGAGCAGTTCGGCGACCTCGCGGGTCGACAACAGGCGTTCCATGGGCGTGTTGGGCAGAGGGGGGTCGGTTTGGCTGTCAGGTCCGCCCAGTTGGCCATTTTGCCCTCTTTCCGTCAACGTTCTTTCAACAATGGAAAATTCTTTTTCCATCAACGACCAATTCTTTCGATAACGAACAGCATATTCCTTGCAGGTTGTGGTCTGAAGCGTAGCTGCTTATGGCCGTCGCCCGTCCATGAACCACCGTTCCGTTCCGTCGAGGATGGACCAATGACGAAAGCTGCGTGGCATGTAGCTGCCGACGCAACCGCTGACCAGGACCAGCCAGAGGATTGGCACGGTCAGCCCGGGCGCCAACTTGCAGGCCGCCGAAACGATCAGGCTGTTGCTCGGCCTACCCTCGCCGCTCGCCAAAACACCTTTCTGCACATCGATCTGCTGGACTACAGCTTCACCCGCGTGGGCTGAACCGCCCCGCCTCAACCGGCCGGCTGCACCGTGCCCGTGTCCCGGGTCGAGTAGCCGCCCATCCGCTCCACCGTCTCCCGGAAAAGCGGGGTGTCGATCACCTCGCGCACGGCCTGGATCATTGGCTCGTCCCAGTACTCGCCCGGGATGAGCAGGTCATAGCGCTCCTCCACCAGCGGCACGAAATCAAGGCCCAGGGCGTTGGCCGCGCTCCGGATGCCGAGACCCGTGTCCGCCTTGCCGGAGAGCACGGCCACGGCCACGGCCATGTGGGTGTACTCGTCCTGGTCGTAGCCGCGGATATCGTCCGCATCGAGACTGTTGCGGCTCAGCTCGTAGTCGAGCAGCACCCGCGTGCCCGAGCCGGCCTGGCGGTTGATGAACAGGAGCCCGTCCTGAAACAGGTCGTGGATGGTGGCTATCCCGCGCGGATTGCCCCTGGGGACGATGAACCCCTGCTCGCGATGCACCAGGGTGAGCATGCGGATGTCGCGCTCCGGCAGGTAGCGGCGCAGGTAGCTGGCGTTGTACGAGCCGTCCGCCGGGTCGAGCAGGTGCGAGCCGGCCAGGTGGCACATGCCGTCGCGCAGGGCCATGATCCCGCCCAGGCTGCCCACGTGGGTGGAGGCCAGCGGCCAGGCCGGATCACGGCGGCAGAGGCAATCGTTGAGCACGTCCAGCGAGAGATCGTGGCTGCCGGTGCAGAGGATGGTGCGCTCCACCTGCGAGCGCGGCACGAGCAGGTCGATCTGCACCTCGCGGCCGAGGCGCTCGCCCTCGAAGCCGGCGTCGATGCGGAGCATGCCGTTGGCCCGGGTGAGGGTGGTAATGGCGCCGGCGCCCTTCTTCAGCGGCACGGCCACGTGGTGGTCGCCGATGCGGCCGACGATCATCCGCCGGAACTCCTCGATGCCGGCCGGCGACGGCAGGTCGCGGGCGAGCAGCGCGGGGACCGTTTCCACCGCGGGCAGGTCGAGCCCCTGCATATGCGCCAAGAGCGGCACCACGAACTGCTCCATGGCGATGATCGCGGACACCGGGTAGCCGGGCACGCCGACCACCGGGGTGTCGTCGATCACCCCGAGGATGGTCGGTTTGCCGGGCATGATGGTCACCCCGTGGACGAGCACCTCGCCCAGTTCCTCGACCAGCTGCACCGTGTAGTCGGCGCTGCCCGCCGACGAACCGGCGTTGACCAGCACCAGGTCCGCGCCCCTGGCCAGTTCCTCCCGCAGCCGCTCACGGATGGCCTCGGCCTCGTCCGCGACCACCAGCGTCACCCGCACCTCGGCCCCGGCCTGTTCGGCCAGGGCGGCGAGCACCGCGCTGTTCGACTCGATGATCCGGCCAGGGGGCACGTTGTCGCCGAGTGCGTCCAGCTGCACCAGCTCGTTGCCGGTGGGGATGATGGTCACCCGCGGCCGCCGCCGCACCGACACCGTGGCGCAGCCGCCGGTGAGCAGAGCGCCGATGTCCGCCGGGCGGAGAAGGTGGCCGGTGGGAAAGAGCAGCTCGGTGGCGACAATGTCCTCGCCCACCTTGCGCACATGCTGCCAGGGGTAGACCGGGGCGCGGATCACCGCGCAGGTGTTCGCCTCGTCAAGCAGCACGTTCTCGATCATGATCACCGCGTTCTTGTCCGGTGGCAGCGGGTGGCCGGTGTTCACCGGCACCGCCTGGCCGTTGTCCAGGCGCAGGGTGAGCGGGCTCTCGTCGCTCGCGCCAAAGGTGTCCTCGGCGCGCACCGCCAGCCCGTCCATGGCGGCCGAGTGGAACGAGGGCGAGGAAAAGCGGGCGCTCACCGGTCCGGCGGTGACCCGACCGCAGGCCGAGCGCGCGGCCACGGTCTCCGCGCCGGTAGAGCGGTCGGCGAAGCGGTCGAAGAACAGCTGGCGGGCCTCGGCGCGGGAGCGCATCTGCAGGTAAATCTTTCGTTTCATGGGCTCAAGCCTTCGGGGAAAGGTTCTGGGACAGGGACGATGCCAACGCGGGACCGCAGCAGGCAACACCGGTTCAGGGAAAGAGCAGCACCGTGGCTTCGACGCCTTGGTCCAAGCCCTCGCTGTCGCGGTCCACGGGCAGGAGGCCGTCCGCGCGCACCAGCGGGCTGAGCAGGCCGGACTTGCCGTACACCGGCAGGGCCAGCGGCGGCTCGTTCGCGCCGCGGGCTTCCAGGCGGACGCGCACGTACTCCTCCCGGCCGATGGCCGAGGGGATCTGCTGGCCAGTGACCACGCGCACGGTCTGCAGCCCGAGCGTGGTGCCCAGACCCTGGTAGCGGCGCAGCAGCGGCCGCACGAACAGGTGGAAGACCACCATGGCCGAGGCCACATGGCCGGGCAGACCGAACAGGGCCTGGTTGGCGCGGGCCGCGACAATGGTGGGCTTGCCCGGGCGGATGGACACACCGTGGGCGAGCAGTTCCGCTCCGGGGATGGCGGCGAACACCCGCAGGGTGAAGTCGCGCTGGCCCACCGAACTGCCGCCGGAGAGCAGCAGCAGATCGCAGTCAGCAAGCGCGGCCGTGCAGGTGGCCTGCATGCGGTCGAAGTCATCGGTGCAGATGCCCAGTGCAACCGGCACCCCGCCCGCCTCCTCGACCAGCGCGGCCAGCGAGGCGGAGTTGATATCGCGGATCTTGCCCGGCGGCGGGGTCTGGTCGGCCGGCACCAGTTCATCGCCGGTGGAGAGGATGGCCACCCGCGGCCGCCGATGCACCGAAACCGTCGTCAGGCCGAGGCCGGCGAGCACACCCAGGTCCTGCGGCCGCAGTCGGTGGCCGGCGGCCAGGATGCGGTCGCCGGGCCGGCAGTCCTCGCCGGCGCGGATGACGTTCTCGCCCGGAGCCACCGGCCGGAACACGGCCACCGTGGTCGGGTCGAGCAGGCGGGTGTATTCGACCATGACCACCGCGTCCGCCTTGGGCGGCAGTTCACCGCCGGTCCAGATGCGTACCGCCTGGCCCGGGGCCAGGCTCAGGGTGCGGCCCGGTTCGCCCATGGCGATCTCACCGGCCACGGTGAGCAGGGCCACCTCGGATTCCGAGCAGCCGAAGGTATTGGCCGCCCGCACCGCGTAGCCGTCCATGGTGGAGCGGGAAAACGGCGGCAGCAGTTCCCGGGCGACAATGTCCGCGGCCAGCACCCGGCCGAGCGCCGCCGCGAGGGGCACGGTTTCGCTGGCAAGCGGCGTGAACCGGTCGAGCAGGGCCGTGCACTCGCCGGTGCTGATCAGTTTGAAGAAGTCCTCCATGGTCGTGTGTCTCCTTGCAGGGGTCGACTGTCCGTGGCGCATAAAAAAAGGCGGCCGACGCCGGGGCGACGGCCGCCTGATTGCAGATACCCGGGTTGACCGGCGGCGGCGAGCGTTTTTTTGCCGATCGACCGGCCGGCGGGGAACTCAGCCCCCGCCGATGGCCGGAAAGATGGCCAGTTGATCATTCTCCGCCGGCACCTGGTCGAGGGTGCAGTGACGGGAATTGATCATGGTCACCCCCACCTCCTCCAGGTCGATGCCGAGGGAGCGGATAACCTCTTCCACCGTGGTGCCCTCGGGGTACTCCCGGACCTCCGCCCGAAAGCGGTTGTCGCGGAAGTAGGCGAACAGCTTGACCGTGAACCGCATGCGGCCTCAGAAATTCCAGAAGGAATCGATGGCCTCGTCCGTGATGTCCCAAACCACGTTGTGCGGGGCGATGGGCTCGTCACGGAAGAACTCGGGCAGCCGGTCGTCCTTGTTGGTGAAGCCGGCGGCCAGGTTAAACGCATGCTCGGTCTTGAGGATGGTCATACCCAGGTTGGTCACGTCGTTCGCGGTCAGTTTGGCGCCGAAGCGGGCGTTGATCATGTCGATCAGCGACGGCAGGCAGGTGGCGTCGTCCAGGGCCGCGAAGGCGATGAACAAACACATGCCGGTGGAGTCGATGGCCGCGGTGGCGATCTGCAGGTTGCGTGACAGCTCCACCTGGCCTTCCTTGCTGAGCGGGTCGACCTTGCCGCCCACACCGAGGATGTTGGTGGCAATGGTGTAGCCCATGGTGTGGTCCGCGCCCTGGGTGGAGGTGGCGTAGGTGATGCCGATACCCTTGATGGCACGCGGGTCGTAGGCCGGGATGGCCTGGTTCTTGACCACCGGCACGCGGGTGACGCCGTAGGCGCGGCCCACCGAGCCGGCGCCGTTACCGATGATGCGGCCCAGCGGTGTGCCCTTGGCCACCTCTTCACGGAGGATGCGGCAGAGTTCCACACCGTCGCCGAACTTGAGCACGCCGGCCTCCATGGCCACGCCGAAGGCCACCGGAATCTCGATGGAATCCACGCCGATGTCGTCCATGATCGAGTCCGCCTCGGCCACGTGGTCGAGGTTGTCGATGGCGCAGTCCGCACCCAGCGCCCAGATGGTCTCGTACTCGAAGCCCGAGGTCTTGTATTCCCCCTTGACGTCGGCGTAGATCTGCGAGCACTGGATGACGCAACCGGGGTGGCAGTTGTGTTTCGGCTTGCCGCCGCGGGCGACGATGGTGTCGTGCATGGTCTCGCCGGAGATGGCCTCGTGGCCCTCGAACTGGCCGGCGGTGAAGTTGCGGGTGGGCAGGCCGCCGGACTCGTTGATGATGTTGACGAGCACGTTGGTGCCATACTGGGCCAGGGCCTTGCTGATCGGGTTGTCCACCAGGGCCTTGGCAAAGGCGCGGTTGGCGGTCTTGAAGGCTTCGGGCTCGGCGATCTCGACCTTACGCTCGGTCGGCTCGACGGCGATGAACTTGATCTGTTTGGAGCCCATGACTGCGCCCAAACCGCCACGGCCACAGGAACGTACGTGGTTGTCCGGGTCCTTGACCGAGATGTTGGCCGCGGTCAGCAGCATCTCACCGGCCGGGCCGATGCTGATCACGCCGACCTTGTCGTTGATCCGCTGGTTGAGCTTCTCGATGACGGCAAAGTTGCCCAGGCCGACCACTTCGCTCTCTTCCTTGATGGCCACGCCGTTCTCACCAACCTGCAGGCTGTACCACTTGGAGGCGTCGGCCGGCTTGCCCTCGATGATCAGGGCCTTGACGCCCAGGCGGGCCAGCATCTGCGCCGAGGTGCCGCCGGAGTTGGCCTCTTTGATGGTGCCGGTGAGCGGGCTCTTGGCGCCGCAGGAGAGGCGGCCGGAGTTGGCCGCCGCGGTGCCGGAGAGCAGGCCCGGGGCGAAGACGAGCTTGTTGCGCTTGCCCAGCGGGTGGCAGGTCGGCTCGACCTCGGCAGCGACGATGGTGGAGGTCAGGCCGCGGCCGCCCAGTCCCATCCAGGCCTCGGGCACATCCTCGACCTTGGTGCTCAGATCCGACATGTTTACGCGAAAAATTTTATCAGCCATGCGTCTACTCCTGAAAAGAGGTGGGGGAAAACCGGGCCAGGCGGCGGTCCGCCAGCCGCAAAAAATCTAATAGACTAATATATCGTGCTATTTCTTTTGTCAACACCTGTCCGGAACGGTCGGTTCCGGTCGCTTTCGGAAAGGGGCGCATGGGGCCACAAGGAGGAAAGACCCCACGCGCCCTTCCGGGGCAACGGGAAATGCGGGGCAGGAACGAATTCCTGCCCCGCGACGCCAACCACAGCGTATCGGTCATGGGGACAACGCGCCCGGTGCAGCCTGGATGCGGCCCGACAGGAAGGGCGTTGGGCTGCACCGGGCGGAGGAGGTTGTTACAGGGCCGCGGTGTAGATGGCCTTGACGTCCAGGTCCTTCGGGCAGCGCGGGTTGGTCAGGCCGCAGGCGTCCTTCTGGGCGTTACCCACCATGGTGTCGATATCGGAAGCCTTCACATCCTTACCGTAACGCTTGCCGAGTTCGATCAGGCCGGACGGGATGCCAACGTCCGCGGACAGTTTCTTGATGGCCACCAGGGCCAGCTCGGCGGCGTCGCGCGGGGCCAAGCCGGCGGTGTTCTCGCCCATCAGCTCGGCGATCTTGACGAAGCGGTCAATTTTGGCGATCAGGTTGAACTTCTCCACGTGGGGCAGGAGAATGGCGTTGCACTCGCCATGCGGCAGGTCATAGAAGCCGCCCAGCTGATGGGCCATGGCATGGACGTGGCCGAGGCTGGCGTTGTTAAAGGCCATGCCGGCCAGGTACTGGGCAAAGCACATGCCCTCGCGGGCCTCGATGTCCTGGCCATTGGCCACGGCCGGACGCAGGTACTTGGCGATCAGCTCGATGGCCTTCTCGGCGGCGGAGTCGGTCATCGGGTTGGCGATGGTGGACACGTAGGCCTCGACCGCGTGGGTGAGGGCGTCCATACCGGTGGCTGCGGTCAGTGCCGGCGGCATGCCGACCAT
>Ga0265295_1008762_pt1 | contig 11116 bp, 4 predicted proteins | sample Munlansysbiofilm_FD_192503 | JGI IMG/M metagenome (GOLD analysis project Ga0265295, IMG submission 192503) | Leachate microbial communities from a municipal landfill in Southern Ontario, Canada - Methane capture system biofilm | ecosystem: Engineered > Solid waste > Landfill > Unclassified ... | reverse complement strand
TGTGCTAAACATCCTGGGCATCGGCTTGGGGCTCCTGGCATTCAGCCTCAAAACTGATGCCAGAACCCTGCATAATCTGCTCTGGATCATTGCCCTCTTTTTTGTTTCCGGCTTCACCGATGCAGCCACAAAGATATACAAGGAACTGGGTAGCGCCAATGAGGCCTACTTTGTGTTTTTCATCTTCAGCTCTGCCTTTGTATATACAGTGTTGGCGCTGATCATCGGAAATATCCGCTTTCCAGTTTCTGCTCTTCTGTTTGGCTTTCTCCTGGGTGTTCCCAATCGACTGTCCACAGTATTTTTCCTGCGCGGATTGGACACTGTGCCAGCGGCGATCGCCTATCCTCTGGTGGCTGTGGCAATCGTATTACTAAGCATTTTCAGTGATATTCTGCTTTGGAAAAAGAAGGTCAATCGTCAGGATATTGTTCTCTGGGTGTTGCTAATTTTCAGCTTGATCCTGTTAAATCTGTAAAAATCCCAATAAAGCGATTGACAATTTCGTGTCTGCCAATTTGAATGACTTGGTGTATCGGTAAAATACTGATTTACTTTGTTACCACAATCTAGTTTAAGGAGACTTGCGATGGATGTTACTGCACTTCTGCAAAGCCTGGACAAAATTTGTATATCATCACCTGAATTGAGCCTTCAAACTGCTGATATCCGTCAGATTATCGATAAATTGAGCTCCGAAATATCAAAACTGGAGCAGGAACGCGACCAGTTTCACAGCTATGTCGCCAATGCCAATGATACCATCGCAATTCTTGATCTGGATGGGAAAGTTTCCTATACAAACGAGAATTGGAACAAGCAACTGGGTATCGACCCTCAGGAAGTGTTGCATGACCGCATCTTTGAGCGTTATATGCACCCTGAAGATGCCCCCAAAGCTCAGGAATTCTTTGAGCTTGCCATCAAGACCCGGCAAAGTCAATCAGGCTTCCAGTATCGCATCAAACACAAGGATGGCTCCTGGCGCTGGCACATGGCAAGCATCTCACCCATTATGAATAAGGATGGAGAGGTGGAGTCAATTCTCTCCATCGCCCGCAGCATTCATGATCAAAAAACCGCTGAGCTCAAGGTGTGCGAAAGTGAAAGATGGATGCGCCTGATCTTTGATACCATGCGGGAAGGCGTGATTGTTGTGGATAATAACGATCAGATCCAGTTCGTCAACAAAAGCCTCTGCACTTTGTTTGGCTTCCAAGCCCAGGATGTGCTGGGAAAAACAGGTTATGAAGAACTGATTATCCCCGAAGATCACCACATCATAATAGAAAAGAACCAGCAGCGCACTAGTGGTCTGGTTGATGAGTATCAGGTGCGGGGGCGTAAACGCAATGGCGAATTGATCTGGCTGCAGATCAGCGGCGCTCCCATCCACGATGAGCAGAACCAGGTTGTAGGTTCCGTGGGCATCATGACCGATATCACCCAGAAGCACAAAATGCTGCAAGCTTTGCACAAAAGCGAAGAAAAATACCGTCACCTCTTTGAGGATTCTCTTGCCGGAGTATTTCAATCCTCTTTCAATGATCAATATCTGAATGTAAATACTTCGTTTGCAAAGATGTTTGGCTTTGAAAGCGCTCAAGATATGATTGCCAAAGTGAAGGATATCAAGGATATGTATGTGCATCCTGAACAACGTGAGAATCTGAAAGCGCAATTGCTGCGGGATGGTTTGGTGGAACACTATGAACTGGAACTAAAACGCGTGGATGGCAGTGAGTTCTGGGTATCACTTTATGCCCGGCTCGGTACTCATGAAGATGGCAGCATGATCCTGGAGGGCGCTTGCGTTGATATCACTGAGAGTAAATCCCTCAAAGAACAGCTATTAGCCAGCCAGAAAATGGAAGCTATCGGGAAACTTGCCGGTGGGATTGCCCATGACTTTAACAATCTGCTTACTGTGATTCTGGGTTATGCCGAGGATATCATGGAAAACCTGAACCCAAACTCCCAGCTCAATGAACCTGCAGATGAAATCATCAAAGCAGGCTTGCGGGCTGCGAATCTCACCCGTCAATTGCTCGCATTTAGCCAGAAACAAATCCTTAACAATCAGGAAGTAAACTTCAACAGCCTGATCAATAACCTCCACGGGATCATCTCCCGCCTCACCGGAGAGGAGATTCAGGTGGATATCAAGCTCAGTGAAGACCTGGCCAGCGTCAAAGCCGATCCCAGTCAAATTGAACAAGTGCTGATCAATATGATCATCAATGCCAAAGAAGCCATGCCGACCGGTGGGAGGCTGATCATCAAGACCTCAAACCAGGATGTGGACAGCAACTATGCAGAACTTCATCCCAGCCTCAAAGAAGGTAAATACGTGTTGCTAAGCATCTCCGATACCGGATGTGGCATAGATCGGGAATCTATCAACCACTTGTTTGAACCCTTCTTCACTACCAAAGATAAAAGCAGAAGCTCCGGATTGGGACTGGCCTCCGCCTATGGGATCATCGAGCAAGCCGGAGGAGCAATCCTGCCCTATAGCGAGCCTGGTAAAGGCACAACCATGAAGATTTTGCTGCCGGAACTCCGCTCCACTGGCGAGAATGCCGCCGAAATCCTGACTCCGGTCAATTTCCACGGCCAGGGGCAGAAAATCCTGGTGGTGGAAGATGAAGAAGCCCTGGGGCGGATCGTTCAGAAAATGCTGCTGAGTATGGGCTATAACGTCACCAGTTCAGGATCTTCTCTGCATGCCCTGAAGATACTGGAAGAGGGTGAGCATTTTGATCTGATCATCACCGATGTCGTGATGCCAGCAATGAATGGAAAAGAACTCGCCAATGCCATCCATACCCGCTTCCCGGAGCAGAAAATCCTCTTTATGTCCGGTTTTGCCGATGACGTGATCGCCCAACATGGCATCCTGGATCCAAATCTGCCCTTTATCCAAAAACCTTTCTCTGCCAAGACCATCGCACCCGTCATCCATAAACTGCTTAGTGATACCAGCAATAGCTACAAGCTGATGATCCTGGATGATGAAGAGGGCATCTGCAAACTCTTTCAACGCAGTAGCACGAAACGCGGACATCACTGCGATGCTGCCAATACAATCAGCGAGGCCATCGGATTGCTAAGCCAGAATAACTATGACATGCTCCTTATTGACATGAATCTGAAGGCTATCAGTGGTCCCGAGGCCATCCGCAAAATCCGTGATATTGGCTGCAAGACTCCCATCATAGTGCTATCCGGAATCATTCAAAGCAGTTATTTAGAACAACTAAAAGACCTGAATATAGTCAAGATCTTTGAAAAGGGCTTTGATAACACGCCCATTCTGAAGTTTATTGAGAACTATCTAAAGCGTTGATGATCCAGCCCCGGCAAAATTCTTATTGACAAAAAATAGGGCTATTCTGAGAGTGCTCCTACTTGGTGTTCCGGAATAGCTCAGCGGTAGAGCGGGTGGCTGTTAACCACTAGGTCGGGGGTTCGAATCCCTCTTCCGGAGCCATTTTTTTTGCCCTCAAATTATCTTCATAATCTCCCAAACTCAGATTGGCCTTGCCTCAGACTCTGCCTTATATATCATATCTACATGATAGATATTAGGAGCCAAGCATGCAATTGCAAATCGGAATAGATGGAATGCACTGCGCTTCCTGCAGCGCAAACGTGGAAAAAGCACTCTCAGCCCTGCCCGGAGTAAGAAAAGCCAATGTGAACCTCGCTTTGGAAGAAGCCATGGTAGAATACGATGAGCGCAAGCTGGAACAGGACAGGATCTTCGCCAGCATCACTGCCCTGGGCTTCAGTGTACGCGAAACCCTGCATCTGGGAGAAGATGAACAGATTCGCAAAATGCATCAAGCTCAGCAAAGAATGTCCATAAGCTGGATCATCACCGGACTGGTCATCGTGTTTATGGTGCCTCACATGCTTCTAAAAAGCGCAGTCCTGGGTCACACTCTTGATGCCTGGGTGATGTTTGGATTATCTCTGGCAGCAATGCTCTGGCCAGCCCGCCACGTCTATGTATCCGCCTTCAAATCCTTGAGCTCCGGAGTGGCCAACATGGATGTCCTGATCGCTTTGGGAACCATTGCCTCACTGCTGGTAAGTCCTCTTTCCCTGATTGTAAAAAGCATCTCTCCCCATGATTTTGCAGGCATTGCCGCCATGATCCTCTCCTTTCATCTCACCGGCCGCTATCTGGAGACTCGTGCCAGGGGTAAAGCCTCAGAAGCAATTCGCAAGCTCATCTCTTTGGGAGCGAAAACTGCTCTGATTCTCCAGGACGGTGAAGAAAGAGAAATCCCTATCCACCGTATTCAGCACGGCGATATCTTCATCGTAAAACCCGGCACGAAGGTTCCCACTGATGGAATAATCGTATCCGGAACCTCCTCTTTGGATGAATCAATTGCCACCGGAGAATCCATGCCCGTCACCCGCAGTGCAGGTGATCCTGTCCTGGGCGCAACGATCAATCTAGATGGCTATTTTCAGGCCAAAGCCAGCAAGGTGGGCAGTGAGACCTTCCTGGCGCAGGTGATCAAGCTGGTCAGTGAAGCGCAGCACTCCAAAGTTCCCATTCAGCTTCTCGCCGACCGCATCACGGGCGTTTTTGTACCGATCATCATCGTGTTGGCGATCCTGGTTTTTGGGCTCTGGTTGATCTTCCCCTCTGTGATGCAGGCTATAGCTCTGGCCATTGCGTCTGTGATCCCCCTGGGGCTGCCCACTGAGGGTATTGCAGCCGCATTGATGGCAGCAATTGCCACTCTGGTGATCGCCTGTCCCTGTGCTTTGGGTCTGGCAACTCCTACGGCCCTGATGGTGGGCTCGGGCATCGGAGCAAACCGCGGCATCCTGATTCGCAGTGGCGAAGCTTTACAACGCATGAAGGATGTGGATGCGGTGGTTTTTGACAAAACTGGCACTCTCACGCATGGTAAACCGGAATTGATCAGGATTCAGGCTTTGGAAAGCAGTGAGGATGAAGCGCTAAGCCTGGCCCATGCCCTGGAAATGGCTTCCGAACATCCCCTGGCAAACGCCATTAACAATGCTGCCGAGGCACGCAAGCTTCCAGCTCCCGCCCGTGAAAACTTCATCTCCAGCCCTGGAAGGGGAATAGCTGCCGAGATCAGCGGAAGCAAATACTATCTAGGCAGCGCAAACTGGATGCAGGAACTGGGACTGGATGCTGGAACAATCAATCTTGATTCCTCGCTGAACTACGCCGGCAAGATCTATCTGGCCACCTCCACCCGGATTCTGGCTGTATTCTATGTGGCCGACACCGTCAAAGCCGAAGCAAAAGCTATGGTTCAAGCCTTGATCGACCAGGACATTACCCCATACATGATGAGTGGTGACAATCCCGAAACTGCAAAAGCAGTGGCAGAGCTTTGCGGGATCAGAGAAGTGATGGCAAACGTCCTGCCTGCCGACAAAGCTGGCAAAGTGGCAGAATTGCAGAAACAAGGCAAGGTGGTTGCTATGATCGGGGATGGCATCAATGATGCTCCTGCCTTAAAACAAGCCGATATCGGCATTGCCATGGGTATGGGCACAGATATCGCCATTGAAGCATCCGATATCACACTGCTCAGGGGCGATTTGCAGCTAATCCCTCTGGCTCTGAAACTCTCGGTGGAAACCTTCCGCAAGATCCGCCAAAACTTGTTCTGGGCTTTCTTTTACAACCTGATTGCTATTCCCCTGGCTGCCTTTGGCATCCTGCATCCTGTGATTGCGGAAATCGCCATGGCAATCAGCTCAATCACAGTGGTAAGCAATGCCAACCTGTTGAAAACCAGGTTTCGCCACTGACAATCAAAGCCGGGCGGGTAGGTTTGCATAGGCCGCGTATGCAGAAGCAGCACAGCTGCTCACTTTTCTCGGCCTAAGGCCTCGTTCGACACGAGACGTGTCGAATCCTATGGACTTTCATGTAAAATTCATCAATGGAATCCATGCCGGCTTCCAAATCCATCTCCATTGGCTATCGTCACGATGCCGTTACCTTGTGGTCACAAAAGTAACGGCAAGGTGACCGCATCGTGACGTCAACTAATGTGGATACACCATCATGTGTGATGTGTCACAGAATCTTAGTACTGCAGCTGCCTGGGGATGAAGTTGTGTAATTGATTACTGCTGCGGTTGTTTGGTGCATCAGAGTTGCCAACAATCCGGAAAAAGGCTTTGGCGGCATCAGGCAGATCCAGGTTGGTTTCTGTTTGTTCCGATAGCAAAATCCAATCCTGCATATTAGTGCTTTGCCACACCTGATAGCTATGCGCCCCGCGGATTGGTTCCCAGTTCAGGCGGGTAACTCCTTCATCAAGCTGAAGCACAGCCTCTGTGGGTTCCAAAACGATGTTTTCCAGCATCAGGGTAAGCTTGGGAATATTGGAGGACAGGCTACCATCCTGAATGGGGCTTAGAGGATCCAGCACATCGACATCGCTGTGAGTAAATCGGCCACGGTTGGGAGCCGCAGGATCGTTGTATTGCACAAAGTGGTTGCTACTATTGTAATATTGAATATCCATGGGGCGGTTGCTCCGGATAGCCAGATTCCCCCCGGTGTACACAAAGGGTTCTGCAAAGCTCAGGATGGCAGTGCCTTCTCCAAGTTCAAAATCCACCATGCCATCAAAGACCAGAGTGTAATCCCCGGCATCAAGCCAGCCCGAGCTGAGATCCTGGGCAGTGGTATTCTTGATCCAAACTTTGAGAGCTTGTAGCCCCAAATCCTGCACGAAGTTGTAATGATACATGAGGCCAACGATGTTGCCATTGGGATAAAAAATCTCATCAGCCAGGTATATGCTTTCGGCAACGTTGTTTTTCCAATAGAAGTTGAAGGGCATGGTATTAGCTGTGCTCTCCGCATTATCAGTGGTGATGGTGGGTACTTCGGCATCAGGGTGAAGAATCCGCAGACTTTGGATTCCAGAAGCATTGTTTGCACTATTGTTATCGCCTGTGCTCAGCACCATGGCCTGAATGCGGAAAAATCCAGACTGCGGAATATTGCAGATCATGCTGTGACTGGCCACTTCCCCGGGGGCAACCGGAGTGGTGAAAACGCTGTTTGAAAGCAGAGCTGAGGTGTCGGCATCGCGTAGTTGCACGCTATAGGTATTGCTGGGATTGTAGGAATCATTCAGCACATCCACCGTGAACTCCATGTTCAAGCCGTCCAGAGAATGGGCTGGACCGCGCAATGCTCTCATGTGCATATCATTAGCCGCAAGAGGTAGAATCTGCAGATCATCAATATAGATGATGCGATAACTTGCTCCCAAGCCATGTTTGAAGACGATATGGGAAGCCGAGCCGGAATATCCGGACAGGTTTAGATCCACCTGACTCCAACTTGAGCTCAATTCCACACTCTGAATCAGGTTGAAGGTGGCGTCCGGGCTGGTTTGGCTGCCAATCAGCAGGGTCTGACCAGAGCTACTGGCTTTGGCCCAGAAGCTAAGCTTCAGCCGGTTTATCGCAAGCGGCAGAGCAGCGCTGATGTAGCGAAGATCCGCATTGGCGTCCACAGAGTTATTCATTTGCATGCAGTTTGGGGCTGTATGGTAAGATGAGGTGCTGCTGCGCAGATAGGCAGAAGTTGAGCTGCTATTGATCAGAGTTGTAAAAGCAGATGGCATTTCTGGGATAACAAGATCATCAAAGCTCTCGGTGTAGGGAAGCTTCAAGCTGCTGCGCAATCTGAAATTATCCAGAAACATATTGTTGCCATATCCGCTGATCGCCTTGAAGATCAGGTAATAGTTCGCTCCGGCAGTCATCGTCAACGGGAAGGAATATTGATACCAGCCGGTGTTTGAGACCTGCGGACTAAGATTGATAGAGCGGTTCACGGTGCTGATCAAGCTGGGGCTGCCACTAAGATCTGGGCGGCTATTTAGATAAAGCTCGATGCGGTCAGCACGAGTGAGATACCCATTATCCCGATACATGGCAAAGGAAATCTGATAATCCAGATCAGTACTATTAGGAATAATCATCTTGGGTGTAACCAGCAGAGCGTAGTGACCATCGGAGGCATAGTAGCTATTATAGCGCAGCATGGCAGAGCCATCATGGGGATTGCAGGCTGGCGAACCACCACTGGTTACTCGTTCAAACAAGCGGGTGCCATTACCGCTCTGACTGATCCAGCCATGTGGTGGAAAGGAGTTTTCGAAGCTCTCCAGATATGGGGCCTGGCTAAAATCCCATTCAACCTGCGGTGCGCTACCCTTGCTGAAACTGATGCTGTTCCCGCTTGCCGAGCCGACATCATAGATACTCAGGTTTCCCAATCCGCCATCTTGAAGGAAGGGATAGGGATCGGTGCTGCTGTTGAAGACACTGCGACCGCTTTCCAGACTGAAGTTTGCGCTATTCAGGCTTCCATTTGTGGATGGATTACCTCCAGGTCTGAACAGATATACTTCATCCGGAGGGCCATCGGCATTGCCGTCATATCGGGTATCAATTCGATAGATCAAAAGCCCGCTGCCAGGCAGGGAGCTTTCAAAGGTGCCGCTTTGTTTGCGGTATTCCAGCACATAGTATTGATTAGCATCATTGCTGTTGATCCGATATGCCTGCCCTGTGGACATGGTAAGCGCATTCAGGGTGTAGCTTTGATCCGCCGAGATGGTTGGTATGCTATCAATCCAATCCCCATATTTATACTTCATATAGGCGCTCATGTGTTGCGGGGGATTGGTGTTGCTCTGCATCAGATCCCAGGCTCCCACAGGATTGATGCCATTGCTGGTGTAATGATACAAATCCGGTGCACCGAGAGTGTGGAAAAACTCGTGACACAAGACTCCTACGTTTTGGGAACTGAGAAAATCTTTTAGCTGGAGGTTGAAATCATAGACCCGCTTACCATTCAGATTGACAGTGCGGTCATAAATAGCCCAGCGATGAGGCCACAACAGGTCACTCCAGCCATCTGAACCACCAGAGATGATGAACACAACGTTATCCACCCGACCGTCATTATCAGAATCAATCGTCAGACTATTGGGGATCACCGGATCGAGGGCTACGCAGGCACTGTTCAGCAGAGTAAACTCCCGGTCCCGCCGTTGTGTATCTCCGCTATAACCGATAGTGTTACTGCTGGAATAGGGCTGGTAATAACCCCGGGGATGGCTATCCTGCCAGGAAAGCACGGTGCTGCCGCTGGGCACGGGATAGAAATGCGTATCCACAGTAAGCTGGTTGTAACTTGCTTCCTGAAAGTAGTTCTTCAGAGAACTTGCATTGCTGTTGAACCAGCCTTCATAGGTGCTGATGTTTTGACCAAACTCCGCTTCTCCGGAGAATCTGATGAAGATCACAAGATTGTTGATAGTGCCGGAGGTGGGGGCATCACGCTCCGCCGGCATCGGATATTTTGAAGCACGTGCAGCCTTGTATTGCTCTTCGCTGATGTTCAATCCGGGCTTCAGGCTGTGCGGTAAATCTCTGCCAGGCACCAGATCTGTAGCTACGAGCTGGCCATTAACCAGTTCTGCATAGCAATAGTATCCACTTTGGGGATTGAGAATGATGGTGAAGTTCTGGGCATCATGCAGCCAATTGTGATATTCGTCACCGCTGGCAAAGCATTCGAGCTTGCTGCCATCAGGTTGAGTGATCGTGGTGGGCATATTGGTGAGATAGGCACCGCTGAGGGTAATTACAAAGCCAAGGGTCAAAACAAGAGATATCCAAATCTGTTTCATAAACAATCCTGTAGTGGGTATTTTGAACTTTGAGCAGCTAATCTGAGGACCAGATATTTGTCAACATAATCAGGCTGAAGGGGGATTCCGGACCGATTATCCCCATGCAATGATGCGCCGCAATGGTCTTACTAAAACCATCGAGGCGCATCCGATATGTATGGGTTCAGAGAAATATTATTTCATCTTATTGAGTATCTTAGCTACGTGAGCTCCCTGATAAAAGGCACCATCCAGCTCATTTTGAGTAGGTGTTCTGCTGCCATCTCCGCCGGCGATGGTCGAGGCTCCATAAGGTGATCCACCGGTGATCTCTGTCATGGTGGATTGTCCGGCAAAACTATAGGGTAATCCGGCAATCAGCATTCCATGATGCAGCAGAACCGTGTGAAAACTTAGAATCGTGGATTCCTGACCACCGTGTTGAGTTCCCGTTGAAGTAAACACGCTACCAATCTTGCCGATCAAGGCTCCCTTTGCCCAAAGGGCACCAGTGGCGTCCAAATAGGATTTCATCTGAGCTGCCATCATGCCATAACGGGTGGGAGCACCAAAGATGATGGCGTCATATTCCGCCAGATCTCCCACTTCCGCAACCGGCACATCGGCAAAAGCTTTGCGGGCCTCGTATGCACCGATCTTTTTGAGTAAATCTTCACTTAATGTTTCAGGAACCTGCTTGAGGTCCACTTCGATTCCGGCTACACTTTTAGCGCCATCCACCACCGCTTTTGCCATCTGGTAGATGTGTCCATAGGCCGAGTAAAACAGTACTAATATCTTCATTTAGGATTCTCCGTATTATGTTTTAAGAACATGATAAGCCGGATATCCTATTTGTCAAGTGGGATTACTACATTAGCTCTCTGATGGCGGCGATCAGTTCGTCAATATGCTCTTCAAGAGTATTGAAGGAACACATCAGGCGCACTTCATTGCGCGCTTCATCCCAGGTATAAAACATGAACCTGTCCTGCAAGACCGGAATCCAGGCTGGAGGCATGGTCACAAAGACAGAGTTTACATAGACCTTCTGGGTGATCCTGATCTGGGGTATTTCTGCCAGGCGCTCAGCCAGAAGCTGAGCCATGGCATTGGCGTGGCGGGCGTTTTCCAGCCAGAGCTCTTTGTTCAGATATGCCTCAAATTGTGCAGCGATAAAGCGCATCTTGGAATATAGCTGGTTGAGTTGTTTACGATAGAAGCGCATATTGGTAGTAAGCTCCGGGACAAAGCTGATGATTGCTTCGCCAAAGAGCAAACCGTTTTTGGTGCCGCCAAAGCTCACGATATCGGCGCCAACTCCCATGGTCATTTCCACCAGGCTTGTATCCAGAGCTGCCACCGCATTTGCCAGCCTTGCGCCATCAATATGC
>Ga0265295_1008761_pt1 | contig 11118 bp, 8 predicted proteins | sample Munlansysbiofilm_FD_192503 | JGI IMG/M metagenome (GOLD analysis project Ga0265295, IMG submission 192503) | Leachate microbial communities from a municipal landfill in Southern Ontario, Canada - Methane capture system biofilm | ecosystem: Engineered > Solid waste > Landfill > Unclassified ... | reverse complement strand
AAACACCTTTAGTAAAAAGTAATCATTTAAACCATTCTAACACAATTACTCATTGACTTTTCCCACTTTTCATTCACGGACTTGTGAAAAAGACACTTCATTAATTTTGAAATTATGGGAATGTCTGATTATTTATTTCTGTGGAAATAGGAGGGGCATCATATATGTCTTTTTCTTCCTGCTTTTTCTCGGTTACATTTATCAAATCTGTTGGTTTATGGTTCACTTTTTTAGATATCATTCCAAGGCCAATTGATGCACCCAAAACAAAAAGCGGGGTGTAATGATAAATATAACGAGCACGAGCCTCAAAGATCAATAGCGCAACGACCAATCCGATAATTGCCAACATAAGGACGGTTCTATTGCTTTCAGGCTGTTTTCCGAGAATCCCCATTAAGGGTAAAAGCAATAGAATAACGAACCAAATGATTTGCTGAAAAGTCAGTAATAATGGATTCCAAGATCCATCGTTATAGTATATTTCTTTCAAAAACGTCGAAATCCCATTAGATCTTTCTGGTATTGATTGGTAGAAATCCCCTTCAACACCCCAGGCAAAAGACCCATCAGAAAAAATAACAAGGGATTTTTCCCCTAAGAACTTGAGGTATCCGAAAAACCCAAAATCTCTTAGTCTTTTTTCAATGACTTCAAGATTTTTTTCGTTTCTCTCTTCAATTGTCTTGAATGAGGCTGAAAAATCGATATCCTCCTGAGAAAAAACACCATTTGTCTCTTCATTAAGCCCCATCATTGCCAAATGATAAATCGAGAAAGACTCTTCATCATTAATTTCAACACCAAGCAGATCATCAGATAAAGAACCGATTATCATAACTGGGAAGATGGATAAGCCAACCAAAACCAGGGACAATAAAATATTTACCCAAATTTTTTTATCCATTTGAGTAAAAGCTTTTAGTGTTTCTACAACAATTATTGCAATTAAAACAACCAGAACCGTTTTTCTAATTGTTGCACCATAAAAACTCAGAAACCCAATGGAAAACCATTTCAAGCCCATTTTTTTATCTGGATCAATTGCAATATACAAGTATAAAATTAAGATTGGCAGGAAAATTGAAAAAGTGTCTGCATAAGGCACTGAAATCCATGGGGATAAACTGACCAACAAAGAAAAAAGCAGCCAAGAGATTTTGGAGATTTTTACACTATTTGTAATCTTGTAAGCACACAGATAAGTAAACAGACCCGCAAGATTTACAAAGAGTACGTTTACGATTAATATTCCCAAATATTCGTTGACACCAACGGCTTTGGATATTTTTGCAATAACCACCATGACTGCAGTTATATTGATATTTCCTGGAAATCTTGAGTAAGGATACCAGATCTTGTTTGTCCCATTAATTATTTCAAAAACGCTGTCTCTAACTCCTCCAGCATCCCAACCAGTATAAAAGAACATGTTTGAAACAATAACCATTTGAAGAATAAACAAGAAAATACTTGCTATGATCACCCAATAAACAGCTTGTTTATTGGTGCTAGCCTTCTTGTTTCTCTCTTTTATAAGGAAATATAGGAGTATACAAAAAACAAGACTAAGAATAAACAAGCTGCGATTTGAAAGCAAAAAGACTTTTTTTGTGTAATATTCTGTGGAATCACTAAAAATAAACATATTAGCAATGATAAACAAAAGCACAATGATAAATGCATATCGAAATACTTGGGTAATTAGATTAGCGAATTTAAGTCTCTTTTTCATTGCCGCCTGTCAAACCATTGTTGATGTTTCCACCAATATATTCCTTCCGATTCAATGATTACCTTTTATGTCACATTGAACCTAAAATATTGGGGTTATAATAACACACCTTTCGAATTTGCATTAATTAGAAAGGCTGAGTTTTTTGGAGAAGCAGAGTTGCAAGTGTTAATTAAAGAAACCAATATGAACTTATCCGTTGTCATACCTGTCTATAACAGCCAGGACATTCTGCCAATTTTGGTTAAAGAAATCTGTCAAACGCTTGATCAAATTAATGGGAAGCATGAGATTATTCTGGTCAATGATGGCAGTCAGGATAATAGTTGGGAAGTTATTGAAACTTTAGCCCTTGAGTACCCCATTATCCGAGCGTTCAATCTAATGCGCAATTACGGGCAACATAATGCACTCTTATGCGGGATTAGGCAGGCAAAAAATGAAATCACCGTTACATTAGACGACGATTTCCAGCATCCACCATCGGAAATCCACAAATTGTTAACCAAACTGAATGAAGGTTATGATGTGGTTTATGGTGTACCAGAAACAGAGAAACACAGCTTGTGGCGGAATATCACATCGAAACTGATCAAGTTTATTCTGAAAAAATCGATGAGGGTTTCAACTGCTCAAACAATCTCCGCCTTTCGTGTTTTCCGAACAGAAATTCGAGATGCCTTTTCAGATTATCGTGGCACCTATGTGTCCATTGACGTCTTACTGTCATGGGGCACAAACAAGTTTTCATCGGTGACCGTGAAACACAACAAACGATTAACAGGAGACTCACAATATACATTAAAGAAGTTGTTGAATCATGCCTTCACACTGATCACTGGCTTCAGCATTCTTCCTCTTCAGATCTCTAGCGTGGTTGGCTTTTTATCGGTCATATTTGGAATTATTGTATTCATTTATGTGATAATCAAATATATTGTCAGTGGTGGCGTAGTGCCTGGTTTTACATTTCTTGCTTCGACACTGGCAATTTTCTCCGGGGTTCAGTTGTTTGCTATCGGAATAGTTGGCGAATACTTGGGCAGATTGTTCACTCGTTCGCTCAATTTTCCTCAGTATACAATTCGGACTGAAACCTCAAGTGCGCCTATCGAAGCAAAAGTAAATGACGCTGAAATTAAAGAGATAATCGAATGACAGCTGAAATTGTCTCTCTTTCACCACTTGATACTGATCGGTTTGGCGTTGTGGTTGCCCGAACAAATCAGGCGAGTCAGGAAAACCTTCCTGAAATTATCCGGTTTTGCAACGAAAACCAGGTGAAGCTTCTGATTTCCAGGTGTTCAACTAAGGATATCAAATCCGTTCATGCCATGCAAGCTAAGGGTTTCCTTTTGATGGACACTTTGGTTTATCTTCATAAGGATCTACGAGACTATTCTCCCCAAGCCCATAGTTCAGAATTGACAATAAGGTGGTTCAGACCAGAAGACATTCAACAAATCGTAGAAGTGGCTAGAAAATCTTTTTCTGTATACAGTGGCCATTACAATGTAGATACCCGATTGGATCCAAAAGCAGCCGCTGAAGTTTATGCCTCTTGGGCAGAACGATGTTGCCTTGATCCCTCTGTAGCAGATTGCGTTTTAGTTGCAGAATCTGAAAACAAAATTCTGGGTTTTCGGGCTATCAGAATTAATAGCCCTAAACAAGCGGACTTCATTCTTGCTGCCGTGGCACATGAGGCAAGAAATAAAGGAATTTATCGAAGCTTTGTGATTGAAGGCTTACGTTGGTGCAAAGAAATTGGAATAGAAGAGGTTTTGGTTTCTACTCTTTTGGTCAATATACCAATACAAAAAGCTTGTGAAAAGCTTGGCTTCACAGCTCATAGTTCGTTTTACACTTTTCATAAGTGGTATGATTAATTCACTAAATTAGACAATCATCTGTTGAGAGATAAGAAAAAAATGAGTAGCACGAAGAATAGGGAAAAACCTAAAATGACAGTATATATTTTTATTGCTTTAACAATTTTTTTTACCGTCTGTGGACAACTCTTGGTGAAGAGTGCCTCTGGAGGATTTGGACAACTACCAGGAAGTTTCTCGGAAGTGCTCCCATTTTTAATTAATGCATTTACAAATATAAAATTAATCGCTGGTCTGGGTTGTGCGGTCATTGCATCGATTATGTGGATGATCGTTCTTTCTATGTCCGACATCAGCTTCGCTTATCCTTTTATGGGTTTGAACATTGTCCTCGTTCTAGCGCTTTCGCCAATAGTATTCAACGAAGCCATACCATGGACCCGGTGGTTAGGTGTTTTGATTGTTTGTTTAGGGTTATTGGTGGCATCAAGGTAGTTCGGTATTACTCTCTGACTACCTGGAATAAAGAAGGCAACTTTTATGAAGATGATCCCATTTAATAAACCTGCATATATCGCGGAATCGGAAGAATTGGTGGTAAAGGCCATCAAGTCCGGTCACCTTTCAGGAGATGGAGAATTTACCAAACTAAGCTCCTCGTTGTTAGAAACAATAACAGGCACCAAAAAAGCTCTATTAACAACGAGCTGTACTCATGCCTTGGAGATGGCTGGAATCCTTCTCGATCTTCACGAAGGTGATGAGTTGATTGTTCCTTCGTTTACCTTTGTCTCTACAGTCAATGCAATTGTTTTGCGAGGAGCAAAACCAGTTTTTATTGACATTCGCCCGGACACCTTAAATTTTGATGAAAGTCAACTTGAAAAGCTGATTACCCCCAGAACAAAAGCGATATTCGTCGTTCATTATGCTGGTGTAGCCTGTGAAATGGACGTTATTTCTGAGATTGCGACGAGATATCAACTACCGATTGTTGAAGACAATGCCCATGGTCTTTTTGGAAAGTTTCGTGGTAAAAATCTTGGCACGCTGGGTGTCATGGCAACCCAAAGCTTTCACGAGACCAAAAACATCAGTAGCGGAGAGGGTGGCGCTTTACTGATTAATGATCCAAAATATATCGAGAGAGCAGAAATCATTCGTGAAAAAGGCACCAATCGTAGCCATTTCTTTCGTGGAATGGCAGATAAGTATACCTGGGTGGATATCGGCTCCAGTTATTTGCCTTCGGAGATGATTTCCGCCATGCTGCTTGCTCAACTTGAAGCGAGGGAAAGAATTCAGATCAAGCGAAAAGCCATTTGGTCCACTTATTTCCAGGAATTGTCTGTTTGGGCTGAGGAATTTGGAATTCAATTGCCATATGTCCCTGACTATTGCGAACATCCCGGACATATTTTTTATCTTTTAATGCCAAACTTGGAGGTTCGTACACGCTTCATTTCATGGATGAAGTCTCAAGGAATTCTTTGCGTATTTCATTATTTACCGCTTCACTTATCTGACATGGGGCTCCAACTGGGCTCTAAACCTGGGGATTACCCTGTTACCGAAGAGATTTCTGACCGACTTGTTCGCCTGCCACTTTTTTATGATCTGACAGAAAATGAATTGTTATTTGTTATAGAGACAGCATTAAAGTTTCGTCCTTAAAAAGTTTTGTCAAAACAAAGACTTGGAATAATGCCAGCTATCTCATTTCTGCCTAAGCGCTTTTAGGAGATGATGCATAATTTTCTTTTGTTTTACTTATATACGCCCAAAACCTCATTATACTTTTGCCAATATACATACATCTCTTGCTCGACCGTAGGAATGACTTGTTTGATCCGTATGGTTTCTTTTAGTGGATTCAACATTTCCGGATTATCAACAATTTTTTGCATCACTTCAGCCAGAGCAGCCGAATCGCCTGGAGCAAACGTGAAACCATTAAAATCGTTTATTACCCTTTCTTTCATGCCTCCCAAATCAGAGGCAATCACCGGCACTTCGCTTGCCAAAGATTCCACGATGGTAAAAGGGTAATTTTCGTACCAAATTGAGGGAATTACCAAAACATCCATTGACGAAAATACCCGAGGCAGTTCTGAGCTGTGAAATGCGCCGGTAAATTCGATTCTGCTATCGCTGTTAGCTAATCGATTAAGTTGGCTAACATAATCCGTGCCTCCACTCCCAAATATCTTTAATTGGGCTTCGTGTGGGTGTTTTAATTCATTAAAGGCATTGATTAAAACATGCGTTCCCTTATGTCTGCCTAAAAATCCTACAAAGCCAAAGCGAATTTTATCTTCCTTATTGTAAAATTGACGGTGTGGAACGATGTTGCTATGCATAATGCCATGATTGTTTACGACGACTTTTAAATCTTCAACAGAGTTATCGAACATATCAGCTAAAAATTTGGAGGGAGAGTAGACAGCCTCTGCCCCTAACAACAAATCTCGCGTCAAAGCCAAACGATTCATAATAAAGCTCTCAGGGAATTCACTGCAAAACCGTTTGCAAGCAGCTCCGCCTTCAGGTCCGGAACATAGGGTGTCAGGAGTTGGTGCCAACATAATTTTTGGACAAATTAAATGGAAGTCCGTTAAAGTAATAATATAAGGGATCCCCAATTCTCTTGCAGCGAAAATAAAAGGATGGACCCGCATCAAGTGTCCCGCATGAATCAAATCTGGCTTTTCTCTTTGGAGAATATCTTTCGCGAATTCTATCCCCAATTTTGGGTCAATATTAAAATGCAAATCACCCGGATCATTAGGATATCGATATGCCAAAACATTCAAACCACCATACTGATATTCGCCATATTGCACACCGTGTAAAGAAGCGGCGAAATTATCGACGCTCGCTATGTTGTAGGTGATTACTTTAACTATATTACCTGCCTTCTGGCTCATCGAGGCACAATTAAAGACAAACTTTTCGGTTCCTGCTTGAAACTCAGGATAAAACTGGTGTGTCAAATATAATATTTTCATTAAACACCTTCCATCATGACTGAATACAAATTTTTCATTTCTTGACTGTCTGTTTCATCCCTGTTTATATAACAAAAGGCTAAGAAAGAACCCAAAATTATTGAAAGAGCTTTTGTGAAACACACTTTAACGTCTTCTATCAAGGTTTCATCAACTACTTCATAGCTGTTTTTGATATAGTCAAGGACGGCTTGAGCATGTCCGCGAAAAGCCCGATGCAAAATGCCGTATTCGATATTGCGATTATTTTTTAGATCATAACCTTCGATTAATTTTTCAAGAAACTTGATTGCATTATCATCAAACTTTGAATCTGCAAAGAATGATGTTGATGGAACAAACTTCTTTCCTGTTCCCTGATCTATCGACTTTAAAACCAAATTTTCCAGGTCTTCAGGATTAACCGGCGTGGAAAGTGAATCCAGAACGCTATTTAATTGACTCAAGAAAATAAAACTTGAGACAAGATCCGGAATAAGCTCTTTCAGCTGAATTTGCGGAATTACAAAATCATCAAAGATATCAGACAAAAAGATATTATCCACGAAGCCGCGCTTTAAAAAGTAATAGGGGGTTCTGTTATGAGAATGAATTACACGATTAGAACCAAGAAAAGCTAACTTGTGCCCGTCTTTGATTAATCGAATGCCAAGATCCAGGTCTTCGGCATAATTGAGCCGATAACCATATTGCATGAATATATCCCGTGAGATGAAGTTTGCAAGATCCGAAAGCTGTCCGTTTTGCCGTAATGAAACGTAATCCTGGCTCTTTGGCAGGCTGAAAATCCGATCAGCATTGTTAATCCCCAGAAAATTATAATAATTCCAACTGTTTTGACGATAGAACAAGTCCGCATCTTCCCTGGGCGTTTCGGCGCAAGATACTGCTGCAAGGTCATTCTCAATCAGCGTCATATGCATCGTAGCAAGCCAGGTATCGTTTGGAGGAAGTGCGTCCTGCACCATAAACATCAGATAATCACCACTAGCCGCCTCAGCTCCAAGATTCCTGGCACCGGAATGGGAAAAGTCTTCCGGTTTAATATTTACAACCGTTGCCCCTAAAAGCTTAGCCGTTTCAAGCGTCTCATCAGTGCTTCCGGAATCGACAATAATGACCTCAATTTTTTCAAAGCCTCGTTGTGCATTAAGCGTCTTCATCAAAATCGGGAAGTCTTTTCCTGCGTTTTTCGTTGGAATGATAACGGAAACCGTCTTCTCAACGACTTCAATCTCGTCGTCCGCCGTGAAAGCAAGGCTGCTCACTTTGGGGCTTACATGCTGAATGGTAAGCGGGCTTTGGTCGAGATTAGAAATGCTCCCTTTTTCGCCCACAAGCTTGTTCTTTGCTCTCAACCAAAACTGCCTAAAACCATAAAGGCGAATATACCGAAAAGCAAAACGCAAATTGGCTAAAGTAAATAAATTCTTAGGAGGGCTTTTCTGCATGTTTGTCGGAGTCCGGTGGCTCATCACCTCTGCCGGTAAAGCCAACCGCCCCTCTGCTTGCCCATTGCGAATATAATGAAGAAGAGGATTAACCCCCGCCTCCCGAACATCCGGATTTCGCATCAAATAAAAAGAAATATCGAATTTCGTGGATGGGTTACGTCCTTCTTTCCAACCAACTGTCATAAAATGATTCAATGCATCTGTATCAACATTCCGAACATCAGGATTGTTTAACAAATAATATTTTTCGTCAAAAAGCCCGCTTTTGCGAATAATTTTTTTATCATTCTTTAATAAGCACATTTAACTTCTCCGAATTTTTTTAAATATTTTTCGCAAAGGGCGGGTGATTTTCCAGCTCGTGCTGGTAGCATAATCGACAACTTCGCTCCTCGATTCAGCCAGTTCCGAAGTCAGCCTTTCTGTTTCTTGTTTGGAAGTGGAAAGCTGCCGTTCTAGTTGTATAACACTTTCTTTAAGGTCTTCTACATATTTATCAACTCTAACTGCTTTTTCCTCTGTCTGAAGTGCAACACTTTTGACTATTTCTTGAACAAACGGAGATAATCCAATCTGTGATTTGCCGAAATCCTTATAAATCTGATTATAAGTTTCTATCCATTTGTGTGCATGGTCGCGCAACAGCCAATTAGCCGCTACTTCTTGTTGGGCATTCATTGCTATCGTTCGTCTATAATTTTCGTTGTCAATTAACAGGCTTAAATTTTTTTCCCAATCATCTTGTGACGCTGATAGCAAACCTGTTACGCCGCCCTCCACTGCCTGATTATAAGCGGCCACATTGGAGAATACACCAGCCAGACCAATAGCCGAATATTCAAAAAACTTCAATTCACTTTTAGCATCATTAAATTGGTTATCTACTAATGGCGCAATTCCGATTGCTGCATCAAGATAATTCACATCTTCAGCAAAACTTTTATACTCATAAGTTTTTGAAGGAATATGCACTGCATTATTTAGTAATTTAAGAATTGGATGTTCAACACCATAAAAAATGAACTCCACTTTCGACCCATATTTATTCGAAATGTTCAAAAGTGCCGGTTCAATTAATTCGAGGTCTGGATAATGCGATTGTCCGGCAATATAAATTAATTTAACTGTCTCATCTTGCTTGCCCTGTGGCAAGGGTTTGAATTTCCAGATTGCATCATCAAGGTAATTTGGAAGCAGGTAAACAGCCTTAGTCAACTCTGATACCAGGTCATACAAGGCTTGAGTCGTAACTGTGACAGCATCGACTGCAGTGATTGCGTACAGAAGGCTGGGAAGACTGTCCGTAAAAACACCGGATAGCCGGTCAGGATGATTTGCTGGAAGATTGAGAAAATCGTCATCCAAATCTAAGACCACTGGTTTTCCCAGTTCTTTTGCGGATGAAATTAAATCAAGAAAAAATTTGGTGTGCCGTGGGAAATCTCTCTGAATAACTACTAAATCGGTATTCTTAATTTTACTCTCATCAAAGAACTCAGAGGCTATCTCCTTCTTAACATCAATTCCAGCACAGGTTAGCGGGCCAAGCACTCGAAGGTGTTCTGAAGCATTAACTCCCAGATTCTCAGAGAAAAAAGTAACTGAATTTATTTTCATTTGATTTTCCTATTTCAAGCGCAGACACTAAGACCAATCTTGAATGAATAAGGATAATTCAATTCTGGTTTTCCTGCAACCAACTTTCACTCTTCGTATGTTTCAGGCATGTTTTGAGTATCGATTTAGAAAATAACGATATTCCGGTTTTTAGCATTCTGAAGACTCTTGTCCAGTAATCTGATTAGTGCATTAAACTGGAAAACACTATATAAACCAATCAATGAAAATGGTTTGTGAATGCACAAGGAATTTGACAGGTCCCGAAATGAAGAATAGTAGGATTGTCATACTAATTGTTAGCCAAAAAACAGCTTTGCTTTTAACCTGCTCTAATATTCGGGCCATCAGAATATATGCAACACCTATGACCGGGAAAATATAACGGCCTTGCATCGCAATGTTTTTAAATCCATAGACAAGCTCTGAGTTGTAATTCATTAGAAATAAAATTCCAGCATAGACGAGCAAAATAAGTGCTAATCCGCGGGATAAGGTTTTAGAGTCCTCAAGATATTTGAATCCGAGCATAAAATACCAGACATATAAAAGGTAGAAAACGATGATAATATGAGACGGATAGTAAATCAAATGCCCTAAGATGCCATGGATACGAACCAACATTTTTGGAATCCAGGTATAGAAGATGTATTCTAACGGGTTCGGGTACCCTTGTTTTATGCTCCCGATAATGCTTAGCTTTTGGGGTAGTGCCTGTTCGTGGTACCTGATTGCCATTGGATCAAACGCGCAAGTGCCGGAATCCATGGCATCAAGACAAGTAGGGGTAAGACTATGATACTTAATAAGATTGCTGCCATAAAGCATGATTACAGATAATGTCAAAATCCCGGCCACAAGGATCAGAATTCCCATCTTGTCATTCCACGCATTTTTAATACCTGTAAATTGTTGTTTTAGTTTTCCTGTAATTAACCACATTAATGCCATCAAGACAGCTAAGGGAAGAATGGTGTATTTTACAAGGCAGCCCAAAGCAATCATGCTAATCCACAATAAGGAGTTTTTCTGAAAATCTTTCCCCTTATAAGCTCTAATAAAAAATAAAATCGCAGCAAAGCAAAACATGTTTGCCATGTTGTCATAGTTGACTGCCCCCGAAAGAAACGTCCACATTAAAGTGTTAGCAAGCAAAAAAACGGGCAATACCTGCAACCAGCGATTTTTTATCATCTCTTTTGAGGTTAGATAAAGCAAAATCATTGCGGTAATGGCATAAAATATACTGGTCAGGCGGAGGACTGTCAATAATTGGCTGTCGGTAATCCCCGGATCCAACAAAGTAATAATATTTATCATTCTGCCGTTTAGCCAATAATAAACAAAGGGCCTGCCCTCTATTACCCATCCGCTTGCAATTGATTCTGCACTATCTTTTGGAATTCCCCAAGTCTCCGAGAAAAGTTTGGAAAACAAAAAATGACCAGGTTCATCCGGAGCAATCCCGGCTT
>Ga0265295_1008759_pt1 | contig 11118 bp, 4 predicted proteins | sample Munlansysbiofilm_FD_192503 | JGI IMG/M metagenome (GOLD analysis project Ga0265295, IMG submission 192503) | Leachate microbial communities from a municipal landfill in Southern Ontario, Canada - Methane capture system biofilm | ecosystem: Engineered > Solid waste > Landfill > Unclassified ... | reverse complement strand
TGGATGTGGTATCCAATGGGACAGACTTGACCAATGCTATGCGCACCCAGAAACAGAGTTTTGCTTCTGAATTCAGGGGCATATATCAGAACCTGTTTTTGAACTTTGCAGAAGCCAAATACCCGGTGTTGGAAGAAGATGGACGCATCCTGGTGATCAAGAACTCCATGTTTGACTCAGCGATCATCCCCTGGGTTGATTGGAAGCGTCAGATGGGTTACACCGTGGATGTGGTGGATGTTACCGTTGCCGGTCCCTCTGCCAACAGTATCAAAACCTATATCCAAAACCAATATGATCAGAACAATGGTCTCAAGTTTGTTCAGCTCATTGGCGATGCACCCCAGGTTCCATCATTATCAAGTGGTGGAGGCGGAAGCGATCCTTCCTATGGCTTATTGGCTGGTGCTGACAGCTATCCCGATATCTTTGTCGGAAGATTCTCTGCACAAACCGTGGCTGAATTAGAAACCCAGGTTCAGCGCAGTATTTATTATGAACGCGATCTGCAGGCCGATGATGATTGGCTTTCCCGCGCCATGGGAATTGCCTCCAATGAAGGGGGCGGCTCACAAGGAGACAATGGCGAGAGCGATCAACAGCATATGGAGCTGATCCGAACTGACCTGTTAGGTTTTGGCTACACCACCGTTGACCAAATGTATCAAACCCAGGGTGCCACCGCTACTCAAGTGGGAAACAACGTTAATAACGGACGCGGATTTATCAATTATGTGGGTCACGGCTCTGATAGTTCCTGGGTTACTACTGGATTCAATATCAACAATGTGAATGCACTCACCAATGACTTTATGTTACCGGTAATCGTATCTGTAGCATGTGTTAATGGTAACTTTGTATCCCAGACCTGTTTTGCAGAAGCCTGGGTAAGAGCCACCAATAATGGCAACCCCACTGGTGCTACAACTATGTATGCCTCTACCATCAACCAGGGCTGGAATCCCCCCATGCGAGCACAGGATGAGATCACAGATCTGCTGATAGCCGAAGCAAAAACAACTGTTGGTGGTCTGTACTTCAATGGTGCATCCAAGATGATCGAAGTATATGGCACCAGCGGCGCCAGCGAGTATAAATGCTGGACGATCTTTGGTGATGCTTCTTTGATGATGCGCAGCGCAACTCCCACTGTTATGACTGCTGAATACAACCCCGTCCTTTTGATTGGGATGAGTAGTCTTCTGGTGCAAACCGAAGCCAATGCCCGGCTTACTCTTTCTGCTGATGGTCAGATCTATGGCAAGGCAATCGCTGATGCCGCAGGAACTGCACTGATCACTCTTGATACTCTTCCAGACCAGCCCATGAATCTTACTCTCACGATTACTGCTCACAACAAGATCACCCATCTGGGAACTGTGGAAGTTCTCCCGGCGGAAGGTCCATACCTGATCGTAACTGGAGTAACTGTAAATAATGGAATCCCTGCTAACTATGGAGAATTGGTAACCGTTCAGGTTGATATGGAGAACGTTGGCAATGATCCTGCTCAAGAAGTCAGCGTTTATATCCAGACCACCGATCCTTACCTCAGCTTTACCGGAGAGCCAGAATTGATCGACGCCATAGCCGCCAATACCACGAGCAGCACCACAACTGGTGTCACTATGCAGATTGCCAGCAATGCTCCTGATCAATATGTCGCAAACTACACAGTGGTTGTAAGTATCGCCGATGGTGAGGAGTTCACTTCTGATCAAAGCATTACCATCAATGCTCCAGCTTTGGATTGGGGTTACTTCCAGGTTGAAGACAGCATGGGAGATAACAATGGCCGGATTGATCCTGGGGAAACCTTCCTCATCAATATCCCCTTCACGAATGTCGGTCATACCGAAACTCCAGAGATAACTACTACGCTGATCATCAATGGTGGAGATCATCTCCTGAACCCCATAACCAACGACTTTGATCCACTAATGATCAATGGTTCGTACTCAATGGCAAATGAAGTTACTCTGTCTTCACTGGTAACTCCTGGAACAACAATCCAGATCATGGCAATTGCCAGCATGGGTGAATACACTGTGACCAATATATATAACGTTGTGGTGGGCATCCTGCTGGAGAACTTTGAAAGCGGTTTTGGTAACTTCCCATGGAACTTCACTGGTGGCGATTGGATTACCACTCCTGGGGGTTATGAGGGCAATTTTGCGGCACAAAGCGCAGCCATCGGCCACAATCAAGCTACCGGCCTTAGCATAACCATGACCAATCCTGCTGATGGCATAGTCTCCTTCTGGAAAAAGATGTCCAGCGAAGCCAACCGCGATTTCATGAAGTTCTACATAAATAATCAACTCAAAGGAAGCTGGAGCGGTATTGATGAGATCTGGACTCAGGTCAGCTACATGGTCGCAGCCGGTACCAATACCTACCGTTGGGAGTATATGAAAGATAGCTCCACATCTGCTGGTTCCGATTGCGTCTGGGTTGATGAAGTTGTATTCCCAGCCGATGATATCAATACAGGTAGTCCAATTCTGACTATTGTTCAAACAAACCTTGATTTTGGCAATTCGGACATTGGTGGTGAAGTAATCCTCCCCTTCAGCTTCTCCAATACAGGAGATGCAAACATGATTGGGACACTGCAGATTCCTTCGCCCTACTCTCTGGATCAAGAATCTGATCCACCCTTGCGCTTCATGAACTACGTGTTGCCAGCAGGAGAAAGCATGGATCTGAACATAGCCTTCAGACCCACCGAAGAAGGTGTGTTTGCCGGCTATCTGATCGTTGTTTCTGATGATCCCAATGCATCCAGTGTAAACATACCGCTCATGGGTAGTGCCACTCCTGTAAGTAACCAGGACAATCACAGCCCCGCAGTAACCGCTTTGCAAGGCAACTACCCCAATCCCTTCAATCCCAATACAACAGTGCGCTTCGCTCTCAAAGAATCTGCTCATGTTAAGATTGAAGTCTTTAACATTCTGGGGCAGAAAGTGAAGACTCTGGTTAACAATCAGATGAACTCTGGCAATCACAACGTAGCCTGGAATGGCCTCGATGACAACAAACGGCCAGTAGCAAGCGGCGTTTATTTCTATAAAATGCAATCAGGTGATTACAGCAATACCCGTAAGATGATCCTGATGAAATAAGCCAACTCCATACACTCATATTAAGCCGGGTGAACTTCTCATCCGGCTTTTTTGTGTGGTTGGCATAACTCCTGTGCGTTCAGTATCGTGAGTATGGATCAGGATAAATGGTATTGAGCCCGTAGCGTGACCCCAGCACGTCAGCCTTGTTGACCAATGCCTTCATCCTCATGTAATCTTCTTTGCTAAAAATGGAAGTCTTTAAAGCGATTGTGAGTCTGTCTCTCCCCTATTAGCAAGACACCTCCGATATCCTATAGCATTGTGAACCTCAGTATTATGTGAAATGAGCCTGGTTATAGCTCCGGGATTTCAACGACTATAAAGAAAAGCGGCACCAGATTAGTGCCGCTATAATGGAGTAACAATTGCAGAGCGTGTTATTCTTGAGGTAACCACTCATCACGGATGGTGGGCTTGCGTTCAGGAGCAGGATCTTCAACGCTGTAACTGCGATCTGCCAGAACATAAGTAACCTTGATCCCAGCCTTACCAAAGGATTCTTTGGTAGTGGCAACAAAGGCATAATTCTCACCATCATACTCAAGCACAAAATCATCCATTGTGATATCGCCCAGGTTCATCTGGCTGATATCAAAGGGATATTCACCAAAGTCATCAGTTTTTTTGAACTCTTCGGCGGCTGCAATAGCTTCCTGCAATGTAGGGATCAGAGTTTCAAACTTAGTTTGTGCCAATGCTTCAGCAGCTTTATCGATCTTGAGTTGGCGCATGCCGAAAACAAACACAAATATTAGACCCACCAGCAGCAGAATCATGATCAATTCTACCAGGCTGACTTTGTTTTTATCTGCAAGTCCAGTATTGGTACTTGTCTTTGTAATAGTGTTATTCTTTGTATCAGACATTATCTTCTCCCAAGGAAATCATCTTTGCCTGCACTCTTTTTTAGCTTTCCTTTTTTGTCAAACCATTTTTTATGCGATCTACAATGGATTGGCTTCAACATCAGTTTCGTGTCTATTCTTCACTTTGACAGCTCAAAATGCCCCACCATGATGGCAGGGCTTGCAATGCAACATTCTCTATATCTCAAACGGTTTTATCAAAGACGTAATTAGTCAGTTTGGACAGGCAGTTTACGTAAGATCCCAGTTCGTTATCATACCAGCCAAAGATCTTCGCATGGGTAACTGGCATTTGAAGTTCCTTATCGGTATCAAAACCTTGTTGAGCCAGTGCCTCGGGTGGGAAATTGATGAAACCTGTGCGGGTATGCGTTTCATGTGCTTCAATCGTGATTGCAGCCATTGTCCCGATCAGATCGGCAGATACATTCTGTCTTTCGCTATAGACCAAAAGATCCTTTTGTTGTCCTTTAGCTGCAGAGGCATATACTTCGTTGATCAGTTTGCGGTTGATCATCGGTTCACCCAAAGCATCCAATTGTGTATAGAATGTAACGTTGAGATTGATTAGAGATACCGTATTCGTTGGGATGCGCACACTATCTGCCATAAAGCCTATGTGCTTGATCTCCGGCATCACCAGTTCCAAAGCCTTGGCAGCCCCAGTGGTGGAAAGGATCACATTGTTAATAACACTGCGGGATTTACGTAAATCAGTTGCTGCTGCTTTGGGAACACTATCCAGAATGGACTGGGTGTTTGTAGAAGCATGGATTGTACTCATTGAAGCAGTTACGATTCTGGAGGTAAGACTGTTTTCCAGCAAGGGCTTGATCATATGAGACAGGCCAGTAGTAGTACAGGAGGCAGCAGAGATAACATGATGTTCTGCAGGATTGAACTCCAGATGATTGATCCCATAGATCATGGTTTTGGCATCGGATGGTGTCTGAGAAGTCCCCTTGATCTTGAATGGTGCGCTACAAATGACTTTCAGAGCTCCAGCATCCAAATGCCCCCGCAAACATGGCTTCCCAGCTTCAGAGATCACTGTGGGATCCAGGAAGCTGCCTGTGCAATCTACAACTACTTTTACCCCTTCATTCAACCAGTTTATATCTTTGGGATCCCTGGCTGTTCTGAGAATCTTTATTGGAATGCCCTCAATCTCCAAAATCGGCTTATCAGCATCCAGTATCTTGATCTGAGCTTTCCTACCCACCATTCCGAACAGGAACTTGTGCAGCGAACCATAAGTGCTGTCGGTTTCAATTACCTGAATCAGATCATCAAGGGTTTTACCCACCTCACGTCCACAATTCACCACGATGCCCTCATAGTGCTTCAGATGGATTTGGTTCCACAGTAGCAGTTTCCCGATCCTCCCCAAGCCGTTGATGCCCAGGAGGTTTTTGTTCCTTAAGCTGAGATTCATGCTTGCTATCTCCTTTATCTATTGTTTTGTGTTATACCAATGATTGAACGCTTTGCAATGGCTGGATGCCCAGGTAGATCATCCCTCCCGTAGCATCAATGGTGATTTTGTCACCAGCTTTGAGATCGACATTCTTGATGCGGAGGGTGGAATTAGCTTCATTGACCACCAAATCCCGACAGTTTACCACTCCGATCAATCCCAGCCGGGTAGCTGTTACCGCAGCATGAGAAGTTACTCCACCTCTGGATGTCAACAAGCCCTGGCATTCAAAGAGCATCATCATATCATCTGGAACTGTATCCGGCCGAACCAGGATCAATGCTTCACCACTGTTTTTGAACTTCTCGATATGCTCCTGGTTGATAACGATGATCCCGCTCACTGCACCCTTACCGATTCCGATTCCTGAGCCCAGGCTCTTGAGATTGGCAATTGCACTTCCCAAAACCTGATACTCCGGACTTTTATGGATAACTTGATTTCGTGTTTGCAGGATATGGAGCTGCTTTTCAGAGCTTCCCTCAAAGGTAAACTCCATCTCCTGATGGGGATAATTGCGTTCTTCTATCAACTGTCTGGCATAGCGCAGTAGCGCCTGGTATAGCGCAGGAAAATCCTTTTCCAGAGACATCTCACCCTGGCTTTGCATGCGCTCGGCTTCCGAAATCGGCAAAGTGTGAACCAATCCGGCCACAACATCTTCTCCCTGACTGCACAATGTGAAATCACCATTGAGATATATCCCTGGCTCTTTGTGCCATTCTGCATGAGTAAACAGCACGCCGGTGCCGCTATCCAACGATATGTTTCCCAAAACCATCTTTTGGATAATCACGGCTGTCCCCCACTCCTCAGCTATATGCAGTTTGCTGCGATACAAACGGGCTCGGGGAGTGTTCCAGCTATCCAAAACATGAGAAATGGATTTGTATAGCTGGCGATAGGGGTCCTGCTCCAAGGTCACACTATGAATATCAAGCACTTTTTTGTAGTCATTGACCATTTCCTGCATCTGTATGGGACTGAACTGGAACTTCTGCTTAATCTCATAACGCTGCTTGTAAAGAATCATCACTTGGTCAAACTCATCTCTGGAAATACCATGTGCCATTCCCCAGCTTTGGATCAATCTTCTGTAGCAATCCCATGCAGTCCATCCATAATTCGGGCGTTGAGATAGCTTCAGCGTGATTTCATCTGTCAAACCGATGTTCAAAAAAGTGTCCATCGCTCCGGGCAGACTCATGGGCGCTCCGGAACGTACTGAAAACAGCAGCGGCTTTTGGGGATCACCAAAACCCAATCCGGTATAATTCTCCATTTTGCGCAAGTTATCCCACAGCAAAGCATCAAACTCACTGGAGATATCCGGATGTGTATTGATTATATCGCGGTTGCGATACAGGTCTGTAGTAATCACGAAACCCGGAGGGATGGGGAACTCATATTGATGCATCCGCTTGAGGAAAAAAGCCTTCGACCCTAGCAGCACCTGATTCTCAATGCGGGAGTTGCGAGTGAATAGATGGAAAAAGAGCCGATCCGGATCATAGGACATCAGTTTGTTGATATCTTCCTTGCTGAAGAGATTGCGCATCTCAGTCAGGGATTGCAAAATCCTGGTGATAAAGCCATCCAGACCTTGAACCAGGAAGGAGGCAGAAAGCAATTCCCGATAGAACTCCTCGGCAAATATCTCACTATGAGTCCGGCTTCCTGCTTTGGCTTTGGCCAGGTTGCTATCATAGAAACGATAGTAATACTCGTTCACAATCTCATTCACACTATCCTTGAGCAGGTTAAAGATGTCCAGATATTGCTCCAGAGATAGATTCGAGATGTTCTGCACAGAACTCAGCATAGCCAGCGCAGTGCTGAATGCATCACTGGTAACCATTTCCTGACGCATGGCGAAGTCATAGATCTCCAATATTCGCACAATACGACGCATGGTCTTGCCATTGATATAGTTCAGATTCAATTGAGCAATACTTCGCTCGAATAACTTACGGATCACGTTCTCCAGCCGGAATACCATTCCCATGGCTTCCAGTTTGGGTTCACGATACATACCATACATGGAAGGTATCCCCGCTGCGATATGCCGTTTATAATAAATATTTTCCCAGGGACTGGTGGGTTTGGGATCCAATATCTGAGCATTCAACCGCCCAATATAGGAGAGCATTTGCCGGATTGAGCTATCATAATCCCTGCGGTTCAGGCTGTTTCGCAGCCGGTTTTGCTCCTGAGCATCAAAGAAATTGTAGCGCGAGAGAAACTTTACGATATCATAGGGATCCAGATTGTATTTATCTTTGAGGAGGAAGTGACAATAGCAAAGCAGTTTTAGCCTTTTTGTACAGAAATCCTCTTCCATGTTTTCAAACTGCAATTCCACTTTTTGCCAGGAAAGCGCCAGCAATTCTGTATCGCTGAGAGAGCGTTGATTCAAAAAGTCACGGGTGATCTGGCTTTGTTCTCTGGTACGCTCATCCACTTCCTGAATGCTCTCCCACACATCAGCGGGAATGATCTTGTGCAGGGGTGTCGGATCCAGCGTGATCCAATAGCGTAGTATCTTCTCGATTAGAGCAATATGGGTGTTGTTGCTCTCGGTATGCACCTGTTTACGTAAAAAGTGAATCAGGCGATCTTTGCGTTGAGAGAGTTCGTCGAGGCTGGTGCTGGCATCGCGGATTTCACCTTCTGCACCAATCTCATTGAAAAACACTGGAAACTTACGCAAGAGGTGTTTGGATTGCACAAAGATCGGCATGATGTTTGAACCCAGGAAGGCAGAAACATCCTTTTGGAACAAGTCTGTATCCGATATAAACACGCCATGCTTGCTAAGACTGATCAGCGTGAAAGCCAATAGATCCTTGTTTTGCGCTGGGTTGATCGCTATCAATTCCAGAAGAACGCGCAGGTGTTTCACATGGTTTTTATCCACTTCGATCTGCCACTCTTCGGAGATCATGACTTCTCCCGGCGGAGTGAAACCCAGATTTGTAATATGATCAATTGTGTGCCTGATCAGAGAGCTATCACTTCCCTTCAACACAGCTTTGCCAATGGTCAAAACGCAATCTAGAACGATGTTCATATGCGTTCGGGTAAAGCCATTGAGGGTGTTGAACACCGTATCGAGCATACTGATGATTTCATCTGGATGCTCATTTTCCAGCTCGGCTAATTGCCGATTCAGATCCCATAAAAGATGATCCATCATATCCTGCATGGCTGGTAAACCAAGCAAGAAGAATAGATATTGCACCCGATGACTCAGGGTTTTAAACTCAAGCACAAAATCCCGATGTAAACTGGCAATCTCGGTGAAGGAAGGCACAATGCGATAATCTTCAACAGTGCTACTCTTCCTGAGATGCTCCAGCCAATAATCATAGAACTGAGCATTCGGCAGATAGGCGAGGTTTAGATTCTCTGGCCTGCTATCCAGTTTATCCAGCCATTCATTGATCTTGGTGCTGTTTTGCCAATGTTTCAGATTCTCTCCCAAAATCAATGATAAGTTCTGCTGACATTCCTGCTGACGCTCACAGCGCTGTTCAAGGGAAATCAGGACTTTTCTGGCTTGAGTGCTAAGACGAACAAACAGAGGAAGATGTTTTGTGATAAAGCTCTGCAACAAATCAAAGGCATCGTTCAGAACTCCTGCTGGAGCTTGATCAGCCAAAGCAAGGCAATACTCCAGATAATCTCCGAAAAGCTGCTTCTGGTCACCTTCCCGCTGCGTCAATTGTTCGGCTTTGGCATAGAGATCCAGGACAATCTGCAAGGCTTTGCCGCTATCCTCCAAAGCGAGGAACCACCATAGATCGCCCAGGATACTGGCTCGCATCAGATTCAAAGTAATGCCCATGTTTACATAGGGATGATACAATTCCTCCAAAAAACTACGTAAACGTTGGTTAACGCCGAAATAATCACTGGATATCTCTAGCAACCACAGTGCTGATTCATCAAGCTCAATACGGGCTACTCTGGTAGCACGTAGATTCTCTGTAAGCGCCTTGGAAACTAATTTTTCCACTATCCTCATCCCCTGGAATTAGTCGCGGATCAATCACCCACTCCGCCTGTTTAAAATCAACTTGCTTTCTGTCAAGTGAATTGATGCCCATTCTACATGAACACTTTATAAACCCTCACTGAACCCTTTGTACATTGTTGAGTGGGGAAAAGCTGGGTACTACATAAAGGCATGTTAGGTGGCATAGATGTAAAAATACCGATCTAGTACATGTTACCTGTGAGAAGGTCAAGTAATACAGCAACTGTCTGAACAAAAAAATGAATTGGAACATACTATAATCTAGATTACGATAACATGGTACTAGACCTTGATATGCAACTGGAAGGTCAGATTGCGCATGGTGTAGGTGCTCCTACCCAATCCGAAAAAGACCAGAGCATGTTCCACTGTGCTGTTTTCGATGCAGACATTCTCGATTAGGGAATCAAACACATCCCAGGAAAAGATGGCACTGGAGGTTACCGTAGTGATGGAAAGATCCCTCAGAGTCATGCCATATCTACCGATGCCCATGGTTACCGCACCTGTGCCTGATAGCAGGTTTGGAGCATACACACGGGTCTGCGCTTCCGAAGCTCCCTTCAATATTTGTGATATCGATCTCAATGATCGCCAGTGGATTAATCACAGCATTTGATCCCGCAGATTCCCATGCGGCTATGGGAGCACATGTCATCTCACTGTCAAGAAACTCGTTATCAAGAGAAACCAGCCAGGGATATCGAGTAGGGTTTGCCATCAGTATGTAGGATAATGAAAGCAGTAACAACATAATGATAAATTTGCACATTTTCATAAGCACCTCAATGCACGGATATTTCAGCATAAAAATACACTTTAGAGCCATCCCAGGTGGGGGCTAGCATATGAATTCTATGAATGTCAGTGCCAATAATCTGATCAGTCAGAACCTGTTCTTCTTTAGTATCCATATTGTAAGACAGCAATCTATTCTGGCTATTCTTTGGCACATAAATTACTAAGTTATTGTTACGAATAAGCTCTGCCAGAGGCGAGCCACTCATAGATTCTTGCATAGGATATTCTATTGCAGAAGCGTCCAATAAATCCACAATTCTGATCGCAAACACTGGATAGTGTGTCAATCTTATCACATATCTGAGATTGTGAGAAAACGAAAATAGGGAGGTTGGGCTACCACCATTATTGTTTACATCGATTATCGACTGGTCAGAGCCATCTAATTGGGATTTCCAAAGACCGTTCCCAAGTCTTTCATAATACACAGTAGAAGTATTTTCAATATACATGCCATTGGCTGATACTGTATCAGCGGTTGGTATCATGAATGAACTAGCCGTAGATAGCTTCATGCAGTAAAGGTATTCTGTAGCTTTACTTGGTTCTCCATAACCTCTTGATGAATACGTGATATAGTTCCCCAAATCCGAGATGATGGGGTTTCTTAGGGTTCTGATGCTTTCCGAAGTAAGCTGTCTGGATAGCATTGTGTTCAGATCAAGCTCATGAATGTTCTTGTCTCGGGATGCAAAATAGAGCTTGCTGCCGTCTGGAGATTGAGACAATCGGGCTGGGTTCTGCTGAAGAGTATAGATATTGTCCGTAATACTCACCGGACGAATAGTATCCGTCTCTGAT
>Ga0265295_1008758_pt1 | contig 11119 bp, 10 predicted proteins | sample Munlansysbiofilm_FD_192503 | JGI IMG/M metagenome (GOLD analysis project Ga0265295, IMG submission 192503) | Leachate microbial communities from a municipal landfill in Southern Ontario, Canada - Methane capture system biofilm | ecosystem: Engineered > Solid waste > Landfill > Unclassified ... | reverse complement strand
AGTATCCCGATAGCCTTCAAAAAGAGGTTTATAATGTAGCCTCTGCTGTTAAAATGAAAGGGTTAGTTTAGCTATTTCATATCACAACCCTGTAAGGGTTAAACTATGAATAACCCCCGGTTGAGGCCGATTACCAGAGGTAATTGGACTCCACCGGGGGTAAGGATGACCAGTATAAATGCCAACCTCAGCGGGGTTGAATTTAATTTCAAAAGCCAGTAGTTGAACTCCGCTGGGGTTCCATACTCATTTCACCACTTTTCCCCCAATTGCGCTCACCTTCATGCTGGCGCATACATGTGAACTTCATTGGGGGTTATGTATGGTAACTCTCCTATGGGGTTGAGTGAGGAATCGGTGTGCGAAGCGGTGCACTGAGCTTTGGCTGATGAGCTTTGATTGTTGAGTCTAACCTTGCCTGTCTCTTTGATTGCTCTTCCAGCTATAAGTGAAAACACGTAAATGTAAATATTTCTTACCAAACCATCAAACTATATTGGATGATGGGTGTTTAAAAGTCGCATCTCATCAGTATATTCGCACCCTGTAACAGTAGTCCGGTTACTTTTTGCCGGATTTGAGATATACTTGATGAAAGTTCCTGTTTATCTCCTCCTTTTTTCAAGAAATTATTTTTTTTAGACAGGAGGGTTGAAAACAAAAAAATAGTGAGTATATTTGTTACTCATTTTCTAAAATAAGCCTTGTTGGTCTGTGACTGACGGGGCGGAGCTGTAAAGCGAAGCAAGTGATTTATTTTTCTGATTATCGTAAGGTGCTTAAATACAATACAATAGAGAATCTGTCAAATTTCCGTACACCTTGTCTCGACAGCCACATTTCAACGCTATTTCATGACCTGAACAGGGTCATTTTTTATGCTGGGTACCCTGATCACTTCTAAAACGCGTATAAAGTTGATGGTGAAGTTCTTCCTGAACGCTTCCACCACCTCTTACCTGCGCGACCTTGAATCGGAATTTGGTGAATCAACCAATGGCATCCGCATTGAACTGAAAAGGTTTGAGACCGCCGGCCTGCTCCAAAGCCATTTTGAAGGCAACAAACGCATCTACAAAGCCAATACCAATCACCCCCTCTTCAAAGATATTCACAGCCTGCTGCTCAAATACACGGGCATTGATCAGATCATCAACCAGGTGCTCACCCAACTGGGCGGCCTGGAACAAGCCTGGCTGGTGGGGGATTTTGCAAGGGGGAGGGATGGGGAGGTGATTGAGCTATTGCTTATCGGGAAAGATATAAATGCTATATATCTTGATAAGATGATAGAGAAGGTTGAAGTTGTAATTGGTCGCACAATTCATTACTTTGTACAACCGTTCAATAGTTATGTCCAGCGCAATAAAGGATTTTCAGAACGTTTGCTAATTTTTAGCCTTTGAGCAAACAATAAGTCATGGGAATTATAAAAAATTAGCGAAAATACTCGTTGAAAATAAATAAAATATTTACAAGAGAAGGAAATACTATCCAGGCTTTATGGGTAGGTATGGGTAGTTTGAGCTCTTTTGCCCTGGCTATTGTGAGTGCTGCAATCCTTTCCCGGTATTTTAATAAAACTGACTATGGAACATACCGTCAGATATTGTATGTTTACAATACCCTACTTGTAATATTTACAGCCGGACTTCCAAGAGTTTTCTCATATTTCTTACCTAGATATTCAATTGAACAGGGTAAAGATATAGTATTAAAAATATCAAAAATGCTTTTTGTATTCGGCTTAATATTCTCTCTTTTTTTGTTTAGCTTTTCAGGAATAATATCTAAACTTCTTAATAACCCAGAATTATCATCAGGGTTAAAATACTTCTCACTAATTCCCATGTTCCTGCTTCCAACTTTAGGGATTGAAGGTATTTTTTCTACTTACAAAAAGACCATATATATAGCGATTTATAACACTTTAAGTCGCTTACTTATGCTTTTGTTTATAGTTTTACCTGTGATTGTTTTTAACGGAACACTTAATCATGCACTTTTAGGTTGGATTATTGTCTCGTTCTTATCCTTTTGGATAGCTATTTATTTTAAAAGAATTCCATTTAAGCAAACTGAGTCTGAGAAGACCACTCTTAGTTGGAAAGAAATATTTTCATATAGTCTTCCTCTTGTTGGTGCAACTATAGCCGGGATTGCTTTGAGATCAGCAGATCAGTTTTACATTAGTAGATATTATGGAACTGAAGTATTTGCAGATTACGTTAATGGTTTTATCGAGATCCCATTTGTTGCTATGATAACTGGTACCACAGCAATGATTCTAATGCCCCAATTTTCTAAAATGATTCATGATAAGACTTCTGTTCATAATATAACTAATTTATGGAGGAATGCGTTGACTAAATCCGCTTTGTTAATCTACCCAATGGTTGTGTTTTTTATTTTTAATGCAAAATATATCATTGTTCTACTTTATTCGGCAAAATATTCTAATTCTTATATTTACTTTCAAATAGCAATGATTGTAAATTTCTTTAATATAATCATATTTGCCCCCCTTCTATTTAGTATGGGAGAAACCAGATTTTATATGAAAACACAGATTTTATTTGCAATACTTGCATGGATAGGAGGGTTTGTAATTGTTTCTACAACTAAATCTCCTCAGATAATAGCTTTATATTCTGTTTCATTGAGTATATTTTTAGTGATTGTGTTTTTAAAAAAGGTTTCAAGTGTATTAGATGTTTCTATCTCAGAACTCATTCCATTTAAAAAGTTTTTCAGTATTTTGATTCACTCATTTATAATTATAACTACAGTATTATTAATAGGAAATTATTTATTGAATTTTAAAAATGAGCATCTGAAATTCATTTCCAACTTCTGTATTTATGTTGTTTTAATTTTGCTAACTTCATCATGGTTCAACAATGATTACTTAATTGTAATTAAATCATTATTAATCAAAAAACATAATGATTAGAGATTTCATTACACAACAAATAAAGTTTTCTCACACTGATGGTTCAGTAAAATTTTGAATTTACAAATTAGTAAATGATCTTATTAGGTTTAGTAAAATTAACTCTCTTAATCTTATGGAAAAAAAAAGAATTTTAATCATTTCTGGTGGAATGTTTCCTAACAACTCTCCACGTGCTTTTAGAACCACTGAATTGGTCAAAGAACTTGGGCATTTGGGACATGATGTTACCTTAATTATCCCATTTAAAAATTATGATTATTCATTGTTTGAAAAGGAGCACAATGTAAAAATCAAATTTTTAAGAAAAAGAATACTACCCGCAGTACCAAGCTCTAAAGACGGTAAAGAGAGGATTGTAAATCGGGCGATTAGAAGACTATTGTTGCTCCTTTTTGAATATCCTGCTATTGAACTCATGCCTTTAGTCAGGAAAGCGTTAAGCAAAGAAAAAGATTATGATTTGTTAATATCCATTGCCGTACCTTTTCCTTTGCATTGGGGAGTGGCCTGGTCAAAAACGAAGAAACATCCCATTGCAAGTACATGGGTAGCAGATTGTGGAGATCCATATATGGGTAACACGATGGATAGCTTTCAAAAGTTTTTCTACTTTAAGTATCTTGAGAAGTGGTTTTGCCGAAAGGCTGATTTCATCTCAGTACCTGCAGATGATTATATTCAGTATTATTATTCCGAATTTAAGCCAAAAATTATAGTAATACCACAAGGCTTTAAATTTAGTGATTCGAAACTTTATAATGGAAAGATTGAAAATCCTGTTCCTACATTTGCATTTGCCGGAAGGTTTCTACCAAATATAAGAGATCCCCGCCCATTCTTAGATTATTTAATAACACTTGAATGTGATTTTAGATTTGTTGTATTTGCACCATATAGTGAACTCGTTGAGCCATATAAGGTAAGGCTTGGAAGTAAACTGGAATTAAGAGGATTTATTCCTCGTGAAGACCTGATGTATGAACTAAGTACTATGGATTTTCTGGTAAACATAGAGTTTGAAGCCTCTGTAAAATCAAATTCACCTAGTAAATTTGCTGACTATATTATTGCCAACAGGCCGGTTCTTTCATTGAACATGGCCGATCTTGATACTATTAAGATTAATGAGTTTTTAAGTGGAAATTATTCTAATAAATTGATAATTAAGGATCCTGACCGTTTCCGAATTGAAAATGTTGTTAATCAATTTATTAGCCTAATTAAATAAAGTAATCGCATGTTTAATTGCTAATTGAAACACAAATAAAAATAATATTCCCAGAAATTACGGAAATATTTAATTATGGAAATGTTAAATCGTGATATAGCATTACAAAGAAGTAGAATTATCAAAAGGAAAACTGATCCTGGGCAGTATTACTTATTTTTAGTTTGGCCTTTTCTTACGATCTTGTTGGCTATAAGGAATTTCAGAACCCATTGGGCAATGAATGTTTTTTGGCTTTATAGCATATATTTTGGCTTTACATTTGTAATTATAAGTGCCGAAGTTGATGCCTCAGATTATGCCGCTCAGCTTGTTAGTTTTGCTCATTCTGATATCAGCTTGTCAAAACTTTTTTCCGGTTATTTGAGTGAGGACGGTAATCTAGATATAGTTCAGGCATTGTTAACTTATATAGTGTCATTCTTTACTGATGATTATCGGTATCTGTTTGCAATTTTTGGATTATTTATGGGTTACTTTATTTCGAGGTATGTCTGGATGATAATAAAAAAGATAAATATAAGGATGGATTTCTTTGCTGGATTATTGTTGATTAGCTATGCACTGGTTATTGGAATCTGGGATATCGGAGGAGTAAGATGGAGTGTGGCAGCAGCAATGTTTTTTTTTAGTATTTTAAATTATTTTGAAAGTGATAATAAGAATTTTTTATGGATTACTCTCTCAACCATTTTTGTGCATTGGTCGTTTACTTTAGCATTAATAGTTTTACTGGTTTATTTTATTTTTGGTAATCGTACGAGGATGTATTTTTTATTATTTGTTTTTTCTTTTATTATATCTGAGATAGACTTAGATATAGTACGCGATTATTTTGGCAATTATGCACCAACAGTTGTGCAAGAAACAAGGGGGAGTTATTTAAATCAGGGTTATGTAGATTTGATTTCTAATGCCTGGCAGGATAACTCATGGTATCTTATTTATCATTTACAGTTATTAAAATGGTTCATTTTACTTTCTGTTTCATATATATATATATCAATGCGCAGGAAAGAAACTTTAAGCCATACACTTTATAACAGATTATTCAATTTAGGTTTACTTTTTTACGGTACCTTTAACATTTTAAGTACAATTCCATCTGTGTTCCGTTTTTTAAATATTGGATACCTGATATTTCTTTCCACATTCATTCTTTATATTACATCTTTAAAAAATAAATTTCCACTTTGGTTGAAGATTGTAGGAATACCAGTATTATTATTATATATTGTCGTAAGAATACGAATTGGATTTGATTATATAGGTGTATGGTCTGTTATTGGTAATCCTATACTTGCATTTTTTGTAGAAAATGATCTGCCTCTAATTGATTTGGTGAAAAGCTTGTTATAGAATTAAACTATGTTCGGTTTTAATATTGAAAGTAAATCCTCGGTTTCTGAATTCGTTAAACCTTTTTTCTAAGAATTACCATGTCAATTTATCAAACACTCAGATATACGCTATCTAACCTACCCGGCTGGCGCACCAAACGTAAAATAGTGGTTATTGAATCCGATGACTGGGGCAGCATTCGTATGTCATCCACAAAAGCATTCAATACCTTGCTAAAGGCAGGTATTCCGATTGAAAATAATCCATACAATCGCTTTGATGGTTTGGAGAGCAATGCTGATTTGGAGCAATTGTATGAAGTACTTACTCAGTTTAAAGACTTCAAAGGAAACTATCCAGTTTTTACGGGTGTAAATGTGGTGGCCAATCCTGATTTTGACAAAATTAAAGCTGACCACTTTGAACACTATTTTTATGAGCCTTTTAGTGAGACATTGAAAAAATATCCGAAGCATGATCGTGTGCTTGACCTCTGGAAAGAGGGGGTAGATAAACGATTGTTTGTGCCACAGTTTCATGGTCGGGAGCACCTGAATGTGCAGCGTTGGATGCGGGATCTCAGGGCAGGCAATGAACACACCCGGCTTGGTTTTGATCTTGGATTGTGGGGAATATATTCTTCACTTATACCTGTTGGTTACCAGGCAGCCTTTGAACTGGAGTTTGCAGCGGATCTGGAATATCAACATTCGGTAATTTCAGAGGGTATTGATCTTTTTAAGGAGTTACATGGCTATGCACCTCGCTTTTTTGTACCGACCAATGGCCCTTTCAATCTGGACCTGGAGCAAACACTCCATAATAAAGGTATCAAGTACATCATGCTTGATAAGCTTCAAAAAGAGCCTCTGGGAGCTGGAAAGTATAAAACGCACTTAAGGTATCTGGGCAAGAAGAATAATCTGGGTCAAATTTATCTTTCACGTAATGCCGGGTTTGAGCCGGCTCAATTTCCGAATCAGGATAATGTAAATGCGTGTTTGAAAAGTATTGAATTGTTATTCAGGCTCAACAAACCTGTCACCATCAGTACACACCGGGTAAATTATATAGGTTGGTTGCATCCTGAAAACCGGGAGGAGACCTTGCGGCAATTGAAAGTACTGCTTACTGAAATTCTTAAACGCTGGCCTGATATAGAATTTATGACTTCGGATGAATTGGGTGATTTAATTTTAGCCGGAAAGAAATGAGCAGCGGTTATTCAAAAAGCCATCTCACAGTTTAAGAGTCAAGCTCGACTTATTCTTTTGTAAAATCATTACATAGAATATAGCTGGCAATAAAAACCTCAAAACAAAATGAAGTATTGTCGGAAATTGCCAAAGATCCTGTGGTTTTTGCACAAAGTTTTAAGTAGTCTTAAACTATCCCAACCTTAGTATAAAAGTTGATTTCCAAAAAAATAATTATATGTTAAAGAAACTAATTTCTGAACTTAGCAGACCTCATATTCTGCTTTTAAAAATTTTTGTAAAATACCCTTATCTTATTTCAGATAAACTGTTCTTAAGTTATAAGTTCAGGCTTCTAATGCATAAAAAGCTGGATTTGAAAAATCCGAAAACCTATAATGAAAAATTACAATGGTTGAAGCTTTATGACAAGAAACCTGAGTATTCAGATATGGTGGATAAGTATGAAGCAAAAAGAGTAGTGGCAAATCTCATAGGTGAACAGTATATTATTCCTACCATTGGTGTTTGGGAAGAGTTCGCTGACATTGACTTTAAACAACTGTCGGAACAATTCGTATTAAAAACAACACACGATAGTGGAGGTGTAATTATCTGCAAAGACAAGTCGAAACTTGATATCGCTGCTGCGAGAAAAAAAATCAATTTTAGACTTAAGCATAATTATTTCAACTATGACCGTGAATGGCCATATAAAAATTTGAGACCTCGCATAGTTGCTGAACAATTAATGGTGGATGAAAATGGGATGGAACTTAAAGACTACAAGTTTTTTTGTTTTGATGGTGAGCCAAAAGCTATGTTTATTGCAACCGGCAGGCCGCATGATACCCGCTTCGATTTTTTCGATATGGATTTTAATCATCTTCCTTTTACCAATGGGCATGAAAATGCGACAAACCCAATTCATAAACCTCAAAACTTCGAACTAATGATTGAATTAGCCCGGAAACTTTCAGTAGGAATACCTCACGTAAGGGTGGATTTATATAGTATTAATGGCAAAGTTTACTTCGGTGAACTTACCTTTTCCCATTGGGGAGGCATGGTCGCTTTTGAGCCTGAAGAATGGGATTATACTTTTGGAAGCTGGCTCAACCTTCCAGTTGAAGATAAGGGATAGAAATAATGCTATTAGACTATACAGACGGAAAGAAATGAGCAGACATAGAGCATTCAAAGCCCCATTACTGCAATAATCTATTTAGGGGACAAGCAAACAAAAATGTATAAATCTCTGAATTCCCGGTGTGCTTACCTATTGAGCTACTTCCTATAAGAGCCGAATCCCATTGATTAAATTTGTAAAATCAGTGTTTTAAGGTGCACTCCTGAGGAGTTGACCCGATACAGATGAGAAAAATATGATTAAAGATATTAAACAAACCCTTACCCGCAACCTTCTCAATATCCCCGGCTGGCGCACCAGGCGCAAAATTGTGGTGATTGAAAGCGATGACTGGGGGAGTATAAGGATGCCGTCGAGGGAGGTGTATGAGAAATTTCTGGATAAAGGAATTCGGGTGGATAAAGACCCCTATTGCAAATACGATAACCTGGCAACCCCCGAAGATTTAGAAGCCTTGTTTGAGGTGTTAAGTTCAGTGAAAGATAAGAATGGCCGGCATGCTGTGCTTACAGCCAATGCCGTAGTTGCTAACCCCGATTTTGAGAAAATAAAGAAAAATGAATTCGACCGCTATTATTACGAACCATTTACCGAAACATTGAAACGAAGACCGGCTACAGAGAATTCGTTTGAGCTATGGCAACAAGGTATGCAGAGCGGTATTTTTCGTCCTCAGTTTCACGGTCGCGAACATTTAAATGTGAAGAAATGGATGCGGAATTTGCAATCAAATGATTACATGACCCGATTGGCCTTTGATTTTGGCACCTTTGGGCTAACTCAGGCTGTGGATTCACGGGTTAAAACCAGATATATGGGCGCATTTAATTCTGGTTTGGATGAAGATGTAGAACAATACAATTTCTTGTTAAAAGAAGGTTTAAATCTATTCGAAGATATTTTTGGTTACCGATCAATCTCTTTTATTCCTACCACTTACACCTGGTCGCCTAAAATTGAACCCGGATTGTTGGCTAATGGGGTGAGGTATTTGCAAGGGATGGTCCATCAGAAAATCCCACTGGACGATGACACCACTTTCAAATACAAAAAAAATAACTTCACCGGCTATCGAAGCGCTGCAGGAATAACCTATATTACCAGAAATGCCTATTTTGAACCTTCACGGAATTCAGGGTTTGATTGGGTAGGGGAGTGCCTGAATCGGGTGGAAGTAGCTTTTCGCTGGCATAAGCCGGTGGTCATCAGCATGCATCGCTTGAATGTTATTGGTGCAATAGATGTTAAAAATAGGATGGATAATTTGCTGCTGCTTAAAAACCTTTTAATGCAGATAGCAAACCGTTGGCCTGAAGTTGAATTTATGAGTACGGATGAATTAGGTCTTTTAATACGCCATTAAACGCATGATGCGCGAAAACGACTTCCGAACTTTAGGAAGTTGTATTGTCTTGGTGTGCTCAACATCATTTTAATGAAAACAAGATAAAATAGGCCTTTGAAATTCACCATAAACTCCAAAGCCAATGCACCGCTATGGATTGTGTCAAAACAAACAACCACTTTTGGTTGAAATCAACTATGGCTTCGTACTCAAAGACTATACAACCCCTGCCCCGGCTATTGGGACGAAAACCTCCTATGGCACGAAGGTGCGTTCGACCCTTATGGGTGGATGGTGGAGGAGGTGTTAAAATAAATGATTGAACAAGGGTTAAACAGTGGTTTTATAGTGCCTGTACCTGTAAATTCTTGCTATCTTTACATCTAACAAAAACGATTTTGGATCAGGAGAAAGACAACATTTTAAAACTGCAACATGCCCGACCTTGTATCACAACTAAATAAAGCATATTTCTGGGATGTGGATATTTCACTAATGGAGGCCCGGAAATCACAAAGGCTGATTATCGAAAGGGTAATGTTGTATGGCAACCTGGCCGAAATAAAATTAATTAGAACGTTTTATGGGGAAGAGGTCATCATCTCAACACTTTGCAACATCAACTATATTGATCCAAAAAACCTGAATTTCTTTTCTCTACTTTTGGGCATTCCTAAAACTAAATTCAAATGTTACACACGGAAACAGTTGACCGGGCAACCCTGGAATTATTGATTGCCTTACAGCAAAAAACCTATCTCAAAGGTTTTTGTCTCGTTGGAGGCACCGCGCTGGCCCTAACCCTGGGGCACCGGCAGTCTCTGGACATTGACCTGTTCTCTAATTTCGATTTCGATACAGCGTATGTGCTTGAAAATTTATCTGCTGATTTTCCCTTTCAACTGTTTTTTTCGGCCAGCAACACGCTAAAGGGCAGTATTAATGGGGTGCAGCTTGACATTCTGGCACACCGTTACCCTTTAATAAATGAAGCTGTAGCAACTGAAAATATTACCATGCTGTCGGTGGAGGATATTATAGCCATGAAATTAAATGAAATTGCCGTAAGTGGGCAAAGGGTTAAAGACTTTATTGATATTCATTTTCTGCTTCAATCCTATTCCATTGCCGAGATGATCGCCTATTACAAAAAGAAATACGCGCAATACAACGAAGCCAATGTGCTGAAAAGTTTATGCTGGTTTAATGATGTGGACATTTCTGCCTGGCCGGTCTTATTAAAAACACCTACATTAAAATGGAACACGGTTAAAAAAGACATCGAAAAATCGGTAGCTACTTATCTAAAGTAAAACTAAAACCCGGCTTCAAAATTTTCCCACAAAAACTAAGCAATCTCTGTTCGGTTATTGGGATAAAAACCTTAACTGGCACTAAGAGAAGGTTAATACGTATGAATGGATGGAGGAGGAGGTACTAAAATAATCTGAACGAAAATAAAAGGATTTGTATGGCAAGGAGGATAAAATCGCCTTATTTATGTACACCAAAAAACCTTATTTATGCACAATAAATAATCTGTATTATGCACAACAAAAATCCTTCAATTTGCACAATTTAAAATTGTTTTTGGCGAATTAACCTTTTTCCATTGTGGAGGGATGGTGCCTTTTGTGCCAGAAGAGTGGGGTTATACGTTTGGAGACTGGATTAATCTGCTTGTCAAAAATCATAATGGACATCCATGGGGCACCGGAAATCTGTGGATATAGAACTATCTATTTGCGAATTTCGATTTCGACATAGGACAACTTCTGACAAATTTATCTACTGACTTTTAAATACAAAAAAATCAACTTCACCGGCTGTCGGAGCGCTGCAGGATTAACCTATATCACAAGGAATGCCTATTTTGAACCTTCACAAGATTCCCGGTCTGATA
>Ga0265295_1008757_pt1 | contig 11119 bp, 6 predicted proteins | sample Munlansysbiofilm_FD_192503 | JGI IMG/M metagenome (GOLD analysis project Ga0265295, IMG submission 192503) | Leachate microbial communities from a municipal landfill in Southern Ontario, Canada - Methane capture system biofilm | ecosystem: Engineered > Solid waste > Landfill > Unclassified ... | reverse complement strand
CCAGTAATAACCTTCGAATTTTCCCCACATGCAGAACTTTCGTTTTGCCCGCGCGTTTCCAAACACGTACCCATAATATTCGAAACACCAGTTGCACGCGTTAGGAAACGCGCGCGAGCACCTTTAGCACATGCATGTGTTTGCGCGCCTTTCCCAACGCGTGCCAGCAATAACCTTCGAATTTATGCTATTGCAAACTTTATTATAACTTTCACTTTCTATCTAATTTCATTTATCTTTGATATCCATACTCAAAACACTGAAAGTTGAACAGACAGGACTGATTCATACTTTAACATTAAAATATTGCATAAAGAAATGTCAGATAAATACAAAATTACTAAAGGGGAAGATGCCTATTTTATAACATTCACAATTATTGAATGGCTCAAAGTGCTGGAGAATGATGAATATAAGCTCATTATAGTTGATAGTATTCATTTTTGCCAAATGAATAAGGGATTAGTGGTTTATGGATATTGTATAATGCCAAATCACGTGCATATGATCATCCAGGGTGTTGATAATTATTCAGTTTCTGAGATTCTGCGGGATTTAAAGAGATTTACCTCCAGAGCTATTGTTAAAAAGTTGGAGGAGGAAAAGCCTGAAGGATATTTATTAATTCTCAACCAATTTCTTGAAGCAGGGAAGTCTTTAAAACGGATTAAAAAATACAAGGTCTGGCAGGATGACAATAGGGCTATGGTAATATTTAGTAATAAATTCCTTTATCAGAAGCTAAATTACATTCACCAAAATCCAGTAAAATATGGGTTGTGCCAATTTCCGTGGGAATATACATTTAGCTCTGCAGTAAATTATGCAGGAAATGATGGATTGATTGATGTTACACTGGTAAGTACAGAATTAAAAATATTCAAATGATGGTTAAAAACATGATGTTGTTCGGATAAATCGAAACGCTGACAGTTGCACGCGTTAGGACATGTCCGACTTTGGCGGAAACGCGCGCGAGCACAGGGAGTTGCACGCGTTGGGACGTGTCCGACTTAGGCGGAAACGCACGCGAGCACTTTAAGTGGCAGATAGATTTACGAAGTTAGCTTTTCACCTCACTGCATCCCGGTCCACTCAGTATGCTTCTGCCTTCCCTGACCGGCTGAACGGTAATTTTGGTATTGATGCGCTCTTTCATGGCGCCCACGTGCGAAATTACGCCAATCATTTTACCATCCTGCCTGAGTCCGGCCAGGGTGCTCAGCGCAGTTTCCAGGGTATCTTCATCCAGGCTGCCAAAACCTTCGTCAAGGAAAAGCGAATCCACGCGTACCTTGCGGCTGGCCATGCGTGAAAGCCCCAACGCCAGCGCCAGGCTTACGATAAAGGATTCACCACCAGACAGGTTTTTGGTGGACCGGATTTCACCTGCCTGATAGTTGTCGATAACGTTGAGCTCCAGGGGCTCATTTTTATCACGGATAAGCAAATAGCGGTCGCTGAGTTTCATCAACTGCGCATTGGCGTGGGATACCATAATTTCGAGGGTGAGTCCCTGGGCAAAATTGCGGTACTTCTTGCCATCGGCAGATCCAATCAAATTGCTCAGTTGCGCCCAGCGATTATAAACCTCCTTTTGCAGGTTTACCTGATTTCGCAAAGCTTCTCCTCTTTGCTTACGGGTATTGTTTTCGTTAAGTTTTCCTCTAAGCTCACCAATGGCAGAAATATGCGCGTCACATTCCGAGCGCGATTGCTGAAAAGCTGCCTCCAGGGTGGTTCGGTCGTCTGTTGAAAGCTGCTTCTGCCTTTCAGTTTCCAGGGTTTCCGTCCGGTCTCTCTTTCTGGTTTCAAGTTGAGTAGTTCTTGACTGCAGTTGTTTGCTTCTTTCTTCCAGCCGGTTCCTTTCTTCTGCGGTCAACCTTACTTTCAGGAATTGCATCTCATCTTCAAAACCGGCATCACTCAACTTCTGGCTGAAAGCTGAAGTCAGCAACTGTAATTCATCCTTCCGGGCATGGGTTTCATCCTCCAGGTCAGCAATTTTTTGCACACTCATGGAATGCTTCTGCTGTTTGTCTTTGTGGACAGTAACCGCCTGAGTTCGGATAAGTTCCGCATTTTTAAGCCTATCATACGATTGCTTCTCTTCCGTATCCACATTTTTATCACCAAATAATTTAACACGTTCGTCAAATAAAAGCTGGCGCTCTTTGGAAACTCCTTCCAACTCCTTAGCCCGTGCATCTATCTCCTTAACGAAACTAAGAAAGATATTTGTATTGAGTTCAATGGCTGACTTAATTTTCTGCATCAACTCTGCTGTTTCATTTTGCGCTTTTTGTGCCTGTTCCCAAATTGATTTACGTTTTTCAAGGCCGGCCAGTAATCCATCCAAATCGGCAGCTTTCGCGGGCACTTCTTTTATCCCAAAAGGCAAAAGCTGTGTAAAAAGTTCCTGTTTAACTCGGGAAAAGTTTTTAATAATTAACTCTTTTTCAAAGGTTTGTCGGGAAACATCTTCCTCCATTTTTTGAATCTGATGGATTGAATTCTCTGATTGGTACCTGAGTTTGACGGCGACATCCTTTAATCCCTGATGCGTTTTATTATGTTGCTCCAGTTTATTTGTCAATGATTTATCCTGTTTCAGTAATTCAATCAGCCGGGCGAGTTCCAGTTCTGCTTCGTCGGGCACGGGTATATTTCCCATAGCGTAGGGATGGTGTTCGGAACCACACAGCGGACAAGCCTTTCCGTCGAAGAGTTTTGACCGTTCATCTTCGTAAGTGCCAATCTTTTTCAGTTCCGCAATTTCAATAAGCAACTGATCCTTTTGCTGAGATATGGCTTCCGTTTCCCTTCCATTCAACAGCTTTTCTCTTTCCTTCCGGATTTCATCAATCAGCAATGCTTGTGCATCCACCCGGCTGTCGGCTATTTTCACTTCTCCGGAAAGGCTTTCCGATGCTGCTTTTGTCCTGGATAGTTCACTCAATGCTTTCTCAAGCGACGTAGCCCCTTCGTCGGATTGCTGTTGTTTTTCCTTTAGTTGTAAAACAGAACTGCGTATTCCGCTTAATTCACTAACCAGAGCGGAATCTGCTTCATTGTCCGTAATATAAGTTTCAACATCCTTCGCTTTTTTCAAAGCCGCTGTTTCGTCCTTTCTTAACGTTGCAATGGCCTGCTCCTTTTCCATCTTTTGCTGCTGAAGCGATTTTAAAGCAGTTTCAAGGTTGGCAATGGAAACGCCTTTATGATTGAGTTCCTGATCGAGCAGCCTCACCTGTGTGGTCAGTTTAAGCAGGGCTTCGCGATTGTCGTTGTTTTGGATATATTCCTGCTCTGCGAATTGCACCTTAGCAAACGCATCATTCATGGCCAGTTGCAGTTCCGGCAACTGTTCTTTCAGTTTTGCCAAATTTCCCAGATCTCCCTGCTGCTGTTTGCGGGTAAGCACAAGCGCGGAATAATCTCCCTCCAGGGGCAAAGCTTTCAGGGCACTTTCCAGTCGTTCGCGCTCCGGACTGAAAGCAGCGACTTCCTGCTGAAGCATAACTTCCTCACGACCAATGCCTTCCAGTTCCAAGATAAGCTTTTCTATATTTATCAGCCACTTTACCGCAGCATCCAGTATAGCCACCTTAAATTCCACTTTCTGCTTTTCATCTTCTTTTCCTGCGATCTCTTTTTGGATAGATTCTTCATCTTCGCGACTTAGCAGATTAATTTCATTAAAGGCAACCTCAAGCTTTTCCAGCGTAGTTTTTTCTTCCTTTTGCTTCTCAAAAACCAATTTGGATATGTGGCTGTAAATTTCGGTGCCGGTCATTTGTTCCAGAATGGGTGCCCGCTCATTGCCTGACGCCTCCAGAAAGGCAGCAAATCCGCCCTGCGCCAGCAACATAGACTGCACAAATCGCCCATAGTCCATGCCTGTCCTTGCTTCTATCTCATTTGCGGTAGTGGTAAGCTGGGAGGTGAGCACCTGATTGGTAAGGGCGTTTGAAAGCTCATGTTGAGGATTCTGCAGGGCGCCATCCGGCTTTTCGCGCGCCCGCCGCTGGCTCCAGAATGCCCTGAACTGACCTTCATGGGTTTCAAAAACCACTTCGGCAAAGCATTCTCCCGTTTGCCGGGAGATGATTTCATTGGTCGATTTGGAAATGCTTTTGAGCCGGGGAGTGCGGCCATACAAAGCCAGACAAATGGCGTCCAGTATAGTTGATTTTCCGGCACCTGTTGGCCCGGATATGGCAAAAATTCCATCGGATACATATTCAGGAGCGGTAAAATCAATAGTCCACTCCCCGACCAGGGAATTCAGGTTTTTAAACCGCAGATGGTTGATCTTCATTACTGTAGGTTATTTATCGTTAGGGTCAGCATTCTGCAAAAGGGAGATGGCTTCCCGGTACGTTTCCGTGAGCAAAGGCCTGTCTTCTTCAGCAATTTCATAGGCATTGAGGCAACGCACAAAAACATCCGCATCATCCAGCGCCTCCAGGTTCTCGGTTTCATTCAACGGAGTGAGGGTTTTATTAATGAGGGTGCGATTTTTAATCCTCAGGATTTCAAGTGCTGAACCCCTCAACAATTCTTCAAAATGAGCGGAGATATCAGTGGCCGTAAATTGGGTATTAATTTCAATTTCCAACCATGCACTGCTGTTGTCTGCCTTTAAGGCTTCAATTTTTGAGGTGATGGCTTCTAAATCACCATAAATCCCGACCAATTCCTGAAAAACAGGAATTTCATGTTCGGTGAAGATGGGATTTTTATCCTCAAACTCGATTACAATCACTTTTTTTGTCTGTCCGGCCTCGGCAAATCCCATGGGAATGGGTGCTCCGGCATACCTCACCCTTTCGTTCCCACCGACCAGTTGCGCCAGGTGCAAATGTCCGAGCGCCACATAATCAAAGCCTTCGGAGATGCTTTCACCATCCACATGCGCAATGGTGCCTATATATAGCTCCCTTACGCCATCGCCTTCGGAAGTGCGCCCTTTGCTGGTAAATAAATGTCCCATACCAACTACCGGCACCGGGTGATCCACATCCTGCCGCTGAGCAGCCAAAGCAGCAATTTCACTATAATGCCCAGCAATGCCTTTAACCAGATTGGCCGCTTTGTCCTCAGGGCTTTCGCCGGCCTCCGCACTACGCACATCGCGGTCGCGCAAAAAAGGCACCGCACACACAATGGCTTCATTTTTCCCTTCTTTTGATTTTAGCACAATCACCTCATCTTCCATTCGCTCAGATTTGCAGCCCACCACATGGATGCTGAGTGCATTCAACAGACTTTTGGGTGCATCCAGCAGGGAAGGCGAATCGTGGTTGCCGCCTATTATCACCGCATGCCTGCATCCCTTCTGCGAAAGCTGCCCCAGAAAGTTGTAATATAACTCCTGGGCACGGTTGCCCGGAGTGGTGGTGTCAAAAATATCGCCCGCCACCAGCAACACATCAATCTTTTCATGGGCTATCAGCTCCAACAGCCATTTTAGAAATTTATCAAACTCATCATATCGCTTGTTAACGTATAGGGAACGGCCCAGGTGCCAGTCGGAGGTATGGAGGATTTTCATGGTATGCAACATAAATTTGGATGGTAAACATTGTATGCAAATATAGTCATGCTGGTGTTTCCCGGCATAACTATATGGATAAGTTTTTCCACAAAATGTTTTGGTATTCATTTGGTGAATTCGTATTTAATTGGATGTCTGATATATACATCTTTGGTAAGCTTTTTAGTTACCCAATCTGTTGTAAGTACTTTTATCCATCAGGATTAAAGAGCCAATATAATTCCGAGAGTAAAAACCGAAATGGTGTCCGAATTAGAATATAAACTCACCTTCGGGTCTGCTCAGAAACAATAATAACTCCATAGAAAAAATATTCACTGACAATACCATTTAAAAATTGTGATTTGATGGCTTGCCGGTATTAATAAATTCTCTCAAATAATTTGCATAATTTGATTTTGTGGACAATTCCATATACATTTGCCTGACTAATTTTAACAATTAATTAACATTTGAAGTCATGGAAAAAGTAAATGTTTTAATCATTGGTGGTGGTGCTTCCGGGTTGCAGGCGGCAATAAGTGCAAAAACATATCACCCTGAAAAATCCGTAGCGGTAGTAAGGATAGAGGAAAAGGTATTGGTTCCCTGTGGAATCCCGTACATTTTTGGCTCATTACATTCAAGCGATAAAAATATTTTGCCTGATAAAATGCTGACTGACATTGGTGTTGAGATAAAGATTGCAGAAGTTACAGAGATAGATATTCAAAAGAAATTTTGTACTTTGTCGGGTAACAAGAAACTATATTTTGAAAAATTAATTTTCGCCACAGGTTCTGTCCCTACAAAACCTACATGGCTTAAAGGCGGTGAACTGGAAAATGTATTTACCATCCCTAAAAACAAGCATTATCTGGATGAGATGCATGCTAAATTAAAGCCTTTAAAAAAGATTATTACTATTGGAGCAGGTTTTATTGGTGTAGAGATGTCTGATGAAATGAATAAGGTAGGCTGGGATGTTACACTTGTCGAAATTGAAGACTCCATTTTAAGCCGGGCTTTTGATAAAGAATTTGGGGATAAGGCTGAAGAGTTATTAAAGTCACGCGGAGTAAAGGTAATTACAGGTAAAGGGGTAAAAGAAATTGTTGGCAAAGACGGAAAAGTGAATAAAGTAATCTTAACCACAGGGGAAGAGCTTGAAGCTGATGCCGTTATACTTTCGATGGGTTATGCTCCAAATACTAAGCTGGCTGTAAAATCCGGGATTGAATTAAATAAATACGGATTTATTAAAACGTGTGAATACATGCGTGTAGATAATTGCTCCAGTGATATTTTTGCCGTAGGTGATTGTGCTGAAAAAAGAGACTTTTTAACCCGAAAACTAAATACAACCATGCTGGCATCCACCGCTTGCGCTGAAGCCAGGGTTGCCGGAATGAGTTTGTACGGTTTAAGTCCCTGTAAATCATTTGGCGGAACCATTGCCATTTATGATACTGCCATTGGTGATACCGCATTTGGCACTGCAGGTATTATTGAGTCAAAGGCAAAAGAAGAAGATTTTAGTGTTGTTGTTGGGAGCTTCACGGGAATGGACAGACATCCCGGCACACTCGAAGGCATGCACGAACAAACGGTAAAATTAATTGTAGCCTCCGACTGTGGTATGATTCTGGGCGGTGAAGTTTATGGTGGAATGAGCGTTGGGGAGTTAACAAATTCCATTGGCTTCTTAATTCAAAGTCACACAAACATAAAATCCCTGCTCTCGGCTCAAATTGGTACTCATCCGCTGCTCACAGGTTCTCCTGCTGCCTATCCGTTAATTAAAGCTGCAGAAGTTATTGTAAAGAAATTGAAATATTAATGCCAACCCGTTGAATTGTTTCAATCGCTTACAAGTGAGCACAATAGGAAATAAAAATCCAACAGCTCTGTTTCAAATAAAAAATTCTGAACTTGTTTTTTGTTTATTTGAAAATATGCATTAATTTTGCAGTCCCAATTAAGGGAAAAGTATTCCTTCTTAGCTCAGTTGGTTAGAGCATCTGACTGTTAATCAGAGGGTCGCTGGTTCAAGTCCAGCAGAGGGAGCAAAAGTCGAGAAACAACAGGCTGTAAAACAACGTTTTACAGCCTGTTTTGTTTTTGCTACATGCAGAAATACATACAAATACCTTGTTTATCTTTGGATTGATTTCCTGTCGTGTCAATTGCATACTTGATGCCTTCTGATGCTTACACGGTGGGAAACTGTATTTTTAAAGCCTTTTATGGATAGTTTCTTATATGTACTTGATTTCTGAAACCTGGTGTAGTATTTTTGTAATATACAGAATTAAGGACAGCTATTTATCGTATTGACAAATTACCGGACGATGTTTCTACAGTCCTGAAATCCGATTACAACATTTTTGCCGATGCAATTCGCAATATCCAGTTTTGCTTCGATAAGGATATCTTTCTTGATTATCAGAACTACAATGATTTGGGCAAGGTTCATTACATCAATCCAGGGAATCCTGTATTCGACAGCCTGGTGAAAGTTATACGAAACAGATTTAGAGAAGACATGCTCAAAGGCACAATTCTGATTTCGCCAGATGACAAGGATGACTATTTCGCATTCTTTGTGAAATCCCAAATTGTTGATAACAGAGAAAGTAAAAAAGATGACAGTATCGCAGATGAAAGGTTAATGATGGTTTACAAATCAGCGGATGGTGATTTTCATTTGACTTCTCCGGCCAAGTTCCTTGATTTACACCCACCTGCTGCTTTTACAAAACCCATAACTCCGCCCTCAATTATCAACAATGACGAAGTTGTGCAATGGAGTTTTCTCAATGTCACTCAAAAGCAATATGAAATCACTAAAACTCATGTTGAAAAAGATGCTGCTGATCGAAAACATTATCTTGAATCGGCGTTTACTCAGGTAATTTTAGATTTACAGATGCAAATTCAGGATTTACAAGGGAAGGTGTTATATGGTGACAATAAGGTACAAGAGAAAATAATAAAAAAACAGGAGAGGATTACTGAACTCATTCTTAAAAAGCAATTACGGCTTGAGAGCCTCGAACGAATGGTTCAATTAAGCCCTAAAGCCCCCGAAGTGTTGGGTTGTGCATATGTTGTTCCATTGTCACAACTTGAATATCATGGCCATTATGGCATGAGTCGTGACGATGATGCTGAAGCAATTGCAATGAAAGTTGCTATGGATTTTGAAACGAGTTCTGGATGGAAACCTACTGATGTTAGCGCTAACAATGAAGGCTATGACATCCGGAGTTTAAGCCCGGAAGAACTTAAAAGATATATTGAAGTTAAAGGACGCAGTGGTTCTGATGGCAACGTGATGCTTAGTGAAAATGAAATGAATCGTCTGGCGCAGTTGGGCGATTCAGCATGGCTATACATTGTGATTAACTGCAAAAGCACCCCCGAATTATACCGAATCCAGAATCCGGCAAAAACACTTATGTTTGAATTAAAATCAAAAGGAGTGCAGTATTTTTTACCCATGTCTACCTGGAAATCTAAAATCAATATTGTATGAATAATCAAAGTGAAACAATCAGAAAATTTGTAACATACATAAACAATAATGATCATTTGGGGGGATTCTGGCTTCCCAACATTCAAAGACCCTTTGTATGGAGTGAAGAACAAATAGAGCGGGTTTATGATTCTATTCTTAGAGAATACCCGATTGGTTCAATGCTTGTATGGAAAACAGATAGTGTCATTAAACACAGAAAATTTATTGACAACTGGCGAAACAGCTTGAATATTACAGACTTCTATGTTCCGGAAAATGGCCATGCTAAAATGCTGGTTCTCGACGGGCAACAACGAATCCAAAGTTTGTTTATTGGTTTACGAGGAAGTTATAACGGGAAGGAGCTTTATCTGAATATACTTAGTGGAGACCTGAAAGATCCTGAAGATACAAGATTTGAATTTAAATTTAGCGACAATACGGCTTGCTACCCATGGGTAAAGTTTAAAGAGATTGTATCTACCGACAAGAAAAACAAGGAAATAAGGAATTGGATTTCTGATATGGCAAATGGTGCAGTCTCTATCGCTGAAGAAGATAGGATTGAAGAAAATATAGAGCAAATAAGAAATGTATTTTGCACACAGGAGAATATTCTTTATCAGGTAATTGACAGTATTGATAAACCTGAAACATATACCGAAAATGATGTTGTTGAAATTTTTATCAGGGCTAATTCTGGTGGTACTCCATTAAATAAATCTGATCTGATGTTTTCATTGCTTGTTTCAAGCTGGGATGATGTTGAGAATCGTATGTCTGAATTGTTGTTAGAGATTAATGCTACTGGTTATAAGTTTACCCGTGACTTTATACTAAAGACATTTCTTGTTCTTCTGGATAAAGGTGCAAGGTACAATGTAAAAAAATTCAGAGAAGAGGGCACAAGGGAGCGGATTGAGCAAGAATGGGATGATATTACCGATTCAATTAAAGCGGTAAAGGACTATATTTATGGCAGTACATTTCTTAAAACCGATAAGACAATTCCTTCTTACCTTAGCTTAATACCTTTGATTTATTTTAGGTATCATTTCAAGGAAAAGTGGATGAACCATCTGCCTGATTATCAAAATTATATTACAAGAACATCAATCACAGGAGTTTTCGGAGGAACCCCAGATAATCTTCTTGATAAATTAGTAAAAAGAATAAATGAAGACAAAGATTTCGTTTTAAACCAAATATTTGGAGTAATCCGAGAAGATAACAGAGGACTTGAGGTTTCACAAATTACAATTCTCGATATGGATTATTGGAAAAAAGAAATTCACTTTTTCTTCAATTTATGGTACGGATTCAATTACCAGCCATCCCTCCTTGACAACAAACCACAAATAGATCATATTTTTCCTCAATCAGCATTAAAAAAAGTTAAAATGCCTAATCCTGATACCGGTGCAATGAACATGATGAAATATGGATGGGCTATGCGGGATCAAATTGCTAACCTTATGCTTTTGACTGCTGTAGAGAATGGCGCGGGAGGGAAAACTGACATTCTGCCGGAAGTTTTCTTTGCTGATAAAAGCCAAGAATATTTGGAATTACATCTAATACCCAAAGACCCGGAATTATGGAAATTTGAAAACTTTGAAAAGTTTATTGAGGTAAGAAAATCTCTAATTCTTCAAAAGTTTGATTATCTGATTCAGCGGACAAATTAAGTTCAATTTACATGTCAGTGGATTAGTTTATTTTTAATCAACTGACAATTAGTAAAATGAAGCAGACTATTTGCTATTGTTTATTTGAATGGTGAATCTGGTCAAAAATATAGATCCATTGCGCTCATCTTAATTAAAGCAGCGAGTAACGTTATTTCACTTTTCCCAACACGTGCTTTGCTGGGAATCATAAATGAACTACTGATGAACTTACAACCATTGATTCTTCACCTGATAAAAAATATTATGAAACACTTGCAATATACCCCGAAAAAAGGGGTATATTGCAAGCAGTTTATAAAGATCAAATTGTGATTGAAACCATTAAACATACAAGTGATTATTTGAGAGTTCTCCGTAGCAATGGCAGAT
>Ga0265295_1008755_pt1 | contig 11122 bp, 20 predicted proteins | sample Munlansysbiofilm_FD_192503 | JGI IMG/M metagenome (GOLD analysis project Ga0265295, IMG submission 192503) | Leachate microbial communities from a municipal landfill in Southern Ontario, Canada - Methane capture system biofilm | ecosystem: Engineered > Solid waste > Landfill > Unclassified ... | reverse complement strand
ATCTGCCACAGATGAACTTACTTTTTTTTCTCTAAAATCATATGCCGCTATGGTGAAATTGGTAGACACAAGGGATTCAAAATCCCTCGCCTTTGGTGTGTCGGTTCGAGTCCGACTAGCGGTACCATTCAATTATATTCTATAATCCCTATTTAATAGTAATTATGTATCTTTTTAAGTTTAAAATTTTTTACACATTTATACCCTATTTATACCTTATCAATAAATTTTAATTTTTTAATGATATATTGCATCTTAAAAGATACAATTTCAATATATACATATTAAAATGAAAATATATATAAAGTAAATGAAATTTTATAAGGCTAAATAATGAGTAAATTAGAAATTACAAATTTTGATATAGTACAATATCTTGGTGATAAAGAAGTAATAGCAGAATATTTATCTCAAATATTAAGTGATGAAAATACAAATGAATTATTAGAAGCTTTAAAAAATATTGCTAAAGCACAATTTATGAGAATGCAGGTAATGAGTTAGTTCAAAATTTTTGTCAAGTATTTTTTTGCAACTCCACTAATATATTACTTTCTTTTTCAGTTGCTTTAAAAGGCTTTTTTTCACTATTATGTGATACAATGCCTTTTACAGTCGTTGAAATTACACTAGATGTAACATCGCTCTTGTAGGCTGGACTTTCTTGTCCTACATTGTAGGAATTGGGCGACCCTACCAACTTCATATATTAACAGTTGAATGTTCTTTTGAACTAGATAGCAAATCATTTGCTGTTAGCCCCTTTGTCGGCAGGTCTCGATGTGTAGAGGGTGTGGGGGTCTCTACCAACTGTTGCTTCTTCAATAAACTATTAAATTCTCTAGCTCTTTTTTTATTTGCATGAAAAATTACATTTGTTCCCTATTTGTGGTATAATTCTTTTAGTAATCGTTGAAAGTACACTAGATGTAACATTTTCGCTCGTGTAGGTTTTTCCTACTATGTAGGAATTGGGCGACCCTACCAACGATTCTTTTTTTGAAGATGAACTGTTCATTTGAACCAGCCCGTCAAGACTTTGGACTTGAGTGTAGGAAATGGGCGAACCTACCATCTTCATGTTTTAACGGTTGAATGTTCTTTTGAACCAGATGATGAATCTTTTATCATTAGCTCCCCTGTCGGCAGGTCTCGATGTGTAGAGGATGTGGGGGTCTCTACCAACTGTTAATTTATCTCTCTAAATCATCTTTTTTCTTTAAATGGCTAAATTTATTGCCTTTTATATTAGATGAAATATTTAATCCTTGTTTGGCTTCTCTTTCTTTTTTCATTTTTAAGAATTGAGCATTTTTCTTTTCAATTTCACTTAATTGCTGTTCTTCATAGTTATAAGATACTTTTTTATCTTTAATATTTGGATTTACGATTAAATCTTTTTCAGCTCTTCCTAAAATAGAACAATCCCAAACATCTTTAAAACTAGTTTTTTTATAAACTTCTCTTTTTCCATTTTTTGATTTTTTTCTAATAACTGTTTCAACTGGTGTTTTATCAACTTTTTTAAATTTTACAAATTCTCCAGGAACTATATTATTATCTTTAATTACATTTTCGAGTTCTTTCCCCCAAATAGTAGTAATATCACCACCTTTTGTTTTGTAACTTACAAAATAGCTTTCACTATTTTTATCATCAAATTTATATTTAGCTTTTCCAAATTCTGCAACTTCGTAGTGATGATTTTTCATATTTTCTATTCTATCTTTGATAATAGATTTATCTTTTAGTCTCTCTTTTTTACTTGTTGCATAAGCTTCTATTCCTAAATCATTAAGATTTTTAGCAAATTTTTTTCTTAGCTGTAATAAATCAGCTTTTCTTACATCTATTCTTTTTCCATCAGCTCCAGCTATTTTTAAATCACAATGAATATGAGGATTATCTGTATCACTATGATATACAAAGTAACTGGCATTATTTGGATATTTCTCTTTTACAGTTTTTATAACTGCTTCCATGAGTTTATCAGCTGGTGTTGTTTCATGATGTTTCATAGAAAAAGCAAATTGTAAAACTTCTCTTTTGCCTTTTCCTTTTATCTCACTTTGATTTGGTATTTGTGGACCATAATCATTAAAGTATTGTTCAAACTGTTTTAGTTCATCATCACCTTTATAAATGATATTTTCATCTTCAAATAAAGTATAATCAAACTTTTTAATGTTGTAATCAAAATGTTTTTTCCATTGTTGATAGTTATTACTTGCTCCAGTTAATTTTACGACTACTTCTTTTGAAAATGGTGTATCAAATTTTTTAGTATTTTTTATAATTGATTTATGTTTATATGCAAATGCACTTTTAGAGTTTCTTTCTATTCTTGTAAAAACTCTTTTAGCTCTTAGTTCATCTTCATCAAATACTTTCATTCTTTTTGTCATATAAAAGCCTTATATAAAAATTTATATTAGGTAGTATAAATTTTTTACACTACCCTCTTTTCTATTCATAAACTCTTGCAGTCAAGCATTTCAGATAACCTGATTTTGTAATATCAAACTTAGCAATAAGATTAAAATCTGGTGTTTCTAGCTGTTTATCTTCATTTAATATTTTAAATGAAAATTGATTATCAGCACTAGAATAACGATTTGATGAAAAAACACTAAATTCAAACAATATATTTTCGTAAGCTGCTTCTACAAAAATATTTTTATGTTTACCATATTTTAAATCAGTTATATAAATGATAATTTCTTCATTTAGTGGGATAGGTATATCTAGCATTTTGCTCCTTATTTTTTAAATCTTTTATTTGTATATTTCAAGATAGTTTCAATCTCTTGTTTTGTGTAATCTATTTTTATATTTAATTCTTGAATAGTGTTTATTAACTCATCACTTTTAAGTTCTTTATGAATATTCAAATGTTTTAAAATTTGGTGTAAGTTTCTACCAATAGAATTTATTTCACTTTTGAATTTAATAAAAGCTTCCAGTTCTATTGGATTTATAAATCTCTTTTCATAAATTGAGTTTAAAATAAGATATTTTATAACTCCAGTTAAAGAGTTGATACCTATAATCTCTGAAGCTTTTATAAGATGTTCTCTTTCATTTTCATATAGTCTTATTTTTAGTTCTGTTTCATCATTTGCAAGAGATAAATCAAACTCTTTTAATAGTTTAATCTTATCTCCTAATCTTTCATAAATGCAAGAATTAGCAAGTGATGTAATAGGAATTTTATACTCTTGATTTATTTTTTTTAATATTTCAAGATTTGCTGGAGCTATTTCAATTCTCATATTTTTTATCTCCTTTTGTTCATTTCATTTAACTGTAATGAACATTTATTTTTATATGTAGTGGTATACCACTATTTTACTTCTTTGATTCCTCACCATTTAGACCACTTTTAAAACTTTTATATGATTGAGTAGCAGTTTTATAACCTTTTTTTGTTTTCTCTGATACTTCATTAGTTGCACTTTGTGATAATGAATCAATCGAAACAGTACCCAATTTTTCCGCAATACTATGAGCAATTTTTACGAGTGATAACATTATTATTCCCATAAATAAAGATTGAAGAGCTATTGACATTGGTTCAAATAATGCTACTTTTCCAATTAAAACTGTTTGAAAATTTACATAAGTATCAACTACAGTGTTCATGATTAATCCAACTAATAATATTGTTAATGCGTTTGATATGAACATATTAAGCCATTGAGTAAATAGCTGTTTAGAAAATCCAAAAGCTAAAGCAAAAATAGTAATTGGCAGAATTAATAATAGTAATTTTAAAGTTAATTCACTAAATGCGATAGCAAGAAAAGTAGGAGTTGCACCAAGTAAAAAGCCTAAATAAATCATAAATGTACAAAGCAGTGATACTAAGCCTCCCTCAAAACCAAAAGGAGTAGATTTATCAATTTGGTTAGATAATTTGGTACATTCAACAAATAATTTATCAAGTTTTGCATATAAATTCACATCTCCTGACATCATATAATGCAACTCTTCAAAAGCTGATTTTAAAGCATCAAGAAATTGATTTTGATTTGTAGCTACTGATATAAATAACAGAGCAGATGTAATCTTCCAAACTAAATCTTGAGTAGGTCTATCTGATTTACCAGCCATAACTTTATATGCTTCAATAATAATCCAAAGAGTAACAGTAAGTCCAAACAATTGTGTTAAAGTTTGTATAATTTCTTGAATACCTGAATTTGAATTATTTAAAAAAGAAAATATATTTGTAATAAAATTACCCAGCGATTGGAAAAAATTCATAAATTCTCCTTATTTAAGTAGATATACCAAATAAAAGTAAGTACAAGTAACAAAATAAGTATTAAAATTTTCCCTACATTTTCATTTATTGTGATATTTTTTGTTTTATCTTCTACAATATTTATTTTTTTAGTTGAAGAATTAACAAAAGTATCAAATAAATTTGCAAAGTAACCAAAGAAATAGCCTATGTATAAGAAAAATAGACTTAATAATCTAAAAGGATTGAATAAAATTTTGAATAATTTTTCTATCTTCATTTTATTTTTCTCCTTTTTTAGTACCAACTGAAAAATCAAAATTTGAATAGTCAATATGTTTTCCTTTTACAGAATCATAAGCTTTCTGTTTCATTGCTTTCCACTCATTCGTTCCTTTAATTTCTTCAAACCATATATTTGCTTTAAGACCATACTTTTTTTCATACTCTTTTGTTATAGCTTCTATTTGTTCATCAAGATCATTTTTAACAATTTTTATAGCAAATACTTTTTCTTTGTATTCAGATTTTGCTTTATCTTCAGCACTTTCACCACAACCATTTAATAAAATAGCTATAGCTATTCCTAATATAAATTTATTCATTATTTATCCTTTTTAACTGACCAATCAAATTGTGACCAGTCTACATGTTTATTTAGTGTACTTTCAAAAGCTCTCTTTTGTTGTTCTTCTTCCGCTTTCTCTTGAGCTTCATTTTGTTTAGCTAACATTTCCATTCTCATATTAACTACTTGAAGTTGAGCTAGTTCCATATTAATAGCATTCGCAATATCTTGGCTTTCTTTTATATCTTGAGTATTAGAGATTTTTTTTGATATATTCTCTAAATTTTCAGCAGTTTTATTTACCATTTTATTTGATTCTTGAACTGTTGCTATTTGAGTAACTTCTCTTTGTAATTTACTCTTACAATTCTCTTTTTGCCAAGATGTAAAAAATTCATTTTCACATCTATCAAAAACATTATATTTATCAAATAAACTCTTTGACAAATTTCCTATTCTTGAATTTGGATTTGCCATTGCTTTTGCTAAATCTAAATAATCATCACCATAAGCTTTAGAATATTCTTGTAGCCTATTTAAATCTTTTACAAAGCTTACACTATCTCTAATTCCAGTTTTTGACAATAGTTCATTTTCATAAGCTGTTAATTGGCTAGAATAGTGTTTTGTTGTATCAACCCATCTTTCAGCTACTGTTGCCCATTCTGCAATCTCTTTTATATTTTGAGCCATTGCTTGTACATTTGATACAACATCAACAACAGGAATACCACTTGCGAACATTGAGTTTATGCTTAATGCTGTACTTATTAAATATTTTTTCATTATCATTTTTCCTTTGCTATTAAATCTTCTAAATTATTTATAGCATTTCTAAATGCAAGGTCATATCCACTTGTAAATGCTTCATTATCTATTACATCAGAATATGTAAACCCCAAGTAAGCGCTAATGTTCAGAAATTTTAAAGTAGAAATAATTTCCTCTAATCTTTCATCATCTAAATTCCCTTCAGATTCAAATATGATTTTATTTCCATTGTTTTCATCATTAGGCATTTATTTCTCCTTGTATAGAATTTTCAATATTCTCTACTTTTGCAACATAACTAGAAACTAAGTTGTTTATTTTATTTATTAACTCTTCCATTTGTACACTAAAGCCATAACTAACATCTTTGTATATATTTTCATTTTGTTCTAATAAAGGGGCTGTTGCCTCTCTGATAAAACATAAACTATTACTAACTCTAGAAATCTCATCTTGAAAATCATTTCTAGCATGAATTAGTTCATTAAATTTATTCTTTAATTCTTGTTCCATTTTATTTTTCTCCTTTTTTTGTTTTGTTTTAAATTCATTTTAAAGTACCTAAAAACGATTCTTTATAAAAATCAGTAGAAATATAGTTTAAGTATCTTTTGTTTGTTTTAGATATATTTATGCCTGAATAATACGATTCCTAATTCTCTCGATATCTTTAAAATTAAATTTTGTAGCTGTATTGTTTGTAAAAATTAATCTAAAGCTTTCAGTTTCTAATTCAACTTCTACTTTTTTTACTGTAAATTCATTTATCCCATCAAATGAGATAATTTGATTTTCAAAAATTCTAAATTGATTTTCTTTGTCCTGTAAAAAATCATTAAAATTATCTAGTGTCATCTTATTATCTGCTAGTAAAGAAGCAAATATTTTTTTTCTATGTAATCTTTCAGATTTTTTTGCTTTTAATCCATCAGCTACAAGCCAATTATAAAACTCATCAAAGAGTTTTACTTTTTGATTTTCAGCTATCATTTTTCTTCTTCCTCTTCTTCTTTATGAATATTGTTATATATATATTTATATGTGTCCATTTTTTGGACGGTTTTTGTCCATTTTCTGGACAACTCAATCCATTTTCTGGACAACTGTCCATAATATGGACAATAATCTAAAATTTAGATGACTTTCCAATTTCAAAATTTACAAACTCATCCCACCATAATTTAGTAGTTCGTAAAAATCCACTATCTTCATTTTTTTCAACAAGTTTTTTATCTATTAGCTTCGTAATGCTATTGTATGTATAACTTCTACTTAGAGCAAACATTTTCCCTAATGTTTCAACTTTACCGTGATACCAGCCCTTAAAAATTGATTCAGGATTATTACTAAGATGATATATTGCATTAGCTATACAATAATCATTGTTTGAAAGGTCAAATTTAACTCTTGGATTATGTTTTATAGTCGTATAATCAGCAATTTCTGTTTTTTCTTGTTTATTCATTTCAAAGCCTTTATTTATGCAGTTTGTACTTTTCTATTTGCCATAAAACGAGCTATTTGTAATTTTGGATATAAAATTCTTGAGCCAATTTCTATATAATCAATACCAATCCCCTGCTTTCTCCAAGTTTCAATACTTGAAGCTGAAACTCCTAAAATCCCAGCTGTTTGTTTGCTGTTTAAATTTAGGATTTTTGAAAATCCTAAATCATTTATTTGTTTGAGATATATCTCTATTTCTTCATTAACATTCATTTGCCACTCCCACTTTTCTACAATAAAATACATATTCCAATTCTTCATCTTTTGCATCTACTTTAAATGCATACTCATTTTCATGTATTGAAACATAGTCTAACTCAAGATTTAGTTCTTTCAAATCCAATTCTTTTAAAATTCTTTCATCAGAAAAAGATATATGTTCTATAAAATGACCTTGTTTAACTTCAATGACAAAATCATTTTCTACATTAAACTTAAAACTTATATCTTCATATTTTTTTTCTAATGCACTAGAAACCAACCCTTTTAATTTCTTACCATTTACAATTAATTCTCTTTTCTCCATACTTTAAACCTTTTAAATTTTTTTTTGTTATAATGTATTTGATTTTAAAATGTAAAACGACCAATTTTGATTTTCTAAACACATTTAACACAAAATCAAACGAATTATAACTTATTTTAAAATATATGTCAATATGAATTAAAACAAAAAAGGATTATTAATGGATTTTGAGTTATTTTTTAATGATTTACTAAAGATATATAACGTAAAAACTATTACTGACTTAGCTGAAAAATTAAATATAAACCGTTCAACGGTAGCTGGTTGGAAGAATAGAGAAACATTTGCTCCTATTCTTGAATATTTGTTTTTAAATGATAAAGAAACTTTAAAAAATATTTTAAATTTTGATAGAACAAATAATATTTCAATTGGAAATAGTGGAAATTTATCCAATGGTGGAAACTTTTATAATATTTCTAATATTGAGAAAGAAACAGTTTTTAAAGATGAGTTTACTTTAGCAATTTTAAAAAAACTTATTATGAAATATGAAAATGAAGAAAACTTACAAAAAGCTTTAGTTGAATTATTATGAAAGAAGCTTCTAATAATATTTCAATTGGAAATAGTGGGAATACATCTAACGGTGGAGATTTTTATAATTTTGATAATCCAATTTTTATTTTTGCTACTTTAGCTACAAAAGAAGATATAAATATTAGGAAAGTATTTTATAAAAATAGAGAAATTATAAAAATTTCAGCTATTTTATTTCCATTGATACTATATGTTTCTGTTGCTACATCTTTTGGTTTTGAAGAAATATTTTTATACTTTAGTTTACCATATAATAAATTTATATTTTTTATATCTTATGTTTTATTTTTTATCGTTTACTTTTATTTTTTAATTAAACATCGTTGGCTTTTAGATAAAGGAACTTTAAAATATAAAGATGAAAAAATTCTTTTCACTTATAACAATGAATTTGAAGAAATTAATTATTTGAATATATCAAAAGTTGAAAAAGAAAAAAGTTTTATTATTGGAACTACATTTTTTATTTATACAAAAAATAATGAGAAAGCTAAAATAAAATTTAATTTTTACAATTATGAAGATGTTCTAACTTTTGAAGATGAATTGAAAAATAAAAATATATCTATTGATAATTTAGAATAAATATATTTTCAAGAATAAGTAATTTATAAAATTAAATTGTTTACAAATTCAAATATTTTTTCACAAGAAAAAATCCTAAAATCTTTTTGAAAAAAAGTTTTAGCAAAAGGACTTCGTTAGAACAGAGTAAAAAAATGTTGTACATTTTTGGGGTGTTAGCCCCTATCTCTGCCATTTATTAATATACATATAATTCAAAATGTTTTATAGTCAATTTTTATTTTAAAAAATTTAAAAGAATTTCTTCTTTGTTATAATTAAGAAAATTATTTGAAAAGAGTTGAAAGATATAATTAGCTACTTGTAAATATTTTGTAGTATCAAAAACTGTTGCTGAAACTGAATGTATTTCTGGCTAGTAAATTATTAAAAATAAAAAATCTTATAAAGTAGGAACTCTCAAAGAATATTTTCATCTCGGGTTAATTTTTGGTAAATACCAAGCCCAATAATTACAAAAACGGCTGATATTAATAAAAAAGTAGGATAAAGTAGAGTACTAATATCTTTTTTACCAGCATCAAAAACAAATACTAGTGATTCTAAACTTATTGCAATAGCAATTATTAAAAAAAATTTTACTAAGCTTTCTCTTTGTTTTTCTGGAGATTTACTTCCACCTATATTAAAAACTTCTTCTTCTAATAAAAATTTAGAAACATCAAATACAGCCATTCCTATAACTATTAAACCAATTGCATCAAGAAGTGCTTTTATTAATAAAGTTTTTTCATGTAATGAAATCCAAACTCCCCATAATGCTGTTATCATCATTGTAAGGCTAATAAGCCCTAGGCTTATACTAATTATTCCATATACAGATTTTGAAAGCAAATTAGAAAAATATTTCATTGTTATTACCTTTAATATAATTTATATATATTACCCTAAAGCTCCCCCAATTAACTAATTTTTTAATCTTATAAATATAAGATTAGAGCGATTTGAACAAAAGTATTAGGTTTTGCCTTGATAGTTTAACGTTTTTTTATGTGGCTGTTTGTTAGGTGGGAGTGATAGCATTATTTTATATATGTTTTATTCAATCTCATCTAATATTTCTCCAGTTATTACATAGCCTGTTTTATTTTCTATATTTTGGAATAATACAGAAGTAGTAGACAACCTTTTTTTAAAGCTTAATATTTTTTCTTTTCATAAATAATGAAACTGACTTAATTAAATCTTTATTGACAAAAAGATACTTTATTTAGTATAATATTTGATATTTAATTAAGGATATAAAATGCAACCAATTTTAGCAAATTATAGTGCAAGTATAACAGAACTTAAGAAATCTCCTACACAATTACTAAATGAAGCAGATAATGAAGTTATAGCAATATTAAATCATAATATCCCTAGTGCTTATCTAGTTCCAAGTAAACTTTATGAAAAAATGATGGATATTATAGATGATTATCATTTGTCATTAGAAGTAGGAAAAGCATTAAATGATGGTGAAAAACCAGTTAAAGTAAGTTTAGATGACTTATAATCTTGAATTTAAACCTCAAGCTTTAAAAGAGTGGAGTAAATTAGGCTCAACAATAAAAGAACAATTTAAAAAGAAATTAGAAGAAAGATTAGAAAATCCAAAAGTAGAAAAAGATAAACTAAGTGGATATGAAAATGTCTATAAAATAAAACTAAGAAATGTTGGATATAGACTTGCTTATCAAGTTAAAGATGAAGAAATTGTTGTTTTAGTATTGAGTGTTGGAAAAAGGGAAAAAGATAAAATTTATAAAAATCTAAAAGATAGATTCTGAATATTTAAATAAGTAGAAAAATTAAAAAAGTATAGCTTTTAGCTTGGGTGTGCTAGAAATTTTGTGTCAATCTGATAGAATTTATTCTAAAGGATTGAACAATAAATCAAACTCTTAATTTAACAGATGCACTTGAACAAATTAAAGCTAGTACAAAAATAGAGGTTATATAACAATTTTATGTCATAAGAAATATCGCCAATATCATTCTCTAGTTTATTGAACAATAAAGAGATTTTAGAAAAGGCACTCCAAGATTCTATCGAAAAATCTATAAATGAATTAATTTTAAATATAAAGAAAAGTAACTTGTAAATTATGCAGTTATATTTAGACTTCAAAACTGCAGAACAATAAAGGAATTAAAATGGAAAACTATTTTGAAAAAGAGTTTAAGCTACGATATTTTGAAATGGATAACACAGGAAAAGCCTCTCCTATAACTATGATGACATTGTTGCAAGAAACTGCAGCAGATCATTGTGCTTTTGCTGGTCATAGCTTATTGTCTCTTATGTCACAAAATCTAGGATGGGTATTACTTTCTGGAATGATGGAAATAGACAGATATCCTGAGTACAATGAAAAGATTATTATACGAACATGGC
>Ga0265295_1008753_pt1 | contig 11124 bp, 7 predicted proteins | sample Munlansysbiofilm_FD_192503 | JGI IMG/M metagenome (GOLD analysis project Ga0265295, IMG submission 192503) | Leachate microbial communities from a municipal landfill in Southern Ontario, Canada - Methane capture system biofilm | ecosystem: Engineered > Solid waste > Landfill > Unclassified ... | reverse complement strand
TGGGCGTCATCAGCGCCTTGTGCCACAAGGATGCCGTGATTTTCAGCGATGCGCTGAACCATGCCAGCATCATTGACGGTTGCCGTCTGGCGCGAGGGCTCACTGCGGTGTACGCGCATAACGACATGGACGACCTGCTGAAAAAGGTGCGCCACTTCCGGCCCCGGCAGGGCTTTATTGTTACCGACAGCGTATTCAGCATGGACGGAGACATAGCGCGGCTGCCCGACCTGGCAGCCATAGCCAGGGAGCACGGCCTGACGCTCATGGTTGACGACGCGCATGCCACAGGCGTGCTGGGGGCCACGGGGCGCGGCTCGCTGGAACACTTCGGCCTGAGCCACGAAGACGTGCCCGTTGTCACGGGCACGCTCAGCAAGGCGGTTCCCAGTGAGGGCGGCTTTGTCTGCGGCAGCGCAACCCTTTGCGAACTGATCCGCAATACGGCCCGTTCCTTCATTTTCACCACGGCGCCTTCACCCTCCACGGCAGCCACGGCTGCGGCAGGCATTGCGTATATAGCCGCGCACCCCGAACTGGTGCGCCAGCTTCAGGACAATGTGGCCTATTTTGCGCAAAACCTTGCCCGGAGAGGCTTGGGCACTCACGGGCAAAGCCCCATTATTCCCATCTTGGTGGGGGACGAGGCAAGGGCCGGCCGCGCCGCCGAGGCATTACTGGCCCTGGGGGTTTTTGCGCCGTGCATACGGTATCCCACGGTGCCCAAGGGGATGGCGCGGTTGCGGCTGACGGTCATGGCCGCCCATACCCGGGAGGATCTGGATTATGCCGCGGACTGTCTTGAAAGAGCGCTTGCCGCCGCAAGGGCGGACTAGAGCATTTTACCTTTGAAAAAGTGTAAATGCTCTAACGCTGCACTTTCGTGCAGCGCGTCACAACGTGGCGTGGATTCAGCCGAGCTTTAGCCGTTGCGACGCAGGAAGCTACGGATAAAGACAGCATGAGTAACTATACATCTTGTTCTGCGTAATCGCTGTCGCCATTCGTAAGGCTCGCAGCCTCGCCAACGACTGCCGCAAAGACAGCAATTGGTTAATAGAGCGACCAGCCTGCTGATGGTTGTCGCAAATCGCATTTTTCGGCTGAATGAACACTTTGAAATGCTTCTCATTTCAAAGTTGATCTGCTCTAGGGTGTTTTATTACGGGCAAGATGGCGGATAAACGGCTGCTGCCGCCGCGCCCATGGCAATTTTAGCGTGAAACAGCCCGGAGACGCGCGCTCCGCCATTTCGGGTAAAAGGGGCCGATCAGGCTTTGGCAAAGGGCTTTTCATTGCTGACAACCTTGTTTCTGCCGCACTTTTTGGCGACATACAGGTTTTTGTCCACCAGTTTCATCGCGTTATCAAAAGCGGAGTTCAGGTTTTTATGCGGATTGTCCAGGTTGACGATCTTCACGCCAAAGCTGGCCGTCACGTTCACTTCATGCCCTTCGTAAATAATGCCTGTCTGACTGAGGCTCTGCCGCAACTGCTCCGCCACGTGAACTCCCTGCTGTATGCCGGTATGCGGCAGCAGCAGAATGAATTCCTCGCCGCCATACCTACAGCAGAGGTCATCCTTGCGCAGGCGTGATTGCAGAAGCCGGGCCGTATGGCGCAGCACTTCGTCACCACAGGCATGGCCCCATGTGTCATTGATTGTTTTAAATGAATCAAGGTCCATCATGATGATGACGGCCTGTGAGCCTTTTTCCGCATGCGTTTGCAGGGCATCGAGAGCCAGGTTGGTGAAGGCCCGGCGGTTCAGCAGGCCTGTCAGCGCGTCACGGTTGGACATCTCCTTGTACTCGGTGGACTGGGTGGTAAGCTTGGCAACGCTTTTGTCCAGCTCTTCGGCCATGGTGTTGAAGGCAGTGGAAAAGTCGCCAAGAAAATTCACGCGGTGCTGATAGTCGCCCCTGGCGATGCAGCGAGTCTGCCATGTCAGGTGGCGCAAATCTGCCTGAAGGGATTTCAGCGAACCGATGACATAGCCCTTCTCGGCGCATCTGTACTCCAGCTCTCCCCGGCTCAGGGCGTTTGTCATGTGGCGGATGCCGAAGAGCAGCGAGTTTAGCTCTTCCATGCCGGGAATGTCGCGCAGAGCGTCCGGTATCTCTTCACATTCCAGCGTACTGCGGCTCAGTACCGCCTGCACGTAGGTTATGACTTCTTCCGCCTGTGAATCGCTAGCGCGCACAGCAAAATGAGTGATAATGTCTTGAGGCATAGGCTGTTTCCCCGTTGGTACTACGCAACAACAATTCTTGCAGTGGTGTAATGGCGGAGGCAGGCACGGACTGCTGTTCTTGTTCCGGGCTTTTTCATCTGCAACGCCCGGGCTTTGCCGTGCAGGAATTGGCAAAAAAGACCGCCCGCCAAGAACGCCAGGTGTTTCCTGTGACCACTGCCGCCATCCGTAAAAAAGCGCGCACGCACGCCAACGACCGCGCAACTGGCTGTTGCGCGGTCATGGCCGTAGGGCCCGGGCATTGGGCCGCAAGGTCCGGTGGTCTACGTGCCGACTGCCGCCATTGCGCTGTAGGCAAAAACAGCATGCCCGGATTCAGAAAAGAATGCCTCGGGGATGCCTTTGCGCTTGCTGCGTCAGGTTTTGACCAGTTTTTTTCTTGAGTAAAGCCTCGTAAATAAAAATAAAGTACTGCATTAAACCCTGTCAACATATAATGGGGTCAATAATTGAGATGATTTTGTCGTCAGGCAGAACTGGCTTACTTCTTTGAGCTATTTATACGAGCCATGCTCGTGGAATAAAAGTTTCCCCCTGTCCGGGCTCCAGAACAGGAGTATGCCAGGGATATGCGGGAAGTCGGATGCGGCACAGTGTTTCTGCGCCGAGCGCTTGGTGTTTGGGGGACCGCGCCCCGGTTTTTGCCGTTGTCGGGGGTGGGAGCAGGGGGCCTTTTCTTCCGCGCCAGGCGGCATGATGCGCCTTGCCGTGCGCGTGCCCGCCAGAGCGCGGGAGGGGCACGGCTGCTCGCTCCTCCCCTGCGGGAGGTATCGGACAGCGGTAGGGCGAGGCATGAGAAGCAGGGGGACAGGGCGAGGCGCAGGGGTGTGGGGCGAGACGCAGAGGGCAGGGCGAGGCGTCGTTTGTCGGATTTTTCCGCAACTGCCCAGCGGCCAAAAGCTTACGGCATAAAAAAACCGCCAGCAGGTATGCCTGCCAGCGGCTGCGTCCTCGATGCGGCATGCTGCTCCACGCGGTCAAATTGCCCGGCCGGGAAGAACAACATGCTGTAGCAACAGGCTACGACTTTAAACTACGTCAGCTTTTTTCCGTCCATCGCTCTTCTGACAAGCGCAAAAAAGAACTCTTGCATTACGCAGCTTGATGATGGCCTGGACATGCTGTTTGGCAGGATCTCCGCGTTGGCCTCACCGGGGTGCAGATATTGGGCTCCCATGCCGCTGCGTACCCAATCCGGATTGATTCCCTGTTTCTTCAGCAGCTTCAGCAGCCATTCCGCAGGTATTGCCATGCGTTTCTTGGCGTCAGAAATGCATGACTGCGACACTCCAAGAAACTTTGCCAAATCTTGCTGCGTCTTGCACCCTGTGACGGATTTTATGCGCTCCATCGCAAGAGAATAGTCAAAAAAATTATTGTCCATCATTGTTGCTCCTGATCTTACACCACGGTTTCGTGGCTTGAGTGCTTTCTTGTGCAAAAGTGTTCTGACCAGAAGCGCTCAAGGCGTCTCCCCCATAGAGTCAACCACTTTTGTATGCTATATGGATACTTCTCCAGGAATGGTGTTTGGCAGGGCAGAGCAACTCCGGAGCGCGGCCCTGCCATGGCGGCAGCCCGGAGCCTCCCAAGGGGGAGCAGAATGTAGGCGAGGTGAAATTTCTTTCCGAAACAGCGGGCGTAGCTAGAGCGGATGTAAACTGCGCTTTCGCGCAGGATGAGTAATCTGTAAATGTATAACAGCTTTTTTATATGCTTGTTTTTAATCATAGGTTATGAAATTTCTGCTTAAAATGAATCCGTTGCTTATTAAAAATAGGTAATACTATGGCAAAAAAGTCTCGAAAAATCTATTTAAGAAAAACACTAAAGGTATCTTCCATTTTAAGTCAAATAATTTTGTCTTTCGATAAAATGGTAGAATGGTCTATATCTGCGCTTGTACAAAGGTGATAAACAGGCGTCAGGCCAGCACTGTTCTGCTGTAGCAGGGGGATAATTGAGATTTTCAGAGTGTGTTGTTTACACGGGCTCATAATACATCATTAAAATTTTCAATACGGTTGTACTGCTACTTTTAATGGGTAGTTATTAGAAAATTTAGTTTTTATTGTGTGCGTGCGTAAAAAATAGGTATGCAAATTTGATAATAATTTCTAATCGCGCTTTATGCGGCTATGCGATCTCTTATTTTTATAAAGATAAAGGAGCATAAGGGCAAAAACCGCGATTCACGTGGCGTTTCAGCCGACTATACGGCGTCTCGAAAACCGAAAATCCTAAATGTTGTATCGGTCAATATAGGGAGAACTGGTTTTGTCTTTTGCGATCTGGTTGAATTGGCGCATAAGGCTTGTGTTAATCGTTGACGTAACTTGATGATGGCATTAAAAATTAATCAAAGCACTAACAAATGCGGATTACTTCAGGGCAGCATCACTTTTATTGCGTGCCTTTTATGTAAAAGTTTTTCCTGGATATGCGCAGAGTATTTTTGGGTGTTATAGAGCCTGCCATAAAGTTGCGTATCATAGTGTTTTTTTCCTATTAAATAGTTGGCATAAAGAAAAAGGCTGGCGTTTTGACGTTACGCATGGGTAGGGGCTTTGTCAGAGCGGCTGCTGCAGGCACAGTATATCCGCTTGGCAGCGGCATGCGCCTGAGGGCACCCAAAGGCGCAAGTGCATTCCGTCAGCATGGTTGCGCGCTGCAACGGGCGCAGCGATATTTTTGAGTGTATATTTTTGGATCCTGGTACTGTTGAAATGCTTCATATTGCAGGGTTGTGATTCTGCAAAAGGCGATTTCCGCCAGAACTGTCGCAAGAGTGCAGCGCGCTGCACTCCCACGCAGTCTCGAAGCTTGTACCCTTTTTCAAATGTAAAATGCTCTGGATGTACTCTCATGGGTTTGCATACGCGGCCATGATGCCGTCTGGCGCAGTCGCGGCAAAAAATAGTATCCCTGGCGTTATTGGTTGATCAATCAGAGATGGGCGTGTTGTGAATAAGTCCAGAGCGGCAAACAAACGCCATGGCATGGGCCATGATGCGTATATGCCGCAACAACTACGACGTATAACGACGTGTAGAATGGTGTTCTGGTGGCTATGCAACGCATAAACAAAGGGTTCGGGCAGCCATGCGCTTAGCGATCGATGATATCTGCAGCATCTGGAGCTCGGACAATCATGAAGCCTTTGCAACAGCTCAGAGACACAGGGCTTCTGTCAAGGTGGTCTGCTGTATACCCTGGAAGGGCAAGCCTAGTGACGTGCTCCTGTACGGTCGCCTGCGCAATGTTGCCGGCAGGGAGGCAACGCTTGCGGTGCAGCAGGCGGAGGTACTGCCCAGGCGTTGCAAGATTTACCCGTACGGGTGTGATTTCTTTTTCTATCTGGACAGGAGGGATCCGGAAAATGGCCTGGAAAGGATGGGATACAAGGGTGAGGGCCGGGTACTTGGCGTAACCAGGAACGCGGGAGGCGAGGTCAGTCAGGTGCATTTGCTTCTGGCCAGCAAGTGCGTCGTCAGGCGTATGCGCCGCGACAAAAGGATAGAGTGGAACGAACACTACTGCCGGATGTCCGGCGTGCTGCATGTGCCCCAAACGCCGGAGTATGGCTGCGACCTGAAAAACATGCTGCATGAGCACCGTTGCGCGGTTGTTGGCGGAACGCCCATTGTAAATATTTCAGCCAGCGGCGCATGCCTGTGGATTCCCGACGAACCGGAAGTCAAGTGCATATCGGGCGAGCCGGACATCTTGCTGTATATGGTCGCCGTGTCGGATTCGCCCACCAATTTGCCCTATGTATTTTTAGGCAAAAAACTTGGCTATATGCGCGAGACGCAGGGAAACTTCCTGGCTGTGCGCGTAAACTTTGTGTATGAGCTGGACTGTGAAAAGTCTTCAAGCCGTCTCATCTGGAACAAAATTGCAGGCAACGGGTCGTCACGGCTGCGCACGTACCTCAGGCAGTATGAGGGCGAAGCGCGTGAGGAGGACTGGCTTGATATTTGACCCTGGAACGGCATGCCCGTGAAGCTGCCCCATGGCGGTACAGGATCTGTCCCCCGGCTGCCCCATCATCATTGCGGGCGGCGGCCGCCCGATGTGCGGGGAGGGGCGGGGGAGACGGCCGGGCTTCGGGCCGTCCGCCACAAGCCCTCTCAGGCAGCGGGCGTGCGGACAGACGGAAGGCATGGTGCTCCATAATGGAGAGGCTCACGCTGCGTCCAGGGCGTGCGGGCAGACGCAGGCTTTCGGCGCTGTGCCCGCCTGTATGTTCACGCGCCAGCGCGGGTGCGCAGAATGGCGTAACATGCGCGCAACATGCGCATAGAATGCGCGGATTCGGGGCCTGAGGGCCAGCGCTAGCGCCGGGCGTCGGCAGGGTCGCCTGAGGGCCGTGCGCGCATATCCGGCAGGCTGATATGGGGCCGTATCCGCACCTCATCCACTGCAAACGCATATTCTTCACTACCATCGTCAATGGCGAGCAGCCCGTCCGGGCCAAAGCTGAGGTGCAAGGGCACAATGATTGTGTCCAGGCCAGTCAGCTGATCTGTCTCCATCCTGGGCTGCACAATCATTGTGCGGCCGTCATGAGTGCAGTGCAGCGCCACGTTGACCGTGCTGAGGGCCAGTACCGGGCTGACTTCGCCCTGTGTCTGCCCTGGCGCGAACGCTCCGCGCGCATTTGCCGCGTCAGAAGGTCCGCTGGCGTCGGGTTGGGCCTCAAGCGTTGCGGGGCGGGCGAATTCCAGCGAGTTGACGTCGCCACAAATGCCCTGGGCCGCAGGGTCAAAGGCGCGGATGTCCCCCAGAGCCGTGGGAACGCTGACCGGCCATGCCGGTTCGCAGCTCCGCACGGAACCGTCCTCGTAAAAAGCGCAGCCATACCGCACGGGCAGCGGCCCCACAGGGGTGGGGACATTCCATACCTCGCCGGGCCAGAGGGTGACGCTGGCGCAGTGCCCGCCGGGATAAAAGCGCAGGCCCTGCACCTTGCCCGTAAAACGGCCGGGAGGCAGCAGCAGGTCAAGGCTGGGGGCCAGCGCCGCTTCATCCTGTTCCGTCCAGTAGCCGCTCAACCTGCCCTTGCGGGTCAGAATGCGCTTGAGCGTGCCGCCGGGATGCCAGGACAGCCATTCGGCGGGCAAGAGGCCCAGGGGCGTGGGCACGGGCGTCTGCTCCTGCAATTCCAGGGTGCGCCACATGCCGTTGGGGTAGAGGGTAAAGCTGCTTTCGCAGCTGCGGCGGATGTCCGAGACATCGTACAGGGGCGTGAGCCAGCCTTGGGGCGTGGGGGCCATGTCCGGCTCAAGGCAGTGGCAGGCGCGCGGCGCGCCGTTATCCCAGCGGGAAAGAACGTGCACATTGTGCATGCAGCCATAGGGCGTCATCACGGTTTCAAGCGTTGTGGCCATGCTCATGTTCTGTCTCCCATGGGGCCATTGCGGGCGTCATCGCACAGGGCGTGTGAAATGCGCAGGCGCAGGCGGCCATCCTGCGTCCGCGAACGGGAGCAGGTCAGGTTGTGATCCTTTATATGCCCTTCCAGCCAGGGCGGCATGTGGGAACAGATGATCTCGAGCTCCACAAAGGGCGTTGACGCCAGGAAGGGGCGCAGGGCTTTTTTGGAGGAAATTTCGGGGTGTGCCGCCTGAACCTCCACAAGGTTGATTGTGTACGCTCCAGGACTGTCGCCAGCCACGGGCTCTGCCGGAACCTGAGCGGAAGGCTCGGCAGAGGCCGCCACTTCTGCCGCCAGGGCGTCAAGAATTTCTGGGCTGAAACGTTCAAGTTCACACAGGCAGAAGCCCATCTGGTTCAGTTCGCTGTAGGCCAGGCCAGAAATGGAGGTTCCGGCGATGACGGCACCCAGAGGCAGGAGCTGTTCGATGGTTCTCAAACGAGTGCGCATGTCCACCAGTTCATAACAACCTGAAAGGGTGAAGGGGATGATTTTCAGCCGCCGCCATGCGCTAACGGGAGACAGGCAGGCTTCGCCGCCATGCCCTGGGGGAGTCGGGCCAGCTTCGCCGCCGTGTCCGGCGGGGGGCCGTTGCCATACAGCAAGACGAGTACACCTCTTGGTCGTGGTCAGGCATTCCTGATCGTCTTCCAGAAGGGCAATGCAGGTACATTCCATATGAGCCTCACTGGTAGGGTTCCGTTGGGTGGAACCGGTTTCAGGCAGTGCGCGTGCTTCATGAAGCGGGAAACGCGCACCGCGCCGTGTGGGCGGCGGGCACGTTCCACGCTTCCAGAAGGGCGCGCGGAATAAAGGGAGCGGCCTTTTTTTCAAGGCGGGCCGCGCCCTGACCACTGACTGCACAGATGTGATGTTCAAGGCGATCCAGAGCCGCCGTAAAAGCTCCCATGCCGCAGTTGCCCGCCCGTTCGCCAATGCCCCACAGGGTGGTGTCCACATAGCGCGCTCCCGCGTATGCGGCCATGAGCGAGTTGGCCACGGCCATGCCAAAGTCATTGTGGGCGTGTATCTCGGCCTCCAGCCCCTGCCGGAGCACAAGGCGCACGGCCTTGGCCACGGCATCCGGCGTGTACCTGCCCACCGTATCGCTGAGGCGTATGCGCCGGGCCCCGGCCTGGGCCGCCGCGGTCGCCGCCTGCGCCAGTTGTTGACCGGTGACGTGCGATATGTCCTCAAAACCCACGCTGACCTCGGCCCCGCCGGAGGCGGCCAGTTCAATGCAGCGCTGCAGGGCGGCCATGACCTTGTCCCTGTCGCTTCTGAGCTTGCAGAATATCTGCCGGTCAGAAAGAGGGCAGCAGATGTGGATGACATGGGGCGCGCAGGCCAGGGAATTCTTGATGTCAGCCTCGCAAAGCCGGTTCCAGGTTGAAACGCGGGCCTGAAAGCAGACGTCCATAATCTTGCACAGGGTTTTTCTTTCGCCAGGCCCCATGGCCGGGATGCCCGCCTCTATCTGGCCCACGCCCGCAGCGTCCAGCAGGGCCGCCAGGCGCACCTTGAGACCGCGCGAAAACGCGAATCCCGGGGCCTGCTCTCCATCGCGCAGCGTGGTATCCACAAGAATGACGTCAGCCATGCCTTTTCTCCGGTTGGGCGGTTGCGCCCTTTGCGCCTTTTGCTGCGGTTGCGCCCTTTGCGGTGGCCGCGCTTTTTGTGGAGGTCGTGACGGCCCGCTGTTTTCTGCCGGAGGGCAGGTTGACGGATTCGCAAAGCGTGGCGAACTGCCTGTCGCTGAGACTGTGCTGCTGGCGCACGGCCATTTTTTGCACAACAGCCAGCAGGCGGCCTTCGCGCGCTTCGGGCAGATCAATGCCCAATTGGGCGGCCTTGAGGCGCAGGGCGGCCCTGCCGGAGTGCTTGCCCACCACGATGCTGCGCTCAAGGCCGACGCTCTCGGGCGCATAGGCTTCATAAAGGGCGGGATTTTTGGCAATGCCGTCCACATGAATGCCCGATTCCACGGCGAATATCTGCTTGCCCAGCACAGGCTTGTGGGATGAGACAGTGAAGCCCGCCTTGTGCAGCAGGGCCGCTGCCTCGGGCAGGCGGTGCAGGTTGCGCAGGCCTGTTTGCACCTCATGATTTTCAAGGCACAGGGCCACTTCTTCCAGTGCCGGGCCGGAGGATGGCCCGTGCAGGGCAGATCCGCCTATGCTGCCCGCAACCCGCCTGCCGCCCCGCATAAGCCACAAAACCGCCAGAGCGGTGGCGCAGCCCGCCTGATCGCCAGGGCAGAATTCCAGCACATCGCGCAGGGGCATGAGCCTGTCAAAAAAGCCGCATTCCGTGTAGGGGAGGCCGTGGTCGCAGCCACGCAGACGCAGCCATGATGCCTGGCCGTCTGAGGGCAGGCCCGCGTCCATGCCCGGGGTGTCTGTTATATATTCGCCGCCAGCTTCGGCATCTGGCAGAGGTTCGTACTGATTGGCATAGAACGTGCCCTGTCTCACGGTGGGCGCGTTGGGCGCGGCGGCGTGGATCGATTCCGGCAGGTCGGGCGGAATTTCCACAAAAAAGCCCATATCCTGTAAAAGAGCCAGCCATTTCACGGCCCAGGGGGTAAATTCCTCGCGTGAGAATTTGGGTCTGCGGCGGTATGAACCTGGGCGCATGGCAGTGCTGAAAAGGCTGAGCGTGGTGTCCAGCAGTTGAAACGTATGCATGTGGCATGCCTGCCTTTGGTTGGTAGTGCCCCTGAGGGCGACGCGGCCCGCCAAGCCTCGGGCCGCGCCGCGAGAAGGATGAACTCAGCCGCAAAGGGCCCTGGCTGCCTCATTAACGGCTGTGTCTACCTTCTCGTAACGTGTAAATACGCTGATGCCCCTGTTTTGCAGCTTTTCCAGAGGGCTCGCGCCGATGCGCAGGGCCACCACGCCCTCGCAGTCCTCAACGGCGGCAAGAATGCCGTCCATGCGCCCCGTCTTTTCACCGCAATCATCCATACCCTTGCAGTAGCGGGACACGCTGCGCGTTTCCACAAAGCTGGCTTGTTGTCCGTCGCTTTCATAGATGAAGAACTGGTCTGCCTGGCCAAAGTGCTGATCCACGGTGCCGCCCGTCTTGGAGGCCACGGCTATGCGTATGCGCCGGGCAATGGGCGCGGGGCTGGCTGCGGGCTTCATCGCCGCCGCCGGGGCCTGGATCTGGGCAGGGGCCGGGATCTGGGCAGGGATCGCGGCAAGCCCCGCGTCAATTTTGACGGGCCGGTAGTCAATGGAGCGGTCGTCACCCAGCAGGCCTATGGCGTCAGCCCGGCACTGCTTGCAGTGGTACATCTGCTTCAGGGTCGGCTCGCAGCGCTTGCGCATGTCCGTAAGTTCCTTGTTGCTCACAAGGGGCATGTGTTCGAAGGCGCTGCCCTTGACGGGAATAAGCTGCATGATGTTGGTCATATGCGCGCCAAGGT
>Ga0265295_1008751_pt1 | contig 11127 bp, 9 predicted proteins | sample Munlansysbiofilm_FD_192503 | JGI IMG/M metagenome (GOLD analysis project Ga0265295, IMG submission 192503) | Leachate microbial communities from a municipal landfill in Southern Ontario, Canada - Methane capture system biofilm | ecosystem: Engineered > Solid waste > Landfill > Unclassified ... | reverse complement strand
GGTTTACGGTCTGGGGGCAAATGCGTTTGACCCAATAGCTGTTGCCAAAATATTCGAACTCAAAGAACGCCCTTCATTCGATCCGCTGATTGTGCACATTGCCAGTATTAATCAGCTGCATGATCTTGTTCTTAAAACAGATGAAAGGGTACATAGGTTAGCTGAGAAGTTTTGGCCAGGGCCATTAACCATGGTATTGCCAAAAAGCAATATTGTCCCCGATATTGTTACATCGGGCCTGCCAACTGTAGGCATTAGAATGCCCAGCAATGAAATTGCTCTTGAATTGATACGTACATCGGACTGCCCTATTGCCGCCCCCAGCGCAAATAAGTTTGGACGCATTAGCCCTACCACCGCCGCTCATGTTCGAAAACAGATACCCAACGTTGATTATATTATTGAAGGGGGTAAAACTACCGTTGGGATTGAATCCACCATTATCAAACTCACAGATAAGGGCTTTCAAATCCTTAGGAACGGGATCATATCTCAGGAGGAGCTGGAAACAGTTGTTCCCTTTGATGGCGAAACAGCTATTGAAAAGTTGTCGGCACCCGGTATGCTAAAATCGCACTACAGCCCTAGAAAAAAGTTGTTAATAGCCGATAGGTCCACCTTGGAACTTGACAAATCGAAAGCAGGCCTTATCTCATTTTCGGGAGAGATAGAAAATGGATTTTACAAGGTTATAAGAGTTTCGAATAGAAAAGAATTAAAGGATTACGCCGTAAATATGTTTGAAGCCATGCACTCGTTCGAGGATGACGAGGAGATTGATGTTATAATAGCCGAACCAGTAGGTGAAACGGGGATTGGTAAAGCAATAATGGACAGGCTAAGAAAAGCCGAGTTCAATTGGCGAAATGATTAATATATTTTTGATACAGCCGCGACAACTGTTACTTAAGCAAACCATCTTTCATAGCATTGAACAATAGGAGTTTATAATTATCTGCTTAAGGAGGTCAATCATACAGCTTACTTATGATTCACAACATAAACTGACCACATAATGAAGAATATATTATAGCCATTGCCCTACCAATCAGAGACAAACCTACAACACCACATACAATATACAGCTTACAATAGCCCGATATAGCAAAACAATATGTTGGTATAAGCCAACGATCTAGCCCTCACCATCGCAATTGCATACTTATGTATATCAAACATAATCAATGGGTTTACGGCATACTGCAAAAACGCAATGAGTCTCCGTGGTAATAAAATAATGTGGTATGTAACGATTAGCAGGCAAATTCCCATGCCGGTGTGGCTTTTTGCTGACCAATTTTATTTTCGTATCAGGATATGGCAAAGGGTTAAGAGATATCTACCACACAATACAGAATGCTATCATAAACGAAGTTATTTTTTGCGTGCCAGAACGCAACTCACCAACACAAATACAAGCATTAACTTAATAGTCTGGCCTTTAAACTTCGGCGACTAAAGTCATATTTTAATGAGCTTACTATATTTGTAAAAAATGTTAGGCAATGTGATTTTTTCGCATTTCCTGCAAACAATAGGTAGAACAAAACATTTTCGTCGAGTGGATAGAGAGAAGTTTATATCGATAGTGAAAGAGAACCAGCGTTTAATCTACAAGATTTGCTACACCTATTGCAAAGACTCCGAGAGCAGAAAGGATCTGGAGCAGGAGATTTTAGTTCAAATCTGGAAATCGCTTTCGCGATTTGATGGTCGGGTGAAGGTATCAACCTGGATATATCAAGTTGCACTAAATACCGCTTTCCTGTTTCACAGGAACGAAGCAAAGCATAAAAAGAATAAGATATATATCGACAAGTCTGTACTTACTGTTGCCGACACCAATGTGGCAACAGAACTTGACGAAAGGATAGCCAAGCTATATCGATTTATTGACACCCTTGATAAACTCAACAAGGCACTTGTGATACTCTATCTTGAGGATCGTAAGTACAAGGAAATTGCTGATATCCTCGGGATAACCGAAACCAACGTGGGCACGAAAATTGGCCGGATAAAGAACAAACTTAAAGATTATTTTCAAAATAGCTAAATATATTCTGCGATGGAATTAATTGAAATTAAAAACGCCTGGGCGCAATACGACCACAACCTTGTCAATAACCTGAAGGTCGATGAGGAGACCCTTAGAATGGTAAACCTCGATAGAACCAAAGAGCAGATGGAGTACCCTTATATTTCGGAGATGGTAGAACTGTTTGGGGGTGTGTTGGTTAGTGTTGCTATAGTCGTCCTGTCTTTTCGTCTGAAAGAGGATCCACTATATCTAATATTGGGGCTAATAGCAGTAATGGTTGGGTCGCTTTACATAAAAAATGCTCATTCAAAGATTGGGCTCTTAAAGCGAGTTAAATACTACGACACACCTGTGGTTAAACTGCAAGGGGAACTAGCCCTAATTAAAAAAAGAATTCTGAAATACAGAAAAACGGAGTTGCTAATATTCCCACTTTATGTTCTTCCTATAGCAGCACTAACCTCAAAAACATTTTACAATGTGGATATTTTTGGTAATGCTACCCTATTTGCAGTGAAGTTTGCCATAGCACTGGCCGTGGCATATATAATTGTTTTATTAATCCACAAGCATCTATATGACAAAAGATTCAGAGAGGTGGAGAAGATAATTGCAAGGTTAAAAGAGTTTGAAAAGGAAAGCTAAATCTGTTACTAACTTTAATCAAAAACATATGAATTCAACTGTGTCGCCTGTTAAACAGGCAAATAGAATTATTCTTCTTGATGCGCTACGTGGCTTCGCCATTTTTGGGATACTAATGGTTAACTTTCCCATTATGTTTCAACCGGTGACATCGATGCTTTTAGGCTCTCAATCTGATGGCTCTATACCCTACAACCTTTCCGAGTGGTTCATTAAATTCTTCTTCGAAGGGAAGTTCTATGTAATCTTCTCAATGCTTTTTGGCTACGGATTCTGGTTGTTTATTAATAAAAAGACGGATGATGGCAAGAGCATCACTCCAATATTCAAACGCAGATTGCTATTCCTGCTCCTCTTTGGCGCACTTCATATTGTTCTACTTTGGGCAGGTGATATTTTGGTATATTACGCTTTGTTTGGATTCATACTATTGTTATTCAGACGCGTTTCCGACAGGGGGTTAATAAAGTGGGCCATATGGATTGGTGCTATCCCTGGTGTTTTGGCTATGTTAAGCGCAATAATGGTTGGGCTAGCATCCGCGAACCCTGACGTTTCAGCCGAAATTAAGGAAGGTTTTGCCGAGAGCTTTGCCTTTCTAGAAGGGTTTAAACAGAAAGCTTCAGAGGTATACTCTTCTGGTTCTTTTGCAGAAATTATTAACATAAGGCTTACAGAGTATAGAATGCTACTCCCTGGATTGCTTTTTTTCTACCCAGTTGTCCTGTCCATGTTTCTATTAGGTTTTTGGGCTGCTCGTCGAGGTTTAGTAACTAATTTCACCAATCACATTCCGTTCTTCAGGAGAGTGTTTTGGTGGGGTCTCGGTATTGGTGTTGCCACAAGTATGCTTTACACCATTTCATTTCAATATGCAAATCCTTTTATTCCAGGAGCTTGGGAAACGATAAATGCAGTATCACATACTCTGGGAGGTGTTTTTCTGGGATTATGCTATGTTTCGGCAATTGTGCTACTCCATGCTAATGGAAGAGCTGAGAGTTTAATGAAACTACTTGCCCCTGTGGGTCGAATGGCTCTCACCAACTACCTTATGCATTCAACTATTGCTGTAATACTGTTCCATTCAATTGGCTTTGGTCTTTTTGGGAAAATTGAACTATGGCATGGCGTGCTCATATCATTCCTAATCTTTGCTCTTCAGATCCCTTTTAGTATCATATGGCAAAAATATTTCAGGTTTGGCCCATTTGAATGGCTATGGCGATCGCTAACCTACCTAAAGATTCAGCCATTTAAGCTGGAGACAAAACCCTAAAGATGCCCTAAGACCAACTAAGACAAAGTAATGTTTATTTTAATACAATCCATTAATCAACACAAATATCTCCTGATCCAAAGTCTTTTTAAACAGCCTATACCAAATATACTCTAACGAGAAACAACCTGGTAAATTAATGGATAAGCCATTCTCTCGCACAATAAAAGGAACGTTTAATGGCAAAGAGTACATCTTCCGCAATTCAGGCATTCTTTCAAGTATAACAAGCTTATCTGCTTTTAATCATATAACAGATTTGAATGAACAGCTATATTTGCCCACAAACAAGAACAAACCTAACAATTTTATTGTATGAACAGAATTGCAACAATCTTGCTACTGATAGTTACATCGCTTGGGCTTAGCTCGTGCGGTGGTAGAACCGATAAAACTACGCAAACTGGTGAACCCGACGATCGTGGATACATCGTAAAAGTTGGCCAAAAGGCTCCCGATTTCACCACAATTCTGCAGGATAGCACCGAGTTCACCCTATCGGATCATCGTGGACAGGTGGTTATGCTTCAATTCACGGCCAGCTGGTGCGGCGTATGCCGAAAGGAGATGCCGCATATTGAGAAGGATATATGGCTGCCACTAAAGGATAAGGGACTGGTACTTGTGGGGATTGACAGAGGAGAGCCCATTGAGAAGGTGATTGAGTTTGCTGAAAAGATGGAGATTACTTACCCCTTGGCAATGGATGAGGACTCGAAAATTTTTGAACTCTTTGCGCATAAAAGTGCAGGGGTTACCCGCAATGTAATAATTGATCGCGACGGGGAAATTGCATTCCTCACCCGCCTATTCGATGAGGAGGAGTTCAGACAGATGATTAAAGTTATTGAGGAACTTTTAGAACAAGAATAAACGATCCTTCTTAATCACAACAAAAGCCCCTGAGGATATTGCATTGTGCAACCTCAGGGGCTTTTAGATATACTGCTTAGGTTATCTATTTCTGTCTCATCCTAAGGTAAATATTGGTTAGCACCTTCTTGGTATAAAGAGGGAAATCTCCATTCATCATCCAAGCATAGTAGCTTGGCTCCTTGGCAAATACATCCTCAACGGGTTTTCCCTTATGCTTTCCAAAGTTGAACACCTCCACCCCACTCTCGTCGTATATAATGCGGCCTGCAAAATCGGCATTCTGCTTGTGGGTGCTAAACTCCGCAAGGAAATCGATATCATTCTGCAGATCGGGATACCTATCGAGCTGCGCTTTAAGCACCTCGAATGTGGCTAGGGTATCGGCCTCGGCGCTATGTGCACCCTCAAGTTCCTTCTCGCAGTAGAATTTGTACGCAGCCTCAAGGGTGCGTTTCTCCATCTTATGAAAAATGGTTTGCACGTCGATAAACTTGCGCTTGCGGAAATCGAAATCCACATCGGCTCTCAGAAACTCTTCGGCAAGCAAAGGAAAATCGAACTTGTTGGAGTTAAAACCAGCTAAATCGCATCCCTCAAGAAACTGCGCCAACGATTTAGCCATCTCCTTAAAGGTAGGCTCGTCCTTCACATCATCGTTGGTGATGCCGTGCACAGCCGTTGCCTCGGCTGGAATGGGTATCGTGGGATTAACCCTTCGGGTTTTAAGCTCCTGCTTGCCATTGGGCATTATCTTAAGAGCCGAGATTTCAACTATGCGATCGTTCACCACATCGATGCCGGTTGTCTCCAAATCGATAAAAACCAATGGGTTTTTAATGCTAATTTCCATAATACAATTTGTTGATGTAATAAGTATAAAAAAGAGCGAAGCTGTTGCCCTATGAGTGGAACAGCTTCGCCATATAATTCTAATTGAATACGCTAAGCGCCAACCATCATTGGCATAAGTAGCATCAGCACATCTTCCTCCGTGTTGTCATTAACGGCAGGGAAAATTAATCCTGCCCTCGAAGGATCGGATAGCGAAAGGACTACATCGGTGGCCGAAATGTTAGCCAAGATCTCGATAAGAAATACAGACTTGAAGCCAATCTCCATATCATCACCATCGTACTGGCACTGCAGGTTTTCGTGAGCCGAGATGGAAAAGTCCAAATCCTGAGCCGAAACAACTATCTGGTTTCCTTTAAGAGATAGCTTTACAAGATTGCTAGCCTGATTGGTAAATGGAGCAACACGCCTTAGCGAGTTATAAAAATCGAGCCTATCGACGGTAACCTTGTTGGGGTTATTATCGGGGATTACCGAGTTGTAATTGGGGTATACCCCCTCAACCAAGCGGCACACCAAGGTGTACTGATTGAGCGTGAACTGCGCGTTTTTAGAGTCAAACTCAACCAATACCTCTTCATTCCCCTTGCCCAAAATATTTTTAAGAAGCCCTGCTGGCTTTTTGGGTAGAATGAATGATTTTTCCTGATCGGCTTGCACATCGAGCCTCTTGTAGCGAACCAGCTTATGAGCATCCGATGCAACAAAGGTGAGCGCCTCGGCAGAGAATTCGAGTAGGATACCGTTCATCACAGGGCGCATCTCATCATCGGCAGTGGCAAAGATGGTCTTGGTTATGCCATTTAGCAATGCAGCGGCAGGTACCTTAACCGACATCTTTTCATCCTCTACAACCGATGCTTTAGCAGGAAAATCCTCGGCAGGTTGCCCAACAATATTAAACTCACCCGTATCGGACACCAGCTTAATGGCAAGCGTGTTGGGGTTAACATCGAAAGTAAGGGGTTGCTCGGGAAATTCCTTAAGGGTATCAACAAGTATTCGGTATGGAATGGCTACCTGACCATCGTTGGTTACATTCTCTAGCTTGATGCTGGTAGTTAGGGTGGTCTCAAGATCCGATGCCGTTATCTCGAGATCGTTTCCGTTGAGGTTGAAAAGAAAATTATCAAGAATGGGTAGGGTATTCTTTGAACTGATAACCCTACTAACCACCAGTAGGTGGCTTAGAAGCTCAGTGCTGGAAACTACAAATTTCATCAGTATTGAATTTTAAAATTGTTAGCAAATGTAATACTTATGTCGAAATATCCTCAAATCGTCCCTGCAATTGATCGAGCTTGTGAAGCAAAACCGATTTTTTGAACCGATTATCAGGCTTGATTTCACCCTGATTTTCAACGATATTTCATCCTAAAAAATTGGAATCAATATTACAATTTTTTATGCAAACAGGCAAAGATATAATCAGATTTTATGGTACTACTTCAATATTTGTGGGAGATTTGCCCAGCTTGATATCTATAGGCTTGAAGTTCGAAGACGGAAGTAAGGACAAATCAGCCTTACTGCTTCCTACTTCTGTCATCTAACATCAAACTCCTGACCTCATCATTACTGAATTACAATATATTTCCAAGGAATTGTGGTTGAGCCGATTTTATGGTATGAACCATGATAACCCCTGCAATACGCTATGTATATCGATATAGTTAACAACGAATACCTGACTGCTTCCCGAAACGGTTACATAAAGCCTATTCAAATCAACATTCACGGGCCTCCCCAGCTCATCGATATACTCATCTACTGGGATAGGATATACTTTCAGCTCGAACTTACTGTCATCTGGGCTAAAGATTGTATAGATGAAATCCGGCTCGGAGTATATCACTTCGGCTCTCTCCTGCTGCGACATTGAGACCATGCTGGTATAGGTTATTTGGGTTAAGTTGCTCACAAGCCGTTTAACCCGTTCAAGGTCGAAGCTACTAACCTCTGTTCCGCTAAAGATATGGTACAGGCTAAACTCACCAGAATCTGCTATGTGAATACGGTACGATTGCTCAAGATCAGCTGGAATCTCAACCTGAACAGCATTAATGGACTCAAGGCTAGGTGTTGGTATCTGATTTCCAACCCAGTACTCTGGAACAGTTTTAAAAAGGTCGGCAATTGGGCCCTCGTAGCGTGGCAATGATATGCGATAAACCCTTTCGGCATTCTCCATATGGGCAATGTTGCCCATGCTTTGGCTTAGCACAGTAGCCGCGAAAAAGCTTCGAAGCTTTCTTCGATTAGAGAATACCTCAACCTTTACTCCTTGCTCACTAACATACTGTAAAAGTGTATCGTTGGCGCTAATGGGGACAGGGCCTGCCGACTGTAACCGAGCAAGCACTCGCAGCAGGGCATTTACAGCATCGCTACTCGCAGGAGCCTCATCGTTAATTAGCCAAGCATTGGAGCTGGTGCGTTGCAAAAGAATATGTTCACTGCCTTGGGTTAGGGATATTCTGGTAATGCGATCAACATTATCAATTGCAAAACCTGTTTCATGCTCACTCCTTCTGGCCTCCAAAACATTAGATGCCAGAAAGTAACCGGCAACAACCAGGAGTACGAGAAACCACCAAAACCTAATCACTAATCTTGAAACCTTCATAAAGCCTACCTTGTATATCGTTTCCGCCTAATGTATAGCCATATTCCTACAAAAAGTAAGAGGGCAATTGAGGGCAAGGTAAGATTTATAAGCTGCCACCTCACCCTGTGCTCCAGCACCTTACTTTTGTCGAGTAGCCGCAGCTTGAACTCACGGGAACGAAGGTTCATTAAGCCCTTATCATCGTTAAGATAGTTTATAGCATTTACAATAAACTCTTTATTTCCGTAGGTTTGGCGCGAGTACCTATCGTACCCCAAAGGGGTAACATAAGCTCCATCGGGGCGACGGCTCACCTCGTTGCGGATGATATCGGCATCGGAAATTACCACCATCTTGGTAGGTACGCTTTGCTCATGGAAACTAAATGGTCGTCTGTTGTTAAAAGACGACAACGGCCTATTTGTGAATACTGATGGGAAAACGCCTTCCAGTAGAACCGCTACGGGAAGATTCGACATGTTGAACTCGCTCTCCAGTGGGCTTCGCTCAATCTGCCTAAGATTAATAAATAGCGGCACGTTAAGGGTTCGGCTGTAGGGAGATGTTCGCAGAAGAATTTGCTTATCGATATTTGGATCCATACCCACTGTATCCAGTGGGCTAACAAACCTGCCTAAGATTAGGTTAAGATTACGCGTTATGGGATGTGAACTTGGCGCATTAAGCAATGGGTAGTATACCCAAGGTGCGGGCACAAATCTTGAGTCCTGCCCCTCAAGGGCAACGTTTACTGGTATAACAGCCGATTGCATATCCTGCACAAGGGTAGGATTAATTCTCACTCCATACCTAAAGAGCATATCATCCAGGTTATGATTGTTGGGGAATGCTAGCGTTGTTGAACCTTGCGATAGGCTATCAATGCTCACATTCACACCGTCTACAACCCAAAGCACTTTTCCTCCACCCATGATGTACTGGTCGAGCACCAGCTTATCCTCCTCGGGTATTCGCTCCGTTGGACCAGCTACCACCACCACAGAGTACGGATTTAATCCCCCAACCTCGCCACCTAGTATTACCCGATGCACCTCGAACTGCTTTACCAACTCCTGCGCAATATCACCAGTTTCAAGCTCATCGAGCTGACCATGGCCATGCACAAACGCCAGCTTGGGCAGCTCGTCTGGCTTGAGGGCCAGGATGGTGCTCACCAACGAGTACTCAAAACCCTGTACCGATATATTGATATTCTCCTCACCGCTCAATGCGGGGTTATTACGGAGCAGATTCACCACCTGTTCCTTACCCTTGTAGCTAACAATGGCGCCGGGAAATACAGCCCGCTGCGTGGTTCCTCCCCGGGGGTCACGCTCCTGAATATTTGTTGGCTCCAGCCCCCTATCGTACAAATCGCGAACGAAGGCATCGCGTTCAGCCTTATCTACAGAGGCCAATGGATCAATAAACTCATACTCAATCATCCTCCCTCCATACACAGTGAACTCATCGAGCAGCTCCTTTAGCTCTCGGCGCATCCGCCTAAAACCTATGGGTAAATTGCCATCGAGATATACACGGATAAACACAACATCATCCAAATCGGAGAGAACCTCCTTAGTTGCGTTATCTAATGTGTAGCGCTTTTCGGATGTTAAATCGAGCCTAAAATTTACAAAGCTGGAGATATACACAAGCAAAGCAATGGCCACAATGCCTATGGCAAATTCGGTTAAACTCCTATTCCTTGCTGATAAAGCACTCATACATGGAGATCGTTAAATGATTCGAAACTTAAATAGATTACCACTTCCGGGTTTGTAAAACCAGCCGCGTAAGCAGAATGAAAAAGGCCGATAGCCCTACAAAATATATAATATCACGCGAATCGATTACGCCACGGCTAAGCGACTGGTAGTGCTCATTAATACCGAGCGATACTAATATGTGCTCCACATCCTTAAGCAGGTACACAGAAGCTATTGACTCTAACCCTATGTATAAAAAAAAGCTTATGAGAATGCCAACTATAAACGATACGATATGGTTTTGGGTAAGGCTAGAGGCAAAAACGCCAATGGCTGCATAACCAGCCGCCAGAAAGAACAGGCCTATGTAGGATCCCCAGGTTCCGCCGGTATCGATATTCCCCACCGGGCTTCCCAAAAGGTAAACCGAGAGGAAGAAGATTAGCGATGGGAGCAAAATGATGATTACCAACGTAACTACGGCAAAATACTTTCCGAGTATTAAATGGACATCGGTGATGGGGCGCGTTAGCAGTAGCTCAATGGTTCCCGTTCGTTTCTCCTCCGAGAATGTGCGCATGGCGATGGCGGGCACAAGGAATAGGAATACCCATGGCGCCATAATGAATAGCGTATCCAACGTGGAGTATCCACCATCTAACACATTGAGCTCACCCGGAAAAACCCAAATGAACAAACCATTTACCACCAGAAATACGATGGCGGCAATAAGGCCCGTTAACGAGGAGAAGAAGCTGTTAAGCTCCTTGATGAAGATTGCATACATACTAGAAAAGTTTGATACAAAAATAGTTGATTTTACGGAACGGGGATGTATTAATGTATGTTAAACGTTTTTAAAAGGGGAGAAGGCGGATTGGATGATTGGGTAAGCGTTCAACGTTTAATGTTTAGAGTTCAATGTTTAGGGTTTAGAGTTTAATGTTTAGGGTTTAGGGTTTAGGGTTTAGGGTTTAGGGTTTAGGGTTTAGGGTTTAGGGTTTAGGGTTTAGGGTTTAGGGTTTAGGGTTTAGGGTTTAGGGTTTAGCACTTCGACCCTTCGACAAGTGGTCAGTGAGTAGTTCGACAGGCTCACTAACCTCCTTTCGAACTGCTCAGG
>Ga0265295_1008750_pt1 | contig 11127 bp, 8 predicted proteins | sample Munlansysbiofilm_FD_192503 | JGI IMG/M metagenome (GOLD analysis project Ga0265295, IMG submission 192503) | Leachate microbial communities from a municipal landfill in Southern Ontario, Canada - Methane capture system biofilm | ecosystem: Engineered > Solid waste > Landfill > Unclassified ... | reverse complement strand
CTGTGTGGGAGAGTAGGACGCCGCCGGATTCTTTTGAAACGCCCTGTCTTTGGTGATCATCACCACAAGACAGGGCGTTTTTTTATTTGGGATGGGGGAAGGGGAAGATTTTTTTCTCTTCAGCCCCAGATCCTTCGAACGGTCCTATGGAAAATTGGGCTGCTTTTCTGTATTTTAGCTCCAACGTTCATTACACGAGAGCCTGAATCCGGGCGATCTGGTCTTTGAGTCGTTTTGCGGATATGGCTCCGGCAGCACCGACCTCCTGGGCAAAGACCGAAACCTTGAATTCCTCGATCATCCAGAACAGTTTTTCCACTTCCTCCTTTTTCTCTTCGGATACATGGGGGCTGAGGCTGGAGAGGATTTCCTTCAGGGCTTTTTCATAAATCTGAACCTCCGTCGCCTTGCGCTCATCCTTCATGAAGTCTTCCACCGCCCGCTGGGCGCGTAGGGTCATGGCCTTCAGGTAGCGGGGAAAATGAACAAGGCGCTCCGCTGCGTACAGGCTAACAAAATTTTCAGGAAGCAGACGCTTCATGTCCCGATCCAGCCTATCCATGAAGCTTGAGGTTTTTGGCCCTCCCTTTTTTCGGAGAGCGGCGAAGGTCTCCCGGGTCTCTTCCGCCGCCAGGAGCACGGGGACAAGGGCTTCCAGGAGTTTTCTGCCAAGGGGGAGGAGAACCCTCCGGGTTTCTTCACGGGTGGATTCAAAGGCTTTCCGGGATCGCAGATCCTTTTCCAGAAGGGGGGCGCAGATCGCTTCCTTCATCCAGCCCTCAAAGCGCTCCTTTCCACCGAAATGGAGCAGGATGGGGTTTAGCCCTGAGGGGAGGGAAAGAAGTCTTCCGAGCTGGGAAAGTTCTGGTCGCAGCTCCTGCTCAAGGAGCCTTCGGATGGCCTTTTCGTGCTGACTCCGGGCTTCCCGTTTTGTGGTAAAAAGACTTTTCCCTACGCCCTTTTCCAGGCAGGTGAAGGCGCAGAACAGGGGCTCACTCCCAGGATTGCCGGTTTCCGATGGAAGACTTTCGGGCATGAGATCTAGATCTTCCGGGGTCACGGGAAATTTTTCCCATTCCCGGCGCTGATTTTCAAAAGTCTTGTCCTTGCGGGCTTCAAGCATGTTTTCCACGAGAACGGCAGGATCACGGGAAAAACAGAGGGTTTCTCCCTGATTGTCCGTGATATGGAGCCGAAGCTTCAGATGGGGGGGAAGCTGTTCCTCGCTGAAGCGGGCAGGGGCCACATCCACATTGTAGCGCTGATAGAGAAAGCGGCTCAAGGCCAGGGCCAGGGGCCTGCCCTCGGGCTTCAGTTCCCTCGCAATGTCCTTTGCCGTTTCCGGTAAAGGAACAAGGCGTTTTCGGAGAATCTTGGGAAGACCCTTGAGAAGGGCTTCGATTTTTTCTGGGAAAAGACCTGGAACCAGCCATTCCAGCTCATGGGGATTGACTTCCGTCACCCGGTTTACGGGAATACGGACGGTGATGCCATCCGTCTCTTCTCCGGGGGTGAAGGTGTAACGGCAGGGAAATTCAGCCTTTTTCCCGAGGGAGATTTTTTCCGGAAAGAGTTTCAGCGCTCTGTCATCCGTTTCCTGAATGAGGAGATCCTTTTCCTCCATGCGCAGGAAAAGGTCACTGCCCCTTTCCCGTATGCGGTGAAGGAGGGTACGGATGTCAAAGATGCCTTCAATTCTCTGGGCATAGAAGTCAAAGAGGGCCGTTTCACCGGCAAAAAGATCCCTGCGGCGCAGGCGGTCTTCCTTTTCAAGAATGGCGGCCACCACCTTCTGGTTGTGGAGGAGAAAGGGTGGCGGCTGTTTGACCTCTCCCTGCACCAGAGCACTTTGGATGAAGATGCGGGTGGCGGTTTCCGGATCCTCGCTGCCATAGGGAACGGACTCCCTGTCCGAAAGCACCAGCCCGTAGAGGCTTCGCCTGCGAAAGGCCATGACGGCTCCCCGGTTTTTCTCCCAGTGCGGTTCATAGAGGTTTTCTGTGACAAGCTCTCCTCCCACCTCCACGATCCAGGCGGGATCCAGGGCGGCGGCGCAGCGGGCAAAGAGCCTTGACGTTTCCACCATTTCCGCAGCCACAATCCATTCCGGTGCCTGGTTGAAAAGGCCGGAGCCTGGGAAAATCATGACCTCCCGGTTTTTCGGGGCGAGCATGATGTTTTTTTCTTTTTTTCTTGCGATGTTAGACAGATATCCCGTGATAACGGCTTTGTGGATGGCCGCATACCGGGGGCTGAAGGGGCTTTTGGGGTCGGTTTTTTCTTCCAAAAGGCTGTTTTTGACATCCATGTCGCTTTCTTCCAGCATTTCAAAAATCTGAAAACCGAGATCCCGCCACTCCCGCATGCGTTTGAAGGAGAGAAAATAGCGTTCCGTGAATTTTTTAAGGCGTGCGATCCCAAAGCTCCCGCCGCTTTCCTTGATGAACTGCCGCCAGATGTTTAAGAGGGTGATGAAGTCCGAAAGGGGGTCCACAAAGGGTTTCTGGGCCTGAAGGGCCTGCTGGCGCTTATCTTCCGGTCTTTCCCGGGGATCCACGGCGGTGATGCCGGCGGCGATGATGGCCACATCCTCCACGCAGCCAAGACCTTCGGCAGCCACCAGCATGCGGGCGATGCGGGGGTCGAGGGGGATGACGGCCATGCGTTCGCCCACGGGAGTCAGCACAAAGGGGGTATCCCCTTTTTCCGAAGCTTTTTTGGGACGTATGGCCCCCAGCTCCTGCAACACATCGTAGCCGTCCTTGATGAGGCGGTCCGCCGGTCTGTCCACAAAGGGAAAGTCCCGGATATCTCCAAGACGCAGGGCTGTCATTTTGAGGAGAACGTCGGCGAGATTGGCGCGGAGGATTTCCGGTGTGGTGAAGCGTTCCCGCATCTCATAGGATTCTTCGGAGTAAAGGCGGATGCAGATGCCGTTGGCCACACGGCCGCAGCGGCCCTTTCTCTGGTCTGCGCTGGATCGGGAAATGGGCACAATGGGAAGGCTGGTGCTGCGCATGCCGGGGAGGTATCTGGGCACACGGGCGACCCCGGTATCCACCACGTAGCGGATACCGGGAATGGTGAGGGAGGTTTCCGCCACGTTGGTGGCAACCACGATCTTTCGGCCTGCTGCAGGCTGGAAAACCCGGCGCTGCTCCGCTCCCGTGAGACGGGCGTAGAGGGGTAGGATGACAGCCCCTTTGTAGCTACGGCCGGAGAGGAGATCGCAGGCTTCCCGGATGTCCTGCTCTGTGGGCAGAAAGACAAGGATGTCGCCAAAGGGGTCTTCCACCATGAGATCATCCACAGCGACGGCCACCTGCTCGGCAAGGGAGGGCCCCTTTTCCTCTTCTTCGGGCTGGGGCTGGTAGCGGACCTCTACGGGATACATGCGGCCGGATACGGTGAGGATGGGAGCGCCGGAAAAGGCTTCGGAGAATTTTTCCGTGTCAATGGTGGCAGAAGTAATGATGACCTTGAGGTCTTTTCTTTTCCGGGTGAGCCGGATGAGAAAGCCTAAAAGGAAATCGATGTTGAGGCTGCGTTCGTGGGCCTCGTCAATGATGAGGGTGTCATACTGATTCAGAAAGGGATCGGAGAGACTTTCGGCAAGGAGGATGCCGTCGGTCATGAGCTTGATCACCGTCTCTTCACGGGTCTGATCCTTGAAACGCACCTTGCAGCCCACGGCTTGTCCGAGGGGGGTGTGGAGTTCTTCTGCGATGCGTTCGGCCACACTTAAGGCTGCAATGCGGCGGGGCTGGGTGCAGCCGATGCGGCCATGGCGGCCCCGACCTGCGGCAAGGCAGAGCTTGGGGATCTGGGTGGTTTTTCCGGAGCCCGTTTCTCCTGCGATGATGATAACGGGATGCTCCTGTATGGCCTTCAGAATGGCATCCTTGTGGCCGGTGATGGGGAGCCGTTCGTCAAACTGAGGGCAGGGCAGTGTGCTTGCCCTCTGCTGGAAACGCAGCTCTGCCTCCCTCAGGCTTTTTTCCAGGGCCAAGAGTAGAGAAGTCTGTCTTTCTTCTGAAAGTTTTGGGAGTTCCTGTCGTATCCGATGGATCTTCCTGCGGATGAGAATGCGATCTGGGATCAGGGTTTCCGTGCTGCGTCTGAAGAGGCTTTGCAGATGTTTTTCACAGCTGCGTATCTGGGGGGCTTGCTTATGTGTTGACAATGGGAATATCGCTTGTGTAGGGTGAAAAGTAATCCGAATATGTTTTTTTAAGAATCTGTGAAGATCAGGTGTGCATGGATCTTCGGGGGGAGTATGCCGGAAATGCCGGAAAGAAGCAATCCTGAGAGCGTATTCCTCTCATGCGTAGTGACGGAGCTGAGACCGTTTTTTTATGTTTCTGGCTCTGTTTTTGTATTTTTATCCAGAAACCCTTAAGGTCAGGACTGTTATGGGAAGATGTTTTGGTTGGGTGACAGTGCTGTTGTTTTTGGTGGGGGGAAGCCTGCAAAGCTGGGGTGAGGATAAATTGCATGTGGGTATTCTGGATCTGCCTCCCCTTTATGAAGTGGAAGAGGACGGCAAACCCAATGGCATTCTGCTGGCTTTTTTGACCCGGATTTTGGATGCTGCCGGATTTTCTTATGATATTCGTGTGTATCCCCCCAGACGACTGTACTGGAACATCGCCCAGGGAAGGAGCCATGTTTTTTTGGGGGTCAAGGGTGTCCCTGAGTTGGAAGGCAAGGTTCTTTACGGGAGCAAGAAAATCACGGATGTAGATATGCGGGCCTATGCCCTTGGAGATAAGCCGCTTCCTCGAACCAAAGAGGGGCTTTACGGGACGCGGATCATTGTTATTCGAGGTTACAGTTACGGCGGCTTCATCACAGATCTGAAGAATCCTGCAAATGGTGTGGAAATTATGGAAGCTTCGGATCATATTCACGCATTCCGGCAGTTAATGGCAGGCAGGGGAGAATATGTGCTGGACTACAGTCTTGCCGCAGAGCATGCCATTCGCACTCTGGAAATGGTGGAGAAGGTGAGGGATCAATCCCTGGCCCGGATTGATGTTTTTCTGAAGGTTTCCAAGCAGGTGGATAATGCGGAGCATATCATGGAGCGCCTGGAAGCGGCCTGGGAGAGATTGGAAGCAGACGCGGTGATTGAAGGGCCCTGAAGCCTTTAACATCATTTCTTAGTCCAGCAAGCATTGGAATGTGGCAGTAAAATAAATTTTTCTTTTTAAAATAGAATGTTAAAAAACAGGTGCGCGAGATATTGAATGGTTGATTTCATGTCATTGGACCAAGGTAAGGATACTCTGGAAGTGGGCTGCAGATACGGGCATTACCGAAAGGCGGTTTCCCTTTTGCAGCAGGAGCATACCTTCCAAGCGGGGATCCTGTTTCAGAGTGTGCAGGGCTGCGGGCCTGGAGAAGATGCGCACAAGCTTTAGATCCACCTGGTACCAGATGGGATTATCCGGTGTGCTTCTGGGGTCGGGATGGGCAGCACTGGGATCCTGGGCAGTGGGATCGGGATAACCTTCGCGGGTAACCATGCAAAGCCCCACGATGGCTGGTATGGGGATGTTGCTGTGGTAAAAAAGGACAAGGTCGCCTTTTTTCATGTGATCACGGAGATAATTGCGGGCCTGATAGTTGCGGACGCCATCCCAGGCTTCGGTTTGCTGGGGGCGGGCCGCAAGATCTTCAATGGAAAAACTGGAAGGTTCGGATTTTACGAGCCAGAAAGCCATGGAGAATGCCTCGCGGTCTGTGGAGGGGGGATTGGGTTGGCCATGTCTGTTGTGGCTTGCAGATCCATATCTGGTCGATGCTCCAGCCAAAGGGCTTGGCTGTCCGAATTGCATAGAGAGCGCCGACAGGGAACCCGTCGGCGCAGAGGTTTCAGGAGACAATCCGTGCACAGATGGCGTCACCCATGGCTGCGGTATTCACGGCTTGATCCGGTCGGGTGCTGATATCAGCTGTAAGGATGCCTTCTTCCAGGGTTTTGGCTACGGCGTTTTCAATGGCGTCTGCGGCTTCGGGAAGATCGAGGCTAAAGCGGAGCATCATGGAGGCCGATAGAATCTGGGCCAGAGGGTTGGCAATGCCCTTTCCCGCAATGTCCGGGGCTGATCCACCCGCGGGTTCGTAAAGGCCGAATTTCTCCTCATTGAGGCTTGCAGATGCGAGAAGCCCCATGGAACCTGTGATCATGGCGCACTCATCGGAGAGAATATCACCGAACATGTTGCCGCAGAGGAGTACATCGAACTGGTGAGGATTTTTGACAAGCTGCATGGCGGCGTTGTCCACATAGATGTGGGTGAGCGCTACATCGGGGTAGTCTTTGGCAACTTCCGTAACCACTTCCCGCCAGAGCACCATGGTAGTCAGAACATTGGCCTTGTCCACACTGGCCACACGACCTTGTCTTTTGCGGGCAAAATCAAAGGCCATGCGGGCGATGCGTTCAATTTCATAACGGGTATAAACCATGGTGTCATAGGCTTTTTCCTCAGGTCCGCTGCCTTCCCTGCCCTTGGGTTGACCAAAGTAGATATCTCCGGTCAGCTCACGGACGCAAAGGATGTCGAAACCGTCTTTGACAATGTCAGGGTGCAAAGGACTTGCGGACGCCAGGGATGGAAAAATTTTTGCAGGTCTTAAGTTGCAGTAAAGACCAAAATGTTTACGAAGGGGCAGAAGGGCAGCTCTTTCCGGTTGCTGGGCAGGGGGGAGGTGTTCCCATCTGGGGCCGCCAACAGAGCCAAAGAGGATGGCGTCGGCCCATTCGCAGGTTGCAAGAGTAGATGCGGGCAGGGCTTCGCCATGGTGGTCGATGGCCGCGCCCCCTACGTGGGCGTGCCGGTATTCCAGTGAAAAGCCAAAGCGTTTCTGGGCGGCATCCAGAACTTTGATGGCCTCTTGCATGACTTCAGGGCCAATACCGTCTCCGGGAAGGATGGCAATTTTTTTCAAGGGGATCTCCTCATGGTTGTGTATGGGGGGACTCTCAGTGAAACGAGAATCTTTTTGTATGCTGTTGCTCCCTTTAGCAGAATGATGGTTGGTTGCCAATGGTTTAACCTGGAAAGCTTATAGAGAATTGGCAATGTGGCGGATTCCGGAAGAAGCCTTTCCAGGGATTGGTTTTTGCAAAGGCTTTTGGGGAAGAAAGGGTGGCGTGTATGGGAGGTAAGGAAAAAGAAGGCGGGCAAACGAGGCCTATCAATATCGCAAAGGTGACCCAGAAGCTTGTGGCAAGAATTTTGTCCATGTCGGCAGAGGAGCGATCAGTCCTTTTGAAATCCCTGGAAGAAAGAGATGAAAAAAAAGAAAAAGAGGAGCCCCAAGGCAGGGACCAGCGCAGATCCGCCCGGGTTCTTTATACGGCGGAAGTGGATTTTGTTGTGGGAGAAACGCCGTATAAGGGGATGATTCTGGACATATCCGAAGAAGGGGCGCGGATTGCCTCTTGTGATATCCCTCCGGCAGGTGCGGAGGTGCGCATGGCTTTCAGGCTGCCGGGCAGAAGGAATGCCCATGTCTGCCTGCTGGGGGTGGTTGTGCGGGACGCGGAAAAGGATTTTGGCGTGTCCTTCCATAAGGGCCTGAATCCAGCTTTGCAGAGATACGATATTAAAATTATAGGAAATCCTGATAAAGACAAAGAGAAATGAGCTCTTGGTTTCAGAAAAAAAGCAGGTCTTCTCGCAGGGGACTCCGGAATCCCCTGCGGACGTAAAAGGGCTTTTCAAAGCGCTTCAGGGCCATGGGCCTTTTCTCCTGCGCCTTTGATGCGAGGGGGTAGGTGGATGGGCGGTTTTGAGGATATGGTGAGTTTTTTGATGGCGGGCGGCAAAAGATCCGGTGGCTCATGGGGGTAACTGGGAGTGCTGACGACTTCACCCTCCTTATTGATGACCGTGTCATCATCCAGAATCACCAGGCCCAAGCGTTTGATGACTTCGCTTTTATATTGATGTCTGAAATCAATGGCTTTTTTCTGGAGTTTATAATTAAAGATCATCCAGAGCAGGGCAAAGGTGCCGCCGACAATGAGCAGTACCCCCATGGAGATGAGCAGATATTGGGCGGATTTTTCTCCGAACCGGGCGATAAAGGCAAAGATATCTTCAATTTTATAAACAATGCCTGCCCCCAGTCCGAGAAGCACCAGAATGAAAAGAAAGGGCAGTTGTCGGACGGTGCGCAGGAAAGCCTGGATGCGCAGGGTGGTTTTTCCGGCATCCGGATCCCCGATAAAAGCGTCTTCATCATAGAGAGGATTTTGACCGTAGAGGTATTTATTAAAGCCAACCACAAAAATTCCCAGAAGGAAGGTGATGGCAACGGGGATGATGAAGGCTGCAAAAAAATAAGATTTCCAGGGGAAGGCTTTGCTTTCCGGGCCAAGCTGGCCGATGAAGGAAACAAAAAAAATGACTGCCTCCACGATCCCGATAAAGATGAGATAGTTTTTAAGAAAATGTTTGATCTCCATCTGGCTGAAAAGGGAGGCAATGCCTCTATGTTCAGGGCTTTGGGGAGCGTTCATTTTTTTTCTCCGTAAAGCTGGGGTCCTCGGGAATACTCTTACATACGGTTTTGAACCCATAATTCTAAACGCTGGGTGCAAGGATTTCAATCTTTAAATTTTTGCAGGCCCAGGCTTTTTTGTGGACATGCACGAATGTATATGATTTTGGAATAAAGAAACCCCGCAGGAAAAGGCAGGGTCTGAATGGATACAGGCAGAAAATGGATGGTTGATAACAGGGACTGGATGATGCTGTGGGTTCGGATTGTGGCCAGTGTTTAATGGGAAGATCTAAAAATGGCGGAGAGAGAGGCTGGCAATCCCTGGTTTTTTACTGTTCATGCCTGTTCCATAACTATCTGTTTTTAAAAGAATATGTGTTGTTTTTCGTTTTCTTGTATTGCATGCTTTACCCCCTTGATCTATCTTTTTGCCTATGGACAGGACTAGGGACGGAAAGGGAGAACATGAAGACAAGGGACAAGCTTATAGCAGCGAAGGTTGCATATCTCAAGAAAGGTTTTCATTCCGATGGCGGGAACCTGTATCTGAACGTCAAGGAATCCGGTGGGCGGTCATGGATATTCCGGTATGAGCGCGCCGGGCATCAGCGGGATCTGGGCCTGGGAGCTTTCCCGGATGTTTCCCTGAAGCAGGCACGGGAGAAGGCCGCAAAGTTGCGGAGAATGATTGCCGATGGGCTTACCCCGGTGCTGGAAAAACCTGTCCAGGAAAAAAACTTTCAGCAGGTAGCAGTGGAGTACATTGAGGGGCAGAAGTCCGGGTGGAAAAACGAGAAACACTACCAGCAGTGGTTGAGCACCCTGGAGCAGTACGCCTTCCCGAGTATGGGGCGGCTTTACCCGAAGGAGATAGCCCTTGAGCATGTTCTTCGGATCTTAAAGCCCATATGGGAGTCAAAAACAGAAACAGCTTCCCGTGTAAGGGCAAGGCTGGAGCGGGTTCTTGACTATGCAAAGGCTCATGGTCTGCGGTCTGGGGACAATCCGGCGGCATGGAAGGGGAACCTGGATTCTATCCTTCCGAAAGCCTCCAGCGTTACCGAGGTGGAGCATTTCAAGGCCGTTTCTATTGAAGCGATGCCTGATCTTTATGAAAGCCTGAAAAAATCCAGCGCGGTTTCCGCATTGTGTCTGCGCTGGGTTATCCTGACGGCCTGCCGTTCCGGTGAGGGGCGGGGTTCTCTGTGGTCTGAGATCGACAGACACAGAGGAACATGGACAATACCTGCGGCACGGGCAAAAACGAAAAAGGCCCATGTGGTTCCGTTTTCGGGTGAAATGCTTGCCGTTCTGGAAAAGGCCAGAGACTATGATGACGGGAGCGGTTTGATATTCCCGTCACCTTCCGGGAAAACCCTGTCCGATGTTGCCCTGGCCAAGGCCTTGAAAACCCGCCTGGAAGAAGGGGCTACGGTTCATGGCATGAGGTCGGCTTTCAAAGACTGGGCGCTGGAGCGATGCCCATTGATTCCAGACCATGTATCTGAGGCCTGCCTTGCCCATGCTTCGGGTGACAAGGTTCGGGATGCTTACGCGAGAACGGATCTGGTGGAACAAAAAAAAGATCTTTTGGAAAGATGGTCAGACTATTTGACCTGTGGCAGGGCGGCAGGGTATTAAAAAGAGCCAGTCCCTTTTTTTGATATTAGGAGAAAGAGGCAGGAATCTCAAGGAAGGATGTTCAAAAATAAAAGGAGGCCCCATGGCCAGACGTAAAAAGCCGAAGATCACGCTGGTGATTGAGGTGGATCATTCAAAGATCCGGAAACCCATCAGCCCCCCAACACAGACCCACAAAGACAAAAAAAGCTATAACCGGAACCCCAAGCACAAAAAGCGGTTCCCCGAAGGGGGGCCGCTTTTTCTATGCCTGAATATCCGCCCCTTTCCCTGTCTGGATTTCAACAGCCACTGACACCCGGAGCCAGCAGGACGCAAAAAGCCTATTCCTTATTCCTCCCCATCCTTCCCAACAGCCATCCTCCCCCTCTCCACCACCAGATCCTTTTCCTTCTCCCTGGCCCTTTCCCGTCCCCTCTGTTCCAGAATGCTTTCCCAGTCCGCAGAGCCGCCGCGCACCTCGGCAATGGCTTCCCCAAGGGTCATGATGTTGCTGTTCATGGCATCAATAATGGCAGAAATCTCTTTAGACGGGTCCACATGGCCACGCCGGGGCGGTATCCAGCGGCAGTGGGTGTAGAGCCGCCTTGCCGCGTACCAGTCCGGCCAGTGCTTTTTGATTCTGATCCAGCCCCGCAGCCAGGCCTCTTCCATGAGCATCTCATAAATGGGCTGCATGTAGCCGCTCACCAGCCACTGCTGGTAAAGGCCAAAGAGGTTCCAGGCTTCCAGCAGGGCGGCCCGTGCGCCTGCATAGTTGGTTTTGGAAAAGTCTTTGGAGATCACTTCATAGGGAAGCCCCACGGAAGCGCCGATGCCCCGGAGCAGGCGTTCCACAAAAGGCTCAAAGGTGTTGCCCGGCCTTGTGGTGGAAAGGATGTGGGGCCGCTCGCCGGAGCGTCCGTAGTAGATGCCTGCGGGGGCCACCTCCTGATATTCCTCGCCCCGCTGGGACATCTCGTTTTT
>Ga0265295_1008747_pt1 | contig 11130 bp, 11 predicted proteins | sample Munlansysbiofilm_FD_192503 | JGI IMG/M metagenome (GOLD analysis project Ga0265295, IMG submission 192503) | Leachate microbial communities from a municipal landfill in Southern Ontario, Canada - Methane capture system biofilm | ecosystem: Engineered > Solid waste > Landfill > Unclassified ... | reverse complement strand
CCGTTGACATCATCTATGGCCTGGTCAATCCCATGGTCCGCATCACAGGAAGGAAATAATGAGACTTTGGAAGCAATTCCGCGGCTCGTACTTTTTGTACAGTTTTCTGCATGACCCCGTGGCCATGGGCAGTTTCGTCATACTGGCCCTGTTGACCCTGGCCGCCTTCGGCGCGCCGGTCATCGCTCCGCACGATCCTTACGACACCACGACCATCAACATCATGGACTCGGAAATTCCGCCGGTGTGGATGGAGAACGGCGACCAGAACTTCACCCTCGGCACCGACGCCCAGGGCCGGGACATGCTCAGCACCATGCTCTACGGCATGCGCATCTCGCTGATCATCGGCGTCGGCGCAACCTTCATGCAGGCCGTCATCGGCATCGTGCTCGGGCTCATCGCCGGATACAGGGGAGGCAGAGTCGACAACTTCCTGATGCGCATGGCCGACGTGCAACTCAGTTTCTCGACCCTCATGGTGGCCATCTTTCTCTCGGCCATTTTCCAGGCCATTTTCGGGGTGGCCGCCTTCGAGAGCATGGCCGTGCCGTTTCTGGTGCTGGTCATCGGCATCGCCGAGTGGCCGCAGTACGCCCGCACCGTGCGCGCCTCGGTCCTGGCCGAGAAGAAGAAGGAATATGTCGAAGCGGCCCGTGTCATGGGCCTGCCCGCGAACCGCATCATGTGGCGGCACATCCTCCCCAACACCATGTCGCCCATTCTGGTCCTGTCCACCGTGCAGGTGGCCCATGCCATCATGAGCGAGGCGGCCCTGTCCTTCCTGGGGCTGGGCATGCCCATCACCAAGCCGTCCCTGGGCTCGCTCATCAATTCGGGCTTCGACTACATTTTCAGCGGCTCGTGGTGGATCACCATGTTCCCCGGATTTCTGCTCGTGCTCCTCATTCTGGTCATCAACCTGCTCGGCGACTGGGTGCAGGACGTTCTCAACCCCAAACTGTACAAAGGATGACCAATGACCCATCTTCTTGAAGTGCAGGATCTGGTGGTCAAATTCGGGCTGCGTTCCGGAGACCTCACGGCCCTGAACGGCATCAATTTCACCCTGAATCCCGGCGAGCGCATGGGCCTGGTGGGCGAATCGGGCGCGGGCAAATCCGTGGCCGGGTTTTCCATCATCAACCTGATCAGCAGGCCCGGCTTCATCGCCTCCGGCCGCGTCCTCTTTGAAGGCGAAGAGATCAGCGCCTACCCGCTGGAGCAGATGCGCGGCATTCGCGGCAACCGCATCAGCATGATCTTTCAGGACCCCATGATGACCCTGAACCCCGTGCTGACCATCGGCACCCAGATGGTCGAGACCATCCAGGCCCACAACCAGGTCAGCGCCGCCCATGCCCGCGAGATCGCGCTGGAAAAGCTGCAGAAGGTCTATATCTCCTCTCCGGGCAAGCGTCTGGGGCAGTATCCCCACGAACTCTCCGGCGGCATGCGCCAGCGCGTGGTCATCGCCATTTCGCTTCTGACCAACCCGAGCCTGATTATCGCCGACGAACCGACCACGGCCCTCGACGTAACCATCCAGGCAGAGGTCATGGCCCTCTTGCTGGAACTGTGCAAACACGAACACATGGGCCTCATTCTGATCACCCATGACCTGGGCGTGGTTTCGCAGGTCACGGAGAAGATCGCGGTCATGTACGCCGGACGCATTGTCGAGCAGGGGGCGACGGCGAGCATCGTCACCAATCCGCGGCACCCCTACACCAAGGGCCTGATCCAGGCCCTGCCGCAAGGCGGAAGCGGACGCGGACGGCTGCACCAGATTCCGGGCATGATGCCCAACCTGACCAGCATTCCTCCGGGATGCGCATTTCACCCGCGCTGCGAACACGCCATGGACATCTGCCGGTGTGAAACACCCCAGCTTTTCGGCAACGCGGAAAATTCGGGCCTGGTGGCCTGTCATCTTTACTCGCAAACCAGGTAGACCATGACAGATAGCAAATCCCTCGTGCGCATCAGCAATGTGGTGAAGCACTTCGACATCTCCGGCGGCTTTCTGGACCGGATCAGCTTTTCCGGCGGCAAGCCGTCCCTGACCACGACCACGGTCAAGGCCTTGAACGATGTCTCCCTCAACATCGTGCAGGGCGAAATCCTGTCCGTGGTCGGAGAATCGGGCTGCGGCAAGTCCACCCTGGGCCGCACGGTGCTGGGCCTGTACCCTCCCACCAGCGGCGAGATCGCCTTTCGCGAACAGCGCATCGACAATCTCTCGCCCAAAGAAATGCTCCCCTACCGCCGCAAGATGCAGATGGTCTTCCAGGACCCCTACGCATCGCTGAACCCGCGCATGACCGTGCGCCAGATCCTGGAAGAGCCGACCCATTTCCACTTTCCCGAGCTGTCCAGCTCCCAGGTCCAGGACAAGGTGGCCGAGGTCATGCGCCAGGTCGGAGTGGACCCGGCCTGGGCCGGACGCTTCCCGCACGAATTTTCCGGCGGCCAGCGCCAGCGCATCAGCATCGCCCGCGCGCTGATGGTCGATCCGGAATTCATCGTCGCCGACGAACCCATCTCGGCGCTGGACGTGTCCATCCAGGCCCAGATATTGAACCTGATCATGGATTGCCAGGAGCGCTTCGGACTGACCTACATGTTCATCACCCACGACCTGTCCGTGGTCGAGCACATCAGCACGCGGGTGGCCGTCATGTACCTCGGCACCCTGTGCGAACTGGCCGACAAAAAGAGCCTCTACGGCGACCCGCAGCACCCCTATTCCCGCGCCCTGCTCTCGGCCATCCCCAAGCTCGGCTCCAAGGGCTTCGCCCACATCCGCCTGAAGGGCGAGGTGCCCACACCTATCCACCTGCCCACGGGCTGCGTCTTCCACACCCGCTGCCCGTTCGTGGACGAGCGCTGCCGCCGGGAGATCCCGAAACTGCTGACGCGCCCGAACGGCAGCCAGGCCGCCTGTCACGCCCTGGAAGAAGGACGAATCTGATGACCGACACCGCCCGCAAAGTCAGCGAAAGCGAAACGCTCATGACCCACCGCGCCCTGCCCGAGGACGCCAACCCGGCCGGCAACGTGCATGGCGGGGTGATACTGAAACACCTCGACCTGGCCGGAGCGGTCTGCGCCATGCGCCACGCGCGCATGAGCGTGGTCACGGCCTCCATCGACCGCATGGAGTTCAGGGCGGCCGTGAAGGTGGGGGAACTGATGCTGCTGCATGCCAGCGTGAACAGGGCCGGAAAGCAATCCATGGAGATCGGAGTGCGCGTGGTGGTGGAAGATCTCATGACCGGCGAGCAGCGTCACGCGGCCTCGGCCTATCTGACCTTCGTGGCCATGGGCCCGGACAAAAAGCCAGCGCCCGTGCCGGGCCTCATCCTGGAAACCCCGACCCACCAGCGCCGCAACCGCGAAGCAGGCATGCGCCGGGAACTGCGTTTGGAAGAACGCAAGCGGGAGCGGTTGGCGCAGGAATCGGAAAAAGCCGACCGCCCGTTTTGACCGGCGCGACCGTTACCCTCAGTACGACCAATGCGACTGGCACGGTATTATTTCCCTGCTGCCGTCTCAAATACGGTATTTACAGCCCAGCCTCTTCGGTCTAGGGGAAAGCCCTATTTCACCGTTTGGAGCACCCCATGCAAACAATCGTCATCCTCGTGGCGTCCTATATCGCCCTGCAGATATTTTCCGATGTCGGATCTCTGCGCATCGTCATGCTCGGCGGCATGTCCATCGACGCCGGCACCTTCATCTACCCCCTGACCTTCACCCTGCGCGACATGGTGCACAAGACCATGGGCAAGCAGGGGGCGCGGCTCATGATCGTCACCGCAGCAGGCTTCAACCTGCTCATGGCCGCATATTTCTGGCTGGTCTCCATCCTGCCTCCGGACATGGCCGTAGGTGCGCAGCCCGAGTTCGGCCAGGTGCTGGCCCCCCTGTGGCGGCTTGTTTTCGCCTCCATCATCGCCGAAGTCATCTCCGAGCTGACCGACACGGAAATCTACAGCATGTGGAAGGAAAAGGTCACGGCCAAACATCAGTGGTCCAGGGTATTGGTCAGCAACGCGGTCAGCATCCCGCTGGACAGCCTCATCTTCTGCTGGATCGCCTTTGGCGGTTTGTTTGAAGGCTCGGTGGTCTGGTCCATCTTCTTCAGCAACACCATCATCAAATTCGCCACCACCCTCGTTTCCTTACCCGCCATCTATCTGGTGAAAGAAAAGGAAGAGTGCCGGGCTGAGGCAAGTCGCTGCTGAATTTTTTGACAGACGCGGCGGGATGAAAGCCAAAAGGCCGGTTCGGTACAAATTAATCCAAGAATCCGGTTGACTTTGACATACGCCTTCACTAAGAACGACTCCTCACGCCGGAGTGGTGGAATGGTAGACGCAGTGGACTCAAAATCCACCGGGGGCAACCCCTTGCGAGTTCGAGTCTCGCCTCCGGTACCATGACAAATCAAAGGGTTGGCAACCAAACAGGTTGCCAACCCTTTTTTTGCTTTTTCTTGGCCGCAATGGCCGTGACGCGGCGCAGGCCGGGGTCGTGGGTGACAACAACCTCACCGTCAAGTCCGCTTAGTCCATTCAGCGCCCCGTTCTATTTCTCGCGCAGGGGGGCAGACCACCTTTGCGGTGATGTCCTGTTCCCGCCGGACAGCGGTTTCGTCCGAGAGGCGGGAGCTGATGGCTTCGATCTCGTCCAGATTTTCGAAGAAGAGGTCCACGATTCTGGGGTCGAACATGCCACCACGCTCGTTGCGGATGAATTCCAGCACCTTTTCCCTGGGCCAAGCCTGCTTGTAGACGCGGCCCAGGGACAGGGCGTCGTAAACGTCGGCCAGAGCACAGATTCGGGCCGGAAGACTAATTTCCTCGCCCTTGAGACCGCAGGGATAGCCGGTGCCGTCCCATCTCTCGTGGTGCTGCAGGGCAATGGTCCTGGCTCCGGCCATGAGCCTGCGGTCCGAGGTGTGCAGAATGCGCTGGCCGATGACGGTGTGGTGCTTGATGCTCTCGAATTCCTCCTCGCTCAGTTTTCCTGGCTTGTTGAGGATGGCGTCGGGAATGCCGATCTTGCCGATGTCGTGCATGGGGGCCGCCGCTTCGAGTAGAACAATCTCTTCGGGTGCGAGGCCGTATTTTTCTCCCAGCAAGGCCGAGTAGGCCGCTACCCGTCGTACGTGGTTGGCGGTGTCCTGGGAGCGCGTCTCGATGACCTCGCCCAGGGTCGAGAGCATCTCGCGTTGCGTCTCGATCATCTCCCGGTTCAGGGACATGATCTCGCTGTTTCCCCGGTTGATCTTGCGCTGCTTGGCCACGTTTATGGACAGCAGGGCGATGATAACGCCGAGCACGGTGATGATTGCCAGAGCCCAGAGGATGACCGTGCGGTGTGACTCGTAATAGGACACCGGCGCGTTCAGAATCAGCGCACCTTCCGGAAGGGACGACACCTTGATGCCGAATCGTATCAGGGCGGAGTAATCGTAGATGTGTCGGTTCACGTCCTGCAGCCCGCTGTAGGCAGCGGGCGGATTCCTGCCGGCCAGGCGGTCGAGCAGGGTCTGGGCGACCTTTCGGCCATGGCCGAAGGCGCTGGTCACGCAGCCGCCGACCACGCCCGTGCCCATCTGGAAATCCCAGGCCACGTACACCGGAACGGGCGATGCCGCGGCCACGGCTTTGGGGATATCTGCAGCCGCGAAGACCTCGCCCGCCGCATCCTGAAAATAGACCAGCAGGTAGATGATCTCCCCTTTGACCCGCCCCGCCGCAAAACGTTCGAGATCCCCCATGGTCATGGGCGACAGAATTTCGATCTCAACCTGCCCGGCCAGGGAGGTGGCCTGTTCCAGAAAATCGCGCAGGATGGACTTGCCCGTGAGCGTGTCGTCGATGGCGACGTAGACCTTCCTCGTCTCTGGGTTCTGGCGCAAGGCCTGCCCGAGGGTCTCCAGATGCGCCAGGCTTTCGACGATGATGTTCATGTCCGACGCTTCCGGCGGCACGGACTTCAGGTCGTTGATGCCGCAGGCCGCCATGGGCGCGCCCGGAAAGAGCTGGTCGCGGTGCCGGGCCGCGAAATCCAGGGCGTGATCGTCGGTCAGGATGACCCCGTCGAAACGGGCCGAGGCGTACTTCTCCCGGAAAAGCTCGAAAAGCCTGGCCTGATAGGCCGGGGCAGAGTGGTGTTTGGCGTCCAGGTACTCCACCCTCCAGCGCGCCCGCACTTCCGGGTCATCGAGCACGGAGAGGATTCCCTGGTGCAGATCCCTGGTCCAGGTAAAGTCCTGGGCGTAGGAATGCAGCACGAGCACGCGCGGTTCGCCCGCGTCGGCCCGAACACCGGGAGAGGCGGCCAGGCAGCACAACAGGGCGGGCAAGACAATAAATAGCAGCGATGACGGCTTCATGACCACTCACTAGCACGCACCCAGGTCAGGGGGCAAACATTTGCTCATTGAGCCCGAAACCCGGAGCCCCATAGGCAGGTGCAAAGAAAAGGGTTGGCAGCCAAACAGGTTGCCAACCCTTTATTTCTGATGACGTCTGACGAGCAGTGATACTGCGCCCCAAATGACATTCATTGCCTTTATGCGCCTGGTCTGCACACAATCTGCACAATTTTGCACGGACATTCCACAAGCCGCTGCTACCATCTGCACATGAGCGTCGTACTCCTTCCCTGACACACGCACCACAACGGAAGGAGAACTTCATGCGGAACCATTTTTTGTACAAGATCGGATTTATTGTCCTGCTTATCATCCTGCTCATGATCCCCCAGGCGATGCTTGAATCGCTCATCTCCGAACGGTATGGCTGGAGGATGGCGGCTTACTCCAGCATCGAACGCAGCTGGCCGGGGGAGCAGACCCTGGGGGGACCGATTCTGGCTGTGCCGTACCAGATGATCTGGACGATAAGTGAAGTCATAAACGACGGAACCAAACGCGTGGTTACCCGTCAGCAGAGCAGCCACAACACGGCATATCTGTTGCCCAAGACCCTGGAGGCGGCCTCCGAACTGGAGACGGCCGTGCGCTACAGAGGAATTTACGAGGTGCCGGTCTATTCGGGCGCGGCGCGTTTCAAGGGAGAATTCGACACGCAACCACTGCTCGAAATCGTCTCAGAGAATCCGGAAAAGCGCATTGAATGGGGAACTCCGCAGGTCAGCGTGCTCGTTTCTGACCAGCGCGGCATTGTTCGGAGCGGGCCGCTGCAATGGATGGGACAGGAACTTGAATTCAAGCCAGGGAGCGACACGCCCAACTTCCCCAACGGGATGCACGTCAAGGTGCCCAGGCTGGATGCGCAGCGCAAAGAGACCATCCCGTTTGCCTTCGACTTGGATCTGCGCGGCATGAAATCCATGCAGTTCGCTCTTTTGGCGGAAAGCATGGACGTCCGTCTTTCGGCCGACTGGGCTCATCCGGGATTTTTCGGGGACATGCTGCCGGAGACCCGTGACATCAAGGACACGGGTTTTTCGTCGCGTTGGCGTTCCTCGGCCTTTTCCGGAAATACGGCCGAAGCGCTCGCCGGTCTGCACAACGGCGACGGCAGAAACCTGATGCAGCGCACGGTGGGCGTCAATTTCGTGCAGCCGGTGGATGTGTATCAGCAGTCCGAGCGCAGCATCAAATACGCCCTGCTTTTTCTGCTGCTGACCTTCAGCTGCATGACACTCTTCGAACTGCTCAAGAAACTGCCGCTGCATCCGGTGCAGTACACCTTTGTCGGCGTTGCTCTGCTCATCTTCTATCTGTTGCTCATCGCCCTGTCCGAGCACATAAGCTTCCTCTGGGCTTACGTGTGTGCGGCCCTGGCCTGTACCGGCCTGCTGACGACTTATTTCGGAGCCATCCTGCGCAGCAGACGGAACGGACTGGTGCTGGGTTCGGGGCTGAGTGTCCTCTACGCTCTGCTCTACATCATTCTCCAAGCCGAGGATCACGCCCTCGTCATGGGGAGCCTTCTGCTCTTCGCCGTGCTGAGCGCAATCATGCTCGGCACCCGCCGCTTCGACTGGTACATCCTCACGGCCAAGGCCGAAGCACCAAAAACCTTCAACTTCGACGAGGCGAAGGAGTGACACAGGCGGTGCCGGGCCCACCGCCGGCACCGGTTCCCTTCCAGCGCGAAACAAGCTAGCGAAAGGTACTCTGTATGACTGAGGGGCGCATGACAAAACACATTCTCGTTGCCGACGACGATCCGCACATTCTCGAAATCATCAGCTTTGCCTTGGGCAAGACCGGCATGCGGGTCACCCTGGCCCAGGACGGACGCCAGGCTCTGGAAGCCTTCACCGCCCAGACGCCGGACTTGATGGTGCTGGACATCAACATGCCGGAAATGGACGGCCTTGAGGTCTGCCGTGTCATCCGCAGGACCTCCGACGTACCCATCCTCTTCCTTTCCTCCCGTGACGACGAAATCGACCGCGTGCTGGGCTTGGAGATCGGTGGTGACGACTACGTGACCAAACCCTTCAGCCCGCGCGAGCTCGTCGCCCGGGTCGGCGTCATCCTGAAAAGGTCCGTGGGGAGAACCGCGCCCGAGCCGGCAGTGCTGCGCCACGGCGCGCTTGAAGTCTGCCCCGCACGTCACACGGTCACATGGGACACCCGGCCCGTCAGACTGACGGCTACGGAATTCGCCATCCTCGAAATGCTGATCCGGCAGCCCGGCCGCGTCTTCAGCCGCGACACAATCATGGACGCAGCCTATGGGCATGAAGCCGTAGTCAGCGATCGCACCATCGACAGCCATATTCGGCACATCCGCCAAAAATTCGCTGATGCGGGCTGCCCAGCCCTGATCGAGACTCTACACGGCGTCGGGTACACCCTGATCCGGACCTGACTGCCATGAAACGTCTCTATCGTCTGCGCACCATCCTTCTTGCCGTCATGCTCTCGGTGCTGGCGTTGCCAATCGGAGCCGTCTACGTGTTTCGAACCTTCGAAAACGTGCTGGTCCGCGAGACTGAGCAGGAACTCATCAGCCAAGCGGCGGTCCTGGCCGCCACGTGGCGCAATCTCGTTTTGGAGCCGACACGGGAACTGGCGGAAGATCTGCCCCTGACACCCATTGTTCCACGCCTGAGCCTGAACGCCCCCGTCGCTCCGCCGCGCCCCGACGCCGAGCCCGTCGAGACGCAGCCCGCACCCAATCTGCTGCGTACCGCTCCATTGTTCACCCGCATCATGCGCGAAACCCAGCAGATCACTTTGTCTGGCATGCGCCTGCTGGACGAATACGGAACGGTCCTGGCAGGCCGCGCCGAGATCGGCCTGTCCCTGGCCCATGTGCCTGAAGTGCGGCAGGCACTGAACGGCGAATATGCCAGCGCCATCCGCAGGCGCGTCTCCGACGAACCCAGGCCGTCCATTTACTCCATCAGTCGGGGCACGGATGTGCGGGTCTTCGTGGCCATGCCGGTCAAGGACGGAGAGACCGTGCTCGGCGTGGTGTACCTTTCGCGCACGCCCGTGAGCATCCTCAAGAGTCTGTTCGATGTCCGCTACGAGGTCGCGCTGGCCATGATGGGCATGGGCCTGCTGACCGTTTTGCTCGGACTCTTCGTCTCATCGGGCATTGCCCGGCCCATTCGTGAACTGTTGCGGCAGATCGAACTCCTCCGTACAGGGGAAACACGCACCGTAAAGCCCATCGCCAAGCCCGTCACCCAGGAGATGGCGCGCCTGTCCGAAAGTTTCGCGACCATGTCTGAAGCCCTGGCCGATCGTGCCGACTACATCAGACGGTTCGCCGGGCATGTCTCCCATGAGTTCAAGACACCGCTGGCGTCCATGCAAGGGGCCCTGGAACTGCTCATCGAACATCTGGACACCATGGACCCGGAGCAACGCAGGCTGTTTTTGAACAATCTGCAGACAGACACCCAGCGCATGAAACTGCTGGTCAACCGCCTGCTGGAACTGGCCAGGGCCGACGCCATGCCTCCCAGCCGAAGCCATTGCAGGCTGGGTGCGGTAGCAGGTTCCTTACACAGCGCCTATCGGGACCGGGGCTTGAATGTGGAGTATGAAAACGAGTGCGATCCCGAGCTGCCCATCGCCCCGGACGCGCTGGAAATGGTCCTCGGCAATCTGGCCGAGAACAGCCTCCTGCACGGAGCAGACAGAATCCAGCTTTCCGCTTTGCTGACGCCGAATTCGATCCGTCTTACTGTCACCGACAACGGGCGAGGCATTTCACAAGCCAACCGCGACAAAGTCTTCACTCCTTTTTTCACCACACGACGCGCGTCAGGCGGAACGGGCCTCGGCCTTGAAATCTGCCGTTCCGTGCTCAAAGCCCATGGGGCAAGCATTGCCCTTGGCGAAAGCGACCAAGGGGCAACATTCGTCTTGGAGTTTAGGTGCGATGCGTAGTCCCTGCAACGTGTAATCTATTCTCTCTTTGGCTTGAATCGCGTGGCGTAAATCAAGATTTAATATCTGAACGTCGCATTACGTGCCAATGAACGAAAAGTGAAGTTGCTACGCAAATCTCTGAGGATGGAGACGAGGAAAAATCAATCGTCGTAATGGCATCGACACTGCGCAATCTGGCAATCATCGCCGACAATCCGATACACGAGTCGATTCTTCTCATCGATTCTGTGACTCCAGAAACCGGTCAGATTTCCTTTGAGGGGTTCCGGCTTCCCGGTACCAACGTCGGGAGCACCTAATATTTCCTTGAGCAGGTTGTTAATTCGCCGGGAAATGTGATGAATCCCCTTGACTCTGTACTAAAAGCAAGTACAAGGAAAACAACATGACATGGACTGTGACCGTTTCCAGAAATGCCACCAAGGGCTGCCGATTGCTGCCTTCGGCAGTGGCCAAGGCCCTGGAGCTTTTGATGCTTGAGCTTGAGAAGCATGGCCCTGTCCGTGGAGACTGGCCGAACTATTCCAAACTCGGGCCAGGGCGACACCACTGCCACTTGAAGAAGGGACGGCCAACCTATGTGGCGGTGTGGGAAGAACGAAACGGACAGGTCAAACTTATCGAGGTGACATATGCTGGAACGCACGAAAAAGCCCCATACTGACGACGTGACCCTTTGCGCCATCGGCCCGGCCAGCAGGCGGGCGGACGTGGTGAAAGCGCTG
>Ga0265295_1008745_pt1 | contig 11131 bp, 12 predicted proteins | sample Munlansysbiofilm_FD_192503 | JGI IMG/M metagenome (GOLD analysis project Ga0265295, IMG submission 192503) | Leachate microbial communities from a municipal landfill in Southern Ontario, Canada - Methane capture system biofilm | ecosystem: Engineered > Solid waste > Landfill > Unclassified ... | reverse complement strand
TGAAATGTTCTACAACAGCAAGAGGCGTCATTCACACCTGGGATATCTCAGCCCCAGAGGATTTGAGACGATGATGGCAATGAAAAAAGCGGCTTAATCAACTGTCCATTTTTTCTTGACCACGTCACTGCTCATTACTTTAGCGTAAGGCACAGGTTCAACATCGCCCCGTTCAAATGCCTGCCAGCGGGCGGAGGCTTCATTGACCCAGATTTTTTCAATTTCAGGATCAGGATTAATAGTTCCCTTAATAACCCGATCGATTATCCGAACCCGTTCCACAGGTTGAAGCTTTTCAATTTCCAGCGCCAGATCCAGCTCCGTCAACATCGTCAGTCTCCTTTATTATTCCGCAATCGGAACGATACACCTTGTGCTATCAGTTTTACACTCGCATGATTCCAAGTCAATCGGGATGTTTGTTTCAAAGAGCATAAACCACAAAGAAAAGTCAGGTTTGAGGCACGAGGCACGAGGCCCGAGGCCCGAAAATCTAAAACCTTCTGGACGCTGATATAAGCGGATTAAACCCCAGGTTCAAGTGCTTTTGATCCTGATTTTAAATCCTGCCCTTTCAGCGTTCATCAGCGTTCTATTGCCCCTGGAATTCCTTAGCGCCTTCGCGGCTTTGCGTGGCACGGGGTTAACCTTGAACCTGAAACCTAGCCCCTCGAACCTCGAACCTCGAACCTAGACCAGATCCGATTTTATCAGCGTTCATCTGCGTTTATCAGCGTTCTCCCCAGCCTGTTTGACCCTATCCCCGGAACCTTTCCCGGTTACGGTCATGATGATATAGCGGAAATAATCCGTTATGTTGAGGCTGGCGATCATCTTCGCATCCGTTTCGGCGAGCTTTTTGGGAGTCGACATATCGATCTCGTTCACCTGCGCCAGACCAGTGATGCCGGGGCGCACTGCATACACTCCCAAGGCATCACGCTCGGCAATCAACTCCTCTTGATTAAACAAATTCGGACGAGGCCCCACCAGGCTCATCTCCCCTTTCAGCACATTCCACAATTGGGGTAATTCATCGAGCTTGGTCTTACGCAAAAAACGTCCGACCTTGGTGATGGATGAGGTAGAAGCAAGGTGACTCGCCACCGAGGCGGTATCGAGCTTCATGGTACGAAACTTCACCAGAGTAAACGGCTTCTTGCCCCGCCCTACCCGCTCCTGGCGAAAGATGGGCGAACCGGTATCGAAGTAGCCGATGATGGTGATGGCGAGTAAAACAGGAAAGCCGATGATCAAGCCGGTGAGAGAGAAAAGAATATCAAAAAATCTTAGCATAAAGCCCTCTGTTGAACGCTGATAAGTGCGGATGGATACAGATAGAAAAATGGATTATGTATTTATGATGCGTTTAATTTCAACTTTTGGATTGCCGAAGTTTATCAGAAGGGCAATGTGCTTGTTTGTAGCGCGGAGGTAATTCATGCATTGGGCAAAATGGGAGGGTTCCAGATTTTTGATCGCTTTCAATTCTACAATTACTTCATCCTCTACCAGAATATCTGCAATGTAGTTGCCCACCACAACGCCTGAGTATTTCACCAATATTGAGGATTGCTGTTCAAATTGCAAACCTGATTTTTCCATCTCATAGGCAAGGGCATTCTCGTAAACTTTTTCCAGAAACCCGATTCCCAGTTCATTCGCTACACGATACGCACTTCCGATAATTCTTTCGGTTATGTGACTGTGGGTGTAATGTGACATTTATATAGACCTCAGAACATGGATGAACCAACACTTCGGTGAACGCTGATAAGGGCGGATGAACGCGGATCTTAAAACCACAAAGACCTTGAATTTAATCAGTGTTTATCTGTATTTATCAGCGTTCCATTGCCTTTGACTCAGAACCAGGGAATCTTTTGAACGCTGATAAGGGCGGATGAACGCGGATCTTAAAACCACAAAGACCTTGAATTTAATCAGTGTTTATCTGTATTTATCAGCGTTCCATTGCCTTTGACTCAGAACCAGGGAATCTTTTGAACGCTGATAAGGGCGGATGAACGCGGATCTTAAAACCACAAAGACCTTGAATTTAATCAGTGTTTATCTGTATTTATCAGCGTTCCATTGCCTTTTTCAAGCCTTTAAGGTTTTACCAATTTACAAGATCTACTGAATTTTATCATTTTTTTATCCGCAGTTATCTGCGTTCATTTACCGCTTTTCCCAAGGCAACTTCTACAGATATCGGCGGTTCCCAGCCCAGCACCTCACGCGCCTTACTTATATCCACCTGCAACGACCCCAACAACCGCTGTGCCACGGCTTTTTTGCCCAGCAGGGTGGCAGCGAACATCAGCACCCCGGCCGGTACCGGAATCAGGCGCGCGGATTTGCCCATCGCTTTCGCGACCCCGCGCAACAGTTCCGTGGTGGACACATCCTCTCCATCTGCGGCGAGAAACACCTGATTCGCTGCTGCGGGGTGCTCGATGCAGGTGATGATCAGATCGACCAGATTATCCAGCGCCACCAGGGAGCGCTTGTTGTGCACGGCTCCGAAGGGGAGTGGCACCCCTCTTTCCAGCATGCGCACCATCGTGGCAAAATTGCCCTTCACCCCCGGTCCATACACCAGCGGGGGGCGAATAATAACCACCTCCATGCCGGATTCCTGCGCCAGTTGGTGCAGCCCCTGCTCTGCTTCATGTTTGGAGATGGCATAGGGATCCTGCGGTGCGGGGGTATCATCCGCGCTAAACGGTACTCCGGGTTGGGTTTGCTCCCCGTTAACCTTGATGGAACTGATAAAGATAAAGCGCCTCACCCCCGCGTGCGCCGCCTGCCGCGCGAGATTCATAGTGCCTTCAACATTGACTTTGCGGTATTCCGCGAGCGGATCGGGCACTTCGTCCTTCAGGATATGCGCACGCGCAGCGGTGTGGATAACCGTATTGATGCCATTGAGGGCATCAGTCCATAGGGTGTCAGGACCAATATCGCCAACAGCCAGGGTGTCATTAGTGGGGGAAGTATGGGGGGGGATGTGGCGCGAAGTAGCTCGAACTGTATAGCCACATTCAAGTAAACAATGGTGGAGTCTACGCCCAATAAAACCCAGCGAACCAGTGAGCAGAATATTGTTTTTCGGCATTATTTAGAAAACCAGTATCTATGTAGGTGCGTGGTTGAGATTGGAACAGAGCTTAATGATCAGTCTCGTCTATAGAATCAATTCCCCGAAATGCCATCAGGACTGAGGCACAGAAAAACAGGCCAACATCGCGCATCCTGCGCCGACAGTGCCACGCATTACCTGCTAGATACAACATATCTCTCCGCCGCATACCCACCAACCGTTGAACAAAAGGATCTTTATCAACGCCTGCCAAACGCGCGAGAAACAGGGCCTGCCTCAGGGCAGAACCATCAATCACCAGCTTTGCGCGGCGCATAAAGGCTTTTATCCCCTGGTTGGCACCAACACAGTTGACTTTATGTTGGCGGTATTGAACCCCGGCATATTCGTCAATAAACCAGGTGTATGCATGGCCTCGTGCATAGGCATAACAGAACCAGTCGTACAGCCATATATCTGACAGCTTGGCAGGATTGTGTCTGAGAAAATCCTTAATTGATGATATTAACGCGTTGGATAGTACAAAGGTTGATCCCGGCCCGGCACATTCAAACAGAAAATCCCAGCGCTTTTGTGGCTGTGCTTTGTGGATCAGTGTTGTCCGGCCATCATCCCAGAACGCAAGGGCATTACTCGAATACCCGGCGGCATTATGCTCAGCCATATTATCAACAGCGCGCGCAAGTTTGTCTTTCAGCCAGATATCATCCTGATCTGCAAACCCCACATAATCAAAGGCATCAATATCGACATCAAGGATAAGGCGGAAAAAATTTGCCGTAGCCCCACCCTGAGCCTCGTGTTGGGGCAAAACAATAATTCTAGGATCCCGTGTAGCCCAGCCTGCGATTAATTCAGCGGTTTTGTCCGTAGAGGGATCAACACTTACAAACAGGGTGACATACACCCCCTCCTGCGCGAGGATGGATTCCAACTGCGAATCAAGCCACTCGGCGCCATTGTAGGCTGCGAGTAATATGGCAACAGCTGGATAACTATCAGACTGACTCGGGCTTAGCATCTTCGCTCCCTGGGAAAACTGCCGTACAACCGCTTATACCCTTAATTCCGTGCCAAACACCCAACGCACTCCAGCGCAGAACATCCTTTCGTTCAGAGCTAAAACATATGTGTACTACAAAAAGACGCATTAAGCGCAGAATGTCTGCACTTATGAATTTCAGCGGAACATGGTCTTTTCTGTAGAGTAACAGGCTGTTGCGCGTGATGAAATATAGACGAAAGGGCTTATGTAGCGGATGATCGCGCCAGCGCAAAAACCACATTCGGATTGACCCTTCACCCAGGCAATGCTCCATTACAGCATCCCAAACACCAATACACGTATACCCGAGTGCTTTTGCCCTCAGAAACCACTCCGTATCCACGTGATCGATAAACAGGTCTTCCTCAAACAGACCAACCTTATCAAAAATCTCAATGGGATAGAAAGAACCGGATGAGATAAGAAAGTCCGCTTTTACATGATCGTTTCCACTTTCGAGCTTAATGTAACGATTTCTAAACCAGGAAAAACGCACAAAGTTTGAGGTGTGCCCGTTTCTGGGATCTCTATACCGCGGGCCTAACGCAGCTACAGGCTGAGCGTTGGAGTGCAGGTGTTCAAACGTGTCTAAATATTTCTCCACTAAATTTGGCGGGGGGATACTGTCCTGGTCCAGGAACAACAGATAGCGGTATCCAGCCTCTCGTGCCCGCCTGATTCCAACATTAAACCCTGCGGCAATTCCCATGTTTTCTGCCAGGCAAATGGTTTCAACCGCCGCGTAGCCAGCAAGACAATCTTCAAAGGAGATACTAGATGCATTATCTACAACATATATCTTATCTACCTGAGTTGCGGTTGCGTTGATACACGCTTTAAGCGTAGGGATATCGGGGTTATATGTAACGATGACTGCACAAGAATTGTTCATGGATTATTATGAAGAAGCTATAGGTTTGTTTTTTTAAAGATAGCTTCTGGTAAGTGCCTAATTATCAACATTATATAGCGCCACATCCATTTTATATAAATAGTATTCTTTTTTGAAACAACACCTTTATAAATCTTCTCCGCAACACCTTCCGGTGATGCAAGTAATTTTTGCGGCAACTTCATTTCAGCAGTCATTTTCGTGTCTACAAATCCAGGCTTAACAGTCATTACATGCACACCAGATTTATAAAGTCGATGCCTTGCACCAGACAAGTAAGCTGTAAGTCCAGCTTTAGCACTTCCGTAGATATAATTACTGGCACGGCCACGATCCCCAGCTACTGAACTGATCCCAACAATAAAACCTCTCCCCTTACTTTCAAAATCACGCATAATAATCTCCAGAATACTAACAGCACCGAGATAATTAGATTCGATAATCATTTTTGCGCGAGAAAAATCATTCTGGGAAGAGTGTTGATCGCCTAAAACACCAAAAGAAACTATTACACCAAAAGGTTTAGGTTCCAGATTAGCGTAAAAACCGGAATGACTTTCATAATCCAAAGCGTCAAAATACTTATTTTCTACGTGCACCCCGGTGCTTATACGTAAATGCTGTGCTTGTTTTTCAAGTGCATCAATATTTCGTGATGCAAGGTATAAGTTCCAGCCATTTTTTGCGAAACGTCTTGCAGTAGCCTGGGCAATATCGCTATTGGCACCTAAAATAAGTAACCATTTATCTTTCATATCTTCAACCTCTTTGACTGTAATGAGTGAAACAATTTATCAAGATTATAACGCTTCCTGACTTCCTGAAATTTAGACAATTTGGGATAACCATTGCGGAACGTTTCACTGGACATTCGTACATCTTTGGTTAAATAAATTCGCCCACCATAGCGATTAACAATCTCATCCAGGCTGTCTAACAAAGGAAATAAACTGGGTTCAATTTTAAAATCCAGGGCTAAACTATAACCTTCAAGTGGAAATGAAAGATAATTATCATTTTCCGGGCCGTAGAGTTTCAAAACCGCAAGAAAAGAACCTTTTCCGGAAGTAGATATTTTTTGTAATATTTCTTTTAATCCAGTGTAACTATTTTCTTTGGGTAAAATGAATTGGTATTGTGTAAAACCATTTTTACCGTAGATTCTATTCCAGTGCCCTATTGCATCTAAGGGGTAGAAAAAACTGTCAATTCCCACCTGCGAGTGGGTGAATCGCTCTTTGACTCTCCCATAATAAAGATTATTAAAAGCTTTGACGCTTAAATTATTGAGAGCAAAGCTAGGGAAATTGAATGGTATTGAGACTTTTTTGCTATTTTTACAGCACAAATCTCCATCTTCTGCAAACTCGCCTACCATCAGGAGACTTCTCCCAATATTATTTTGAGTAGCAAGACAGTCTATCCAGGCAACAGAATATGGGTAATCACTGAAATCCTCAAATGACTCAAAAGTTTCATGGAGATTTGCATTTTTAATAGTGAGTTGGTTGACATTCTTAGATTTAATTCGTTTTAAGTAAAAACTTGCCTCCAGAATTATCCCGGTCAATCCCATCCCACCACAAGTCGCAAGATATAATTCTTTATTTTTCTTCCGGCTACATTTAATAATTTTCCCATCGGCAAGTTTCAATGTAAAAGAGACAACGCAGCTACTAAAACAACCCTCAACGTGATGATTCTTACCATGAACGTCACTTGCTATTGCTCCACCAACTGTAATCAACTTTGTACCAGGTGTTACTTTAAGGAACCAGCCCCGAGGTACAAAAACGTCTATAATGTCAGATAAAAGAACGCCACTTTCACAAGTCAGCAATCCAGATTCATCATCAAAAGCAATGTAACTGTCTAGTGCCCGCATTTGAAAAACGTGAGAGGCAAGTGGGCTATCTCCATAACTGCGCCCATTGCCATACGGTATCGCTTCCTCAAGATTGTCGAACCCTGAATATGGATTGACTTCACTTGCTTCAATTTCAGGATACCTTCCCCATGCTGATAATTTCATTTTATGCCCTTTAAAATATTGCAGAGAATGCGATCGCTACCATAATGCCGACCAGAATACCGGTTATTATTTCAATTTTTGTATGACCGATACGTTCGCGAACTGGTACATATTCGGTATGCTCAGCGTTAATTTGATTAATAATTACAGCATGTCGACCCACCTGGCGTCGCAAACTGTTTGCATCAAGCATTACAACAAAAGCTAAAGTCAAAGCTACGCCAAATGCTGGATGTTCAAAACCTTCCTTGAAACCTATAAGAGCCACCATGCAACTTACTATAGCACTATGATTGCTCGGCATCCCGCCATAACCTATGAGAGCAAATGCTAAAGTTTTAGCTTTAACACTATTGATGATAAATTTCGAAATACCAGCAACTAACCATGTAATAAAAGGTGCCAGTAAGTAAGAGTAATCCATAATCAACCTTGATGATTTCGCAGAAAGTAAGAAATTAGATGGATAAGCAAAAAGCGCCAAATGCAAGGCGCGTTACTGTCGAGCAATGAGGCGTACTTACGTACGTCGAAGCAGCGAGGCAATTACAGCAACGTAGCGGTTGGTGAGTTTTTGCGACGCCATCAACCTTTATCCGGCCAAATAACGTAAGCACAAGTTCCTATCCAAAGAACCACAGTAAACAATAAAGGAGCATCTGCGATTAACGCGTCTGTAGGTGATTCTCCACCATCCAAAGCCTCAACAACATACCAGTAGCGGAAAATTCCAAATAACACTAACGGGACAGTAAGCACTAATTCAGGCCTGTCAGAAAGAACAAACATGCTATAAAACACTAAAGCACCTGTAGCTGACATTTCAGCGTAACGGTCTACCAAGGAAACTGAATATTTCTCTAAGACTTTTCGTCCTTCAGTGCCACTCTGACTGAGCTCCTGTCGACGTTTCACTGCGGCCAAATAAAGCGCCAAACTAAGCGTAGTCACTAACATCCACCCAGAAACAGGCAAATCAAGTGCAACGGCACCAACGACTACCCGTAAAACAAAACCGATTGCTATGCAAAAAATATCTAATACAGGCTGATGCTTTAGAAAAAAAGTATAAAGTAAATTTAAAAGCAAATAAGCGCATATCACGGCAATAACTTGTGGAACAAATAAGAAACCCAATGCAAGTATGACGTAGAGTCCACACAAAATAAAAATGGCTTCCTGCACAGATATTAGACCCGCAGCTAAAGGCCGTTTTTTAGATTTTTTGGGATGCTTTCTATCATGTTCTAGATCATGAATATCATTAACAATATACGTTGCCGAAGATGCCACACAGAAAAGGAAAACAGCAAAAAAAGAACTTTTGAGGGCGGGCAGCGATAAAAACTCGCCAGCAAATAACAGTGGTGCTAGAACAAAACCGTTTTTAACCCATTGCTTTGGGCGTAAAAGTTGTATGGTTGCGTTAATTTTTATTGAAAAAGACATTAAATATACCTTTTGGCTGTTTATCGGAATGACCAGTGTTTATGCCCTAAATAACTAGTAAAGACCGGAACCACAACTCCACACGCATGAGCAATTTCTTTTGTGAACGCAGTAACGCCCATGGCAGGCAAAACATAATAAGCCAAGCCTATACTTATGGCCCATGTCTGTAAAACCGCAATCAGGTTTACTAAGGTGAAAAAAAAGACAGAGTGGTGAAGCTTTTGCACACTCGTTTTAAAAACAAATATTTTGACGAGAAGAAAGGCCGTGATCATCCCGGAGATATACGCAAGGATTATTGCAACTGAAAAATCAAACCACAGATTGTAGATAATCCTTGAACTAAAATTAACAATAGCCGCAATCCCGCCAGTTAAAACGAAAACAAAGAATTGTTTGGTTATAAACTGCCGCATTATGCAACAGCCCATTTAGCAAGTTTGCGACCATAACCAACACTTTCTGAAATCCCTCTATCTTCAGGGTAATAATAGGATGAATCTGCAACCAACAACCCATCAATAGGCAATTTCGCCGGAGGAAGATTATCAAGGTAACCAGGATTACAAACAGGCTGTGAAAATCTATACCGATGGGTGGTTATATCTATGAAATCATTTGTCTCCAGGGCAGGATTTATCTTCATAAGGTATTTTTTAACTTTATGCTCAAAAGTTCGATCTGAATCATTATATTTTTGATGATCTTCTGGCATGTAAAAAGGGATATAAACAATATGTTGACCAAGTTTATGCAGATTTGTGTATTCCACTAGACCTGGGATGTCCATATCCGGGTCATTAATATTTAGCCAGAAATTTTCAGTTACTGCTTTTCTTAACTTTACAATTACACATGCAACAGCAACATTTTTTACAGCTTTAAATTTATCTTTAATTTCAGGTTGTAAATCCGGAATGATCTTAGGAATGTATGGCAAAGGAATGGTACTGATCGCCGTATTGAAATGTTCAAACACTCCATTTACTTCAATACCCCGCACTTTACCATGTTCAATGACTATCTTTGATACTGAGCTGTTAAGTCTTATCGTCCCACCGTTATCTTCAATTGCAGACTGCATCGATTTTAATAACGTATTAGAGCCACCTTCCAGATAGCCGAGCTTTTCTCTAAACAAATCATAGCGAGATCTACCTACACGTCTAATCCGACTCCAAATCCATGCTGCAGAAAGAGTTTCAGAATAATCATAAAACTTGTAGTCAAATAGACGCCTCCAGAGCTTTTCATAAGCTTCTTTACCTACCCAACGCTTGATCCAATTAGTAGCTTCAATAGTATCGAGGGGTTTCCAATTATTACGTTTAGTAGCTAAAAAAGCATGTAACCCATAACGAAACTTCGCCTGAAGACTGACTCCTTTGAATTTCAGCAACGCAACAGGATTCCCCCATGGTTGGAGACGGTTTTGAAACCAGTATCCCATTCGGGTTTCCTTCCATCGCATATGATCGGACAGGTTTAGTTCCTCCAGGATTTCAAGGAAATCTTTGTCAGAGGTACAATGGAAATGATAATAACGTTCTATATCCATACCACCAAAATCAAAACATGCAGTCATACCTCCGATACGGTTGTCCGCTTCAAACAAAACAGGCTTATATCCATCTTTCGATAATTGATAAGCAACTGCCAACCCCATGGGGCCAGCTCCAATTACAGCAATTCGTTGCTCCATGCTTAAAACTCCAAAACTATTTTACTATAGGTGGGATCATTAAAGGTTTCATCGATTGCCGTTGCAAAAGGGGTATATGTAACTCCAAAAATGTCTGGCCAATCGGTCACTTCGAATTCATCCTTAGCGACCAAGGCTGCTAATTGCTGTGTGGTGAACGGTGGATTATGATCAAATAAGGACCAACACCAGAGCATAGCGTAGAATGCACTATAGGGGATCTTGACGATGGCGGTGCGAGCATTTACAGCGTTCTTGATCTCACGGATCATGTCAATATAATCGATCTTTTCGTGCCCCGAAATATTATAAACACCGCCCTGCTTCTGACTTTCAATACAACTTATAATGATGTCACAAAAGTCGCCCACATACAAGGGCTGGCGCATGTAACGCCCATGCCCGGGTACAGGGAAAATTGGCACTTTCTGCATGAATCGCGACAACCAACCAAGATGCTTGCGATCAAACCAACCAAACATCAACGTCGGTCGCAGTACAACATTTGGGATTCCGCTAGCCAGCACCATTTCTTCCTGTTCACGTTTGGTCTGCGTATAGAAATCATCAGCTACGGACTCAAGTACCGAGGAGCTGATGTGAACCAAATGGGGCACCTTATACTTATCTATTGTGTCCAGTATTAGCCGGGTAGAATCGATGTTATTGCGAACGAACTCTTCATATATCAAACCCCCGATTTGCGCTTGCAACATCACCACAGCATCAGCATCCTTAAAGTGCCGCTGCCACTCACCCGTTTCAGCCAGATCAGCATATTCAGCGATAATATCTGGCTGAACTTTCTGCAACACAGCAAGATTAGGCTGGTGTTTATCTAGAACAACAATATCGGTATAGCCTCGGGCTTTGAGACGAGCAACGAGGTTTTGGCCGACAAG
>Ga0265295_1008744_pt1 | contig 11132 bp, 2 predicted proteins | sample Munlansysbiofilm_FD_192503 | JGI IMG/M metagenome (GOLD analysis project Ga0265295, IMG submission 192503) | Leachate microbial communities from a municipal landfill in Southern Ontario, Canada - Methane capture system biofilm | ecosystem: Engineered > Solid waste > Landfill > Unclassified ... | reverse complement strand
CAAAGAAGGACTTCTTGTAGGTCGCCTCGATGGTAACAGCGTTGGCCGGTACGGCAAAGGTCACAGGAGTGACGCTGGCGTCATCCAGTTCGATGCCGGTGACGACCCACTGGTCGAATTCCCAGCCTGCTTCGGCATCATCAGCCGTGGCGGTGACTTCGGACTCGAACTCGTAAGTGCCGTCTTCGCTGACAGGATCCAGTGTGGCGGCGGTGGCGGTGACTGCAAAGAAGGACTTCTTGTAGGTCGCCTCGATGGTCACCTCGTTGGCCGGTACGGCGAAGGTCACAGGAGTAACAGTCGCGTCGGCCAGTTCGATGCCGGTAACGACCCACTGGTCGAATTCCCAGCCTGCTTCGGCCTCAGCAGCCGTGGCAGTGACTTCAGATTCGAACTCGTAGGTGCCGTCTTCGCTCTCAGGATCCAGGGTTGCATTCGTGGCGGTGACCTGGTATGTATTGATGGTGTAGACAGTCGTCAGGACGACATTCTGCGCCGGCATAGCAAATTGTCCCGTGTAGCCAATGACGGTTTCGCCATCGAGCACTTCCGCGACCACGACAGCCAGTTCAGCTTCCTCGACCACAATCGCTACGCCTGCTTCATCGGTCAAGGTCCAGCCCTCGAAGGTATAGCCTTCACGGACTTCTGCCGTAAGTTCGACTGTTTCGTCCGCGACATACAGGGCCAGGAATTCTTCATCCAGGGTGGCACTGAAGGCTTCTGCGTAGACCGCTTCAACTACCACCGGGGCATCCGGTATGTCGAAGGAGACGACCGAATAAGCAACCAGCACCTGAGCCGGGGCTTCTTCGCCCTCGCCAGCTTCCGGTGTCTCATCAACGATGACCACTTCACCAGCGGTTTTAATGCCATCGACCAGCCAATGCTGGAACTTGCGATTGGTTACAACCGGGGGTTCATCTTCACTGGTGGTAATGACTTCAACAGGCGCGGCAGCACTGACAGTCTCTGCGGCCTGGTAGTAGATTACATCCGTAGCAGTGAATTCAGTCACCAGGTTTTCTTCATCGCGGACCACAGTCACCAGTTCAGCTTCGGTGGCTGTCACTTTGTAACCATACACAGCAACCGGTGCGGGGACATTGGCTGAAGGCATCGTGAACGAGTAGTTGTACTGGTTCGGGATTTCGTCATCCGCTTCCACGGTGACCCCTTCTACACCTTCCAGAGTAACCGCAAGGATTGCCGAAGTGTCATCGTCAGTAGTCAGGAAACCAGTGACTGTTTCGCCGGCGTAGTACAGGTCGCCCTTGAACAGGTAAGCTTCGCCATAGACAGCTGTGGCAGTGACTTTAGCGGCAGGCATAGAGAAGGTCAGTTCGTTGCTGCTGGCATCCTCTACAGCCAGCCCCTGCCATTCGACGAACTTGAAGTTCTGCTCGCCGTCGAAATAAGTCAGATCCGTGGCGATCGTCACGTCGACACCCGGCAGAGCTTCAATGATGTCCGCGTCTTCACTGTCCTTAACAGTGCCATTCTGGGCATCAACCAATTCGACGTTGTAGCGGAAGTTCGCAGTCAGAGTGACATCCTGGTCGAGGATGAACGTTACCGGAGACACGTCTAACGCAGCTGGATCGGGATCCGTCAGATCAGCGTTTGAAGTCCAGGAAGCGAAGGTCTTTTCGCCTTCGACATCTGCGTCGGCCGTGGCCGTTACAACCATACGACCCTGCTCATCGTTAGCAATGGTATAAGTGCCGCCGATGACCTCGATCAGCCAGTTGTAAGGCAGGCCGATTTCGGCCTCAATCGCACTGACATAGGCTGTCTTTGGTTCATCTTCGTCAGCAGCCATGGTCCACTGGACATTGGCAGCGCCTTCGTTGCCCCAGCTGGCAAAGTTCTCCGGGGCATTCTGCGGGACTGCTTTGTAAGTTACGACAATCGTTTCCCAGTCAGCGCCGAGCACTGCTTCGCCATCAGTGAAGTTGATGGTGATTTTCAGGCTGTTATTCTGTTCCGACATTGTTGCAGTGTAGGTTGCGCCTTCCGGATTGGCAACCGTCAAGGTATTCAGAACATAGTCCCAGCTCTCAGGCAGGAATTCGGTCAAGGTCAAAGACGCGAGAGCATCCAGACCAGCCGGGCGGGTAATCGTCAGGGTGACATCCACGCCGTCTGCCGTCCATTTCTTCTGTTCACCAAAGGAACGAGCGACTTCCAGACCGGCATAGTTCAGCGTGACTTCGATATCTTCACTTCCAACACCGAACAGCTCTTCGGTCAGTGCAAAAGCACCTGCTTCGTCGAGTGTCAGTTCCTGTTCGCCGATAGCGGCAGATTGGAAGACATAACCTTCTCGCTCGTAATCAACCTTCACAGCAGCGCCAGCAATTTCCCAGGTGGGTTCGACTGCAAAAGCAGGTACTACGGGATTAGCAACATAAGTGACCTGGATGGCCGAAACGTATTCTGCTGTCAGCTCGACTTTATTGCCTGGCATCGCAGCAATAACCAGCGGATTATCCGAGGTGGCTACAAAGTCTTCCAGACCGTCTGCGTCTGACCATTGCGAGAATTTAGTACGAGCTGCTTCAATCACAACATCCGCTGTAATCTGAACTTCTGCACCTTCGATGTAGTATTCAGGAACAGCAGGTTCATTATTAACCCACACCGGGAACTCATAGATGGGCGTCAACACATATTCTCCCGAAGCTTCGGCAGGAACAGTGAGGACGTCCTCTGCGACAGTTGCATCTGCGACCGTTTCACCCTGGCTCAATTTCCAAGCATTGACACGCGCGTCAGCCGGCATCTCATGAATGATCTGAGCAGTGAAGCCCTCTTCGCCAGCTTCCCAATCACCGAGTGTGAGGTTATCATTGCCGGGCACAACCGCGAAGTGCGCGATTTGAGTTTGCCCTTCAATCGCCACATCATTGATCGTGCCAGCCCAATTGGCCAGTGCAGTGGTATCTGCGGGCACTTGCACCGAGTAAGAGATGGTCACATCATCGGGGTAGTTAACTGTATCGAGTCCAGTCCAGACGCCAGTAACTTTGAATTCGCCTTCGGCACCGAAGGTAAAGTTGGTTTCTTTGCCGAAGAGGCTCTTGTCGATAATGAACGGTTCATTTCCGGGCCAAGCCGGGTAGTTGTCAGTGATGGTCAGGGAGAATTCCTCACCTATCACCAGGTTTTCCGGTTTATTGACCGTAATAATGACCGTCAAGGGTTCACCAGCCGTGTAGTACGAAGTGGCAAAGCTGCGTACTGCAGTGATCGGCGAGAAGTTCGCAGTGACTTCCAATTTTTCAGCGATCATCACGAATTCGACAGGATTTGCTTTTGGATCGCAATCCGGAACGTTGCCTGACCAATTCCAGCCTACGAAAGCCTGACCTTCAGGAGCTTCGCCTGCGGTGATGGAAATCGCATCGCCAGCTGCGAAGTAGTCTTCGGTCACTGCAGGATCCGTACCAGTGAAAGAACCATCGACTACCGTAACCTTGAACAGATCAGCATAGTTCTCAATTACCGTCACTTCGAATTCAGGCATCGTGAAGGTGGCCGTGAAGACATTGCCCTCTTCCGGTTCAGCGGCAAGTAATTCAGCAACCAGTTCTTCCCCTGCTTCCGGGTCTGCATTGGTTTTGATGACTTTCAAGGAGACCAGGCGCTGCTGCGGGATGGCCGGATCAGCACCGTCATCAATGATAAACGGCGCATTCAAGGTCACTTCGGCAGCAGCAATGTAATAGCGGTTATCTTCCCGGTCTTCGAGGTAATTTGCCGGTGTTTCCAGGTCATCATCCTCAAAAATCGTCACCTGTCCTACTTCGGGCAGATTGATTTGTGAGGCTGCAGTATAGTTTGCCGTCAAGGCAACATCACTGTTTGGCATCACAAACGAGTAGAGATAGCGGATACCTTCTGCTAATTCCAGGTCGACTTCTTCAGCACAAACATATTTGATTTTGGTAAACAACCAACCGTCTGCATTTTTCGTCGGAGCTAAGACATTAACCCGGTCGCCTTCTTCAAGCACCCAAGAAGCCAAGGCAGCCTCATCTGTTGTGCCGGCATTTTCCAGCACCAGCAATGGACTTTCAACAGTCAGCATAACATTGGAAATCCGGTTTTGGCCGGCAATTATGTTATCAAAGGTAAATTCCTGTTCGTTGAGAATGCCCGTCCACGCTACAGTGCAATCCTCTTCCAGCCAAGTCTGGATACCCGCCATAGCGCCCGTCGGTTTGACCGTGTAGGTGAAAACCAGAGGATAGACCGTATTGTCATCAACTTCAGCTTTAAATGAGATGACGCCGGAGTTAAATACGTAGTCATAAATAGTAATAGGAGCACCGGTACCGTCAACAAGACTGTTGGAACCCGAGCCGCCGATTACCGTCCAAGAACCATTTTCGTCTACCGGCAGCTTTTCGTTCAACACGAAAGAGCTGATCGTTGGATAACCAAGCGGCATTTCGAAGGTCAGCTTAACTTGCAGATTTTCATCGACCACATATTTTCCAGCCAGGAATTCACGGGTAGCGGTCGGCCAGGCAAAATTAGCAGCAATTTTCAGACGGTCTTTAATCAGCAAGTTTTCGATACTGAGAATGTCCGACAAGTTCAATTCAAGACTTCCATCTTCAGCGTCAATCTCCACCGTCGTCACAACTGCTTCTTCTTCGTCTTCCGGGTCATCAACAGTATAAGTAACGGTCCAGCTGGTCAGGTAGTAGTGCTCCTGCTCTGGCTTGGCGGTAACAATGACACCATCAATTGTGGCTTCAACCGTATCGATATCCCACAAATCACTTTCGGGATCTTCCACGATGGCCTCGCCAATACCCTCTTCGAGTTTGAATATTTGGCTGATGGTGACCATTTCTGCCGGCATGACAAATTGCGGGTCTTCTGAATCCCAAACGATGGCCGGATCCAGTACTGGATCTACGTTCTGGGCTGTGCTGCTGACACCAGCAGGGAGTTCAGCAGGCAGAGCAACGTGAACTTCTTCTCCTGCAGCAAACCAGCGAATTTCGGACGTGCCGTCGGAGAAAGCAACACCGTCTTCCAATACCACACTATAGGTGTAATTTTCGGTCAGATGAATGCTGTAATCCGGCATGGTAACCGTCAAGGTATACAGATTAGTAGAATCGAATGCAGGCTCATAGGAGACTGCCTCATCTTCATCATCAAAATTCTTGTCAATCAGAATTTCTTCTACCCGCCAGGCTATGCCGGCTTCTCCTTTTTCTACAAGCGGATTTGTCTCATAGATAAATACACTATCGGCTTTAATATAGGTATTAGTGACACCCCCCAAATCCTGCTTTGTTTTGAAGATATCCTCTTCCAGAACACCTGCTGGGGGTTGCACGTCTGTTCCGGTGAAAGTCACCAGCGAGTAATCGGCATCAAATTTACCACTGACGGTGAGATCATCATTCCCGACGTAATAACTGTCGATCTCCAGATAGTACCATTCTTCACTTCCCGCGTTATCCTGTTGTTCTTCGAGAAGCCCTGTCAAATCCGCTTCATCTGCCCGGTCAAGAGTATAGCCTTCGAAATATTTGCCATCTACAATGCGATTGAACCTGGCACGGAAATTCTCAACGTCAATGACTGTCAGATAAACATAGCCTTCAACAACTCCATCATGCAAGAGGAAGCTGGGTTCATCAGCCTTATCTTCACAGTTATCGACAATTGCTGCGTCATAGCGCACCCAGTAGGAGCGCAATGCGGAGGACCCGCCAATTGGGGTCGTCCCGGCCCAATCGTCGCCCCATTTAGCGATGGATCCATCGGGTCCATCCCGCCATTGAGCCAGATCATCATCGTCAATCACTTCAGGCGGCTCGATCGAATAGCGGAAAGCTACTGGCATATCCAAGGGTGTTTCCGAAGTAACCGATATCTGCAGAACAGCATCTCCAAGCAGCACTTCGTAACTGAAAGTCAGCTCTTTGCCAGCAGCATCTGTGCAGGTAACGCCATTCAAATTCAAAGTCCATCCTTCCGGCAATACAGGGAGGATTTCAGTCACCGCCAGATTCGTGATTTCCAGCGGCGCCTGCAACTCAGTGGTGTCATTGCTGACTTCGATCTGGGCAATCATGGTTTCCCCTGCGGTATACTTGAAGACCTGCTCGGATTCTTCACCCTCTGCAGGAACGCTCCAAAAACTGCGACGGGCAGTAAGCCCCAGAGTCTCTGCTTTAATGCCAAAAGCAAATTCCGGCATGTCAAAAACCAACGGGCTGGCCGAAAGATCTTCTTCGCTCAAGGATTTACCATCGAGGGTGAGTTCTGCTTCGTCAGGTAAGTCCTCCAAAATCCACTTGCTGAAGGAAGCCACAGAACTCTCGTTGAACAACACTGATACTTGAGTGCCAACCGGGATATATTCGCCGGAAGTAAATTCCTCGCCATCGACTGTGACCGTGAATGGTCCGTCGAACTTAAATTTCACCCTAGTTTCATACTGAGCAGTAAGAACCACCGCAGCTTCCGGCATGACGAAACTAGTCAGTTCATTGTCAGTCAAGTCAATCTCAATCCCATCGCCATCCAATAAGGCGGCTCCTTCCGGATGCGTTTCCAGCGTCCATCCGGTGAAGACATCTTTGCTATTGTCGTCGATCTTAATCTCTGCGAGGGTGGTAATCTTCGTGCCAGTGAGTGTTTCGGCTTCATACCAGTTGCCTTTGACTTCTTCGAGATTTTCAGCAGTTCTGCGAGTGTAAATCACCGGATATTGAATAACTGGAGCGACAGTCATCGCTTCATCCATGACTTCAAAAAAAACATAACCCTGCTTTTGATTTACTCCGACGGGCCATTCGGGGTTTTCTGGTGTAAAAATTGCGTTGTTGATTCGGCTGTAATTCCAGGTTGACGGATCAGTCCAAACGATGTTGTTCAAGACAATGCCTTCTTTCATTACCGGCATCTGGTATTTCACCCTGATTGGAGTCCCGTTTGTGATATAATACCGGGGCGCATATTCTGCATGAATTTCACCTGCACCATCACCATCCTTCAGCCCAACTGCATCTTCGACGTCCTGCAGTTCCCCTACGACGGTGACCGCAACGACATCTTCATCACATTCTGCCCTCAGATTGAATGAATAGGCCGGCATCTTAAAGGAGTAGGTGTTGACCTTACCATCAACCGGGTCGATATCTATATTTGCGTAATCATCATTGCTCCAATCAACAGTTGATGACTGATCTACACCGTCTACTTTAACAACAATGGGTCCCACTTCAACACCTGTGTCCCAATTCGAGAACCACAGGTTCCCCGTGAAGTACCCGGCATTCGGATCGACCGCAAACTCAACAGTGTCGCCTGGGTTCAGATTGGTATCAACGATGAAGTCGTCATCCCCCCACCAGTTTTCCGGGAACAAGTCGTCATCTCCCCACCAGTTTTCCGGGAACAAGGAGAAAAAATCGAGTTCAGTGGAGGTTACGATTTGCGTTTCATCCGTAGGACGAGCATTTTCGAACCAAACAGAAACTCCGCTTGCATGACCCAAATCCGACAGTTCTGAAGTTTCGCTGCTGAACCAGTCTTCGCCTTCTTCGGCGACATTGATTTCCCAGTAAAACTCGCCAGCCTGCCACGGAATCACCATCTTGGCGACTTCATTGCTGCCAGCGTGGGGAACTACATTCCAATTTAATACGCAGAAATAACCCGATGGATTCTCCGGGTCGCCAACAGTCTCTACAGAGACATCATGAAATTGATAGTATGTATCCACGTCAAAATCACCTTGTCCAGAGTCGACGCCAAGTGAGAAAGTAACTTGCAGAGTTTCATCTTCCAACACCTGGACGCCAACAGGTGATAGCGAATTATCAACATCCACTACCCACCCCATCGGCAAAGTATCAACGATGGTGATCACAGGGTCTCTGGCCCATAATTCGGCAGGCACATAAAGATAATACGCCATTGGGATTGACTCGCCCGCTTCGTAAACTATATCCGCAGCCTGACGTAAAATCGAGACACCCTCGTAAATGGGAGTGATAGTCACATCTGCAGCTGGCATCTCAAACAGTGAAATTGTGCAGGGATCAGCAGTAAGATCACATTCGAAATCAGTGTCTTCGACCAATACGGGAGTGGTTTCAAAGCCGGTCAGCACGGTGGTGACCGGAACTTCATAGTCGTGAATCTCGGCAGCAACAATTCCTTCTCCTGCGAACCAGGTGCCGACTACGATACTGTTAAAAGTAAGCGTATATTTCGCTTCGCAGATCGCTTCGATGTTCACGACTTCTGCAGGCATATCGAATTGCCAGCAGGTATATTCTTGCGCTTCGTCACCCTCGCCAACTGTAAAGACTGCAGATTCAGGTATGGTGAAGTTATCACCTTCTTCGACATTATCCCTGAATTCTTTAAAGAATTGGCCTTCCGGGGCAGCGACGTCAAGTGATACAGTGTTGCCGGGAATGGCATAAAACGCATCGCCAGCTCCAATCAGATTGCTGCCTTCAGGAACTGCTTCAACGGGAATTTGGGTACGGACGAGATTGGTCAGATTGACTTGATAGGCGAATACGGGTTCAGCGACATTCAGGTTGCCTGTTAGAGTCGTTTCCAGCGGATTCACAGTATCTAGAACGGGATTCACGGCTTCTGGATCTGCGTTCAGCCACTGGACCAGAATCGCACCCTCTGGAACATCGGCAGTCAAAGTAATGGCATCTTTGACGCGTGCAACGGTAACGTCGGCCGGCCCGTTGATGGTATAACCTGAAACCGGGGTAGCATCAATAACTCCATTATCATCGGAGGAGCTGAAAGCTGCTTGCGGATATTCAATATATGCTGCCCCTGCTGCGATTACATTATAGATCAAGGTCTTTTCTTGGCCATCTGTGAAATCCAGCCACTCGCCTACGGCTAACAGGCGATATTCTCCCTCCTGAAATTGATACGCGAAATCATTCTGGCCTTCACCCTGGGTTAACTGCCAGCCTGCCGGCAGCTTCTCCTCGATCTGAAAACTCTCAAGGATGACCGCTTCATTTGCGGTCACGGTCAGAGTGACTCGAAGAGTATCTCCTGCCACATAGCCGGAGCCCTCAGGCGAGAAACCGTCAGCCACGAAAGCATTTTTTTCGATGGTTCTGGTGACGGTCAGTGTTGGAGGAGCGGCCTGCGCCAGGACGGATTGCACTGACAGCAGCAAAAGCCCCAACAACATCATTCCCATACCCAAAATACCGGAGCGTCTGCTGCGGCCAGTTGTGGTATAACCCGAGTTAACATTGTTCATACCTTTTCCCTTTTTGCTTTGTCTGCCAACAGTTGGACTCGACGTTGTTTTGTAAACATATCCGCATTCGTCTAACATAATAATTCCAATCCTCCTTTAGTCCATAAACAAAAAACATACTTAAAAAAAATTAAAAACCGGAAAAATCTGCTGTATAAAACATCTTTCCATTATGAAACAATTGTTTAAATATTGTTTCATACTGGTTGTAATAGAAACCCGCCCTTGCCTGTTCCTGTTTGAAATGCCAAAATTCCCCCATTGACAATGGGAGATTAAAACAAACCTGCCTTATAATAAACATCACGATTTTCATAATGCAACCAAAAAGAATGTTTTTTTTGTAAAAAGTGCGGAAAAGTCAACACAAAAGAATGAACTTGCTTGATTTTTTTGGCGCTTCGACAAATTTAGTGGCTGGTTAGAGGTTTCGGCATCATGTCCAGTTTTCCGCAATGAAACAAAACAGCTGTTCGAAAGTTTTGTTTGTTTCTGAATCCGCAAGCATTTCGCTTGATTGCTTCAATTTTGCTGTTCAAACCTTCTGTCAAGGCATTGGTTATGCCATAGAGAACTGCGTTTACAATGCCTGTCAGATGACGTTTCAGTGTTTTTGCTGCTTTAGCAACATGCTGAAGTCGTGAATGAGTTGCCCACCAATACCAATGTTTGAATTGTGCGTCAAAGTCAGGAGGAGTACGATCCCACAAGTCACGCATGGATTCCTTGATTGCCCAGGCCCGTGCCGTCTTCTTTGCAACGATACTTGCCTGTGCAAATTTTTCACGGTTTTTTGTGTTCAGGTTTTCTTTCCCGTATAAAAAACAGAAACGCGACTTGAACATTTCCTTCCTTTGTTCTTCATCCATGTTTTTTTGCTCGTCTTTGCGGGTAGAGTCCACTGCCTTGTTCAGCACCTGAATGACATGAAACCTGTCAAAACAGATTTCCGCGAACGGCATGAATTTTGCCGCTATGTTTGCATAGCCTGCGCTCATGTCCATGGCAACAAGTTCCGTTTTTAACAGGTTTACACTTCGTGCTTCAAACCAAGGTGTTATCGCTTCGATTTTTCGTTTGTCCACTACGTCAAACACTTTGCGATCTTTCAAGTCTGTGATGACAGTGAAGTACTTGTGCCTGGCAAAAACTTGTTTTTCATCCAGTCCCATCTTTAACGGAGTTTCCTCACCTCGCCTTTCCAATCCCCGGATCACTGCAAGGTTTTGAATCCGTTGCAGTTTCCTTGTCGTCACACTGAAGAGCTTTTCTACGCCTTCAAGAGTGCATTCCTGCATCGCCTTGATGCACAGTTTCTCCATTGGCATAGTCACCGAGGTCTGAGGCGTGACAAATGGCACGCAGGCAGTCACGATGCCGTGCTCTTTGCATTTGACGCGAGGCAGGCGAGCATGGAGATAAGTCTGGAACTCGCAGGTGTCCAGGTGCCGCCAGACTCGCTCAGGCGCATGGTCATGCACTGGGCATTCCGCCATGCACTCTGGACAGCGAAACATAGACGGAGCATGCTCAAGCCACACATCGACACAAAGGGCGTCGCCAAAGCATTCCACACGAGTCACTTTCCAGGGCTTTGGGGGCGCGATCACACTTTGGTAGAAAACAACTAAATCCATTTTTCTCGACTCCATAATCAATTGGTTGATTGGCTATGGTGAAAATATACCATCACTGGTAAGGATTGATAACTTTTTGGTCGCGTCTCGCAGTTGGGACCTGAAAATGATGCTTGTCTTATGAAATTTGCACCACACAAGTTGTGTTTTGCTTTGGGGGCTCTGCCCCCAAACCCCCGGAGTTTTTTTAGGCATGGCACTAT
>Ga0265295_1008743_pt1 | contig 11132 bp, 10 predicted proteins | sample Munlansysbiofilm_FD_192503 | JGI IMG/M metagenome (GOLD analysis project Ga0265295, IMG submission 192503) | Leachate microbial communities from a municipal landfill in Southern Ontario, Canada - Methane capture system biofilm | ecosystem: Engineered > Solid waste > Landfill > Unclassified ... | reverse complement strand
AGTTGAGTGAGCAACATAGTCCCTATTGGTGTCCCACCAGAAATGGGAGACTTTATTTTCTACCAAGTACTCATTATCTTGGTAGTCTTTTACTGAATTAACATAACTATTCTTAAATATATTTTTACGATTCTTGGTACTCATGGTAAACTCCATGTTTTTATGGTTACTAAAATAGTTGAAGCCTAGAGGCAACAAGTCTTACCTCTAGGCTTCTCAATGTTAGTAAACTATGTTAAGCTCTAAGGTTTACCTCTTCTACATAAACCTTGAGCCAGTACACTTTTCCGTTTTGTACTCGGTATAGAAGAAGAACATCGGCGGGATTCAAGTTATCCCACTCATATTCTTCTGCGAAAAAACCATTAGCGTCTTTAAGAACACTAATGATTTCTTCATGAAGCTCAGTATTATAAGAGTCCCAGAAGTAACCTAGGCGGGATTCACGGCATCTGAGGTCTTCTCTGATTCCTCTTTGAATTTCTTGTAGAGAGACATCTTTGGCTCTTAGTTCAATACACGGGTGTGTAAGAATTACGTCTGCCAAAAAAGCAACATCACCAATAAGAATTTTAATCTTGTTCATACGAACTCCTAAGTTAAAGGTTACTAAAATGTTCAAGCACCAGAACCAGGGAGAGTTGGCTCTGGTGCTCTTTAAATTAGTAACTAATTTAAAGTGATGTTGGCCACAAGAACACTGTTGGCCATGATTCCTTCACTATCTTCTTCACAGTTAACAAAGAACACCACTTGCCAACAATCGTTGTCAACAAGCACATCAAAGAATGGGACTGACCACAACTCGTCAAACACAACTTGGGAGCCTTGTTCAAAGTAGCGTTGGCCAAGTTCTTGCGCTTCTAAGCTCAAGGCGTAGCACTCTTGCGACAAGAGCACTTCATCTTGTGCTGCGTAGTGAAAAGACACCTTAACATTTCCATCATTTTCTGCCATGTGAGTTTCCCATGGCGTGTTCAATCCCAAAATCATATTCACGATGGGATTGTTGTCGGTGGTTTCTGCAAAAGTAGAATGAGTAACGAAAAGAACTTTAGCCATAAGAACCCCTTTGTTTAAGTGTTGTTAAAATAATTGAAGACTAAAAGCATATAGCCTTTAGTCTTCTTAAAATTAGTAACTATTCTATTCTTCTAGTGCCTCAACTACACCTTTAGGTGTAGTTTTTAAGCAGCAAACGACCGCATTCCAATCAGATATTTCTTCAAAAAGAAGAATTTGAATGTCGCCTTTCTCATCGCGCACCAGATAAACAAAATCATACTCGGTGTACATAACACACTCCTATAATAAAGGTTACTAAAAATAAAACACTCAACCATAAGAAGCCTTAAAACTATTTAAGAGTTCTTAGATTTAGCGTTCTTTTTTCTTCTGTTTCTGAGAATTCTTTCTTGAGCATTACGCTCAATAAGAACTCTAAACTTTTTCTTAGAGTTCTTATCAATTCTTTTCTTAACACTATTATCAATTCTTTGCCTTTCACGGTGGTATGAGCCTGTAACCATGTCTGCTGAAATAGCCATGGTAACAACTCTTGAAGGTTTGTTACCGCCACGATTTGTTGCCATAAAAACCCCTTTATTATTATTCAAAAAATTAACTCTTTATATAAATACCAATAAAAAAGGCTACCTATTTATATAAATAAGTAGCCTTAAGTATGCTTGATTGTCATGCGACAATTCTTATATTTAACCACATTTTATTCTAAATATCTTCACTTGTGGCTGACTAGTGTTAAGATAAGAGACTTAAAATGTAGAGTGCTTTAGCCGCACAGTAACTATGCTAAAGCCAAGAATTGCCAACAATTCATGTTTTCACCGAAACAGACCAATTATATTCTGACGTATTCTAAAGGCTACGAGCCGAAGAAATACAGATCAGTACGTGTACTAGTTCAGTGCACGCCTAGCAGGCGTGAATTGTTGTTGTAGGTGTGCTTAAAACAGGTTCTACTATTGTTTTACAGCACATCAACCTAGAATAGTAAACAATTCTTAAGTATTGTTACTTTTAAGAAGTAATTCATTAAGAATTGTTATAATAACCATTCTTTTTACCTACGCTTCATTTGTCAAATATCTTCAAGACTTTTAAAAAGTCAGGCTGGCTAGTAGTGTTCGTCTTGTTGTGTCACTGATACGTGACAATTTAGAGAGATACTTAACTAGTTTTAAGAATTGCCTTACTTGCCACAAGCACACTAAAATAAGGTTTCTTAGCTATATTAAGACTTTACACTTCTAAACTGTTGTTCAGTGATTGATAGCTCTTCAGAGAGTGTTCATACGCACAGAATACCAAAGAGTATCTATTCAGAACAAGCCTAAACAATAAGTGTTCTAGCTCAGAGCCATACTAAACAAGAGAATACCTAGAGTTTTCTAGGTAACATTGGTGGTATTCTTAGGCGTACTATTTTTGACCTAACAACACCAAACAAGAGTTGTAGTAGCAACCCCTCCTGTCTTCTGGCCGTATATCAAAGAGCAAGGTCAGATTTGACCTGGTCAGCCAAGTCGCTCTCGCGGTGAACCGAACCAGAGAAAGAGAATCTGACCTAGATAAAAGGCATTATCTCACAACTAGCAAATAAATGCAATCACTTTTTTTGTTTATTGTGTATAATACACAAACAATTGTTACAGTATTTATGTATTCCAGTAATTAACTATTCCAGCAAAACCAATTCCTGTTCCGGCAATAGGAAGTTCCGGCCACAGGGATGGAATAAAGGAGGGTAATGTGTTAAGGAAACACATTTGTGACAGAAAGGTCTGATTTTATTGAAGGATGTTTTTAGGACTGTCCTTAGGAACAAGGAATAATAGAAAGGAAAAATAAAGGAAGGAAAAATAGAAAATAGTAAAGAAAAGGAAAAAAGAAGGTGTAAAGAAAAAGGTTGTTATGGAAGAAAAAAGAAAAGAAGGAAAAAGGTTTAAGGTATATGGAAGAAAGATGGAAAGGTTGTTATGGAAGAAAAGAAGTGTAAAGAATAAAAGATGGTAAAAGGTAAAAGGTTTGTAAAGAAAGTGGAAATAGAAGGAAAAGAAAGAATTAAGGTTTTAATGGAAAAGAAATGAAAATGAAAGGTTAAAGGAATGGTTATATGGAAAATGTTGGGCTGTATGGAAAAGGAGGAGGTTTAAGCTGTATGAAAAAGAATAAGGTTAAATGGTTTTAATGGAAAAAGAATAAAGAATTAAAAGGAATAAATTTATGTGAAAAAGATTTTAATGGAAATGAAAGGAATAAAATTATGCGAAAAAGGAATAAAAGATTTTAAAGGAATAAAAAGATTTGAAAAAGATTTAAATTAAATGAAAAAGGAATTTGTAGGAATAAGTTTGTTTGTTTGAAAAAGATTTTAAAGGAATAAATTAAATGAAAAAGGAAAAGAAAGGAATGAAAAAGGTTTCTTTATGATTTTATCTTTTTAAAACTTTCCAGAACTACGGAACTTTTGCGGTTGTAGTGCTGGTAATATTCTTTACTTTTCCTTGCCAAGTTTTCCTAAGGAATTGCTGAGAATTCTAAACTATTTCAGAACCAGGTTTTTCTGGAGCTGAAATAGGAGAAAAAAGGAAGAGAAGAGAAGAAGGAAAAAAGAAGCACAGTATAGGAAAACCAAGCATTACAAGCCCTGAGTGCCGCCCAGGCTTTCCTGGGCCATGATAACTATATTCACATGTCCCAGTACTGTGGGCGGTTTCCGGAATATAAGAATAGGATAGGGCAAGAATAGGAATGGGTAAGGAGCCTTAGGGATTGTAACTTACCAGGTGTTGTTATCGTTAGTAGACCAGGCGTTGCACAATGCCTCTGGCTTGGTGTGTGAGGCATTACAGGTCTTGGCTAGTGTTAACCATTACAAAATGGTTAGAGTGTCTTACAAGCCAAATACAAGTGAAATAAGACTATGTCTCTGGTAGTGTAGAGCTGGCAATGGTTAAGAATAGTTGATTAGATTTAGGCAATAAAAAAAGCCTAGTCTCTGAAGACTAGGCTTTGTTGTGCTTGGTTGTGGTAGGTCTCTATAAGAATTTTAAAAAATACTCTGGCAAATAAGCCACGGCAAAGATTATTATTGCCGTGAGTATTAAAAATATTAATGAATCTAATAATTTATACATGATTTTCACCTTTTCGCCAAATCAGTTTGTGAAACTCTTCTGCTAACTGCGTCTGCGCACAGTTAGCAAGAATAACGTCGTCTTGTATTGAAAATTGAGGCACATAAACTAACCTTTGTTCTGCTACAGAGTAGTCATCGAGCAAATTCGAGTTTCTCTGGTATTTTTTCATTGTCTTATCACCTACGTTTTAGAGTGTTAAACCTTGCCTAGTCTTCAGAGACTAGGCAAGACAAGGTTATGGTTATTTGCCAATACTGAATTGGCCTTTAGAAATATTTAAAGTTATGCCTGCTTTTTTAAGCAGACGTTTAATTGTGTTAAAATGGCCTGATGAACTATACGTCGGCAAGTGTTGTCGCACATAGGCCAGAACTTCGCTAAGATATACTGTCTTGCCTGCTTTAAGCTGTTGATAACAATAATGGCTTACAAGTGATGTGCCGTTGCTCTTGTCAGGCGTAAAACAGTGCACTTGGTATTTACCAAACGCAGACAGAAGATTCTCTTGGCCTGCCTTATTAGTAATTTGATTAAGATTTACAAATTCAGCCAGCGCAGTAAGCGCCAACTCTTTTTTGCTGACTGGCTTAGCTTCAGTATGTTCTTTTTCAGTAACTGCGAAGCCAGCTTGCAGAATTACATTATCAACCTGATCAAGGTTGACAACACCAGTAGTAATACCAGCTAATAAAGCTTGCTCAAAGGCTTCTAATTTTTTCTCGTCAACTTTTGTGCTCATGATAATCTCTTATGTTAAATTGTTACTCTTGCTATTGCTAACAAGTCACAAGTCTTTTTTCAGCTTGCGCTTGTTAGCAAGTATTCATTTTTCAAAGACCGCTGATCAACGTGATCAGATTGTATTGTTATGTTGTATAAAAGGCATTTTACATAATTCTCAAACAATTTAACAAGCTTTATTTTACAATTCTTGAAACTTTTTTAGCATTGTTACTCTATCAAACAAATATGCCTGTTATCTCAACAGGTTAAGTAGTGGTATTTGAAAAAAGTGAACAAAGACCACCACTTAGAAAATGTTGAATGATATGGCGTGGTTGGCTGATGTCGGCACCCGCCCACTCCTGTGGGCAGAAAATTTGTCGATTTTTGGGACTATATGCACAAATACGACTGTTTCAACCACTCCTATATACCCCTCCATAACTATTGGCAGAAAAACAACCAGGTTTTGAGACTATGTACAAATACTGGTCTTTTAATGCCTCTTAGGTTGTTTGGTAATATTCAATATGCCTTTATCTTTTCTTCTTACCTTCTCATTTTACCTTTTCTTCTTTATTGCTAAAACCTGTAGTATCTAATCTCTTGCTCAGATACATCTTTCTAGCCCTACATTTCCCTCCTGCGGGCTTTGAAATGATTTTTGGTATATTGGTGTCAGGGGGTGGTTTTTGCTGTGTTCAGGAAATAGAAATAGTGGTTTTATTCTTTCTATTATCTTTTCAAAGTTCTCTTATACCTTTTCTTCTTTATAATCTTTCTGCTTGGTAAAACTACTTACGTGAAAATTTGCTTCCCTAGAAAATGTGCGTATTTATATAAATAGCGTCTTTTTGCCATTATCACCGATTTTTGCGTGCTTTTTACTCAAAGTTCTCTATGCGGTTTTCTTTTTTATTAACCAATAAAAACAAATACTTATATTTTTCGTGATTTTTTCTTGGTTGGAAAATTTTAAGAATAAAAAGTGTGTGTATTTATATAAATAACGAGGTCAAAAAAGAAGTGGTAAACTTTGCCTGTATTTTCCCGATTTCTACCAAACCCCCTCCCCTTTTTCTGCGCGAAATTGGGATTGGGTTGCCAAAACCAAATTTTAAAATTATTGAAAAGAAAATTACTAAAAACGCTGGAGTAAAACTTTATGTCGAACTTGATCTTGAATAAGGGTGTGCAAGGAACTAAAGCAATCAGCTTGATCTATAATCACACCTGCACCGCAAAATGCCCGGTTAGACACGATTGCGAGTTCTGGAAAGAAAATAAACCGTGTGAACCACACGCAGAATACTGCGCCTCTATCTTCGATGCCGCACTCGATGTCTGCGCCGAAACTTTCAACACCAAAGAAGGCGTGCGATTAGGAACCATGCTCTTACCTATGTTCTCTCTACTCTTTAAACTCAAACTCGAATACGCCGCCGCTCAACAACTTATATACCGCACCGATAACGGTGATGTGAAAGTTCACCCAATAGTCAGAGAACTAAGAAGCCAGATTGCCGCTACTGAAAAAATGTGGAATAACCTTGGGTTTAAAGAAAACTTGGACCTGAGTAAACAACCTAGCTTTAGAGGCACTGACTACGTAGGAGCTTTGATGGGAGAAGACCATGATTGATCTCACTGCTCTGAGAGGACTGGGCAGAAAGAAAAAAGAAGAAACCATTGAAAGAAAACTGAAAAAAACACCATCACCTTTACGTGAGAAAATGAAACAATGGCGTAACGGTGGAGAAGGCTTTATTCAATGGTGTGAGGATAATGTCTGCCTGGCTATCTATGAAGAAAATAACCCAGTGCCTAAATGGACGCCTATGGGCCAAATGCCTGATACTCCTAACCCTGAGACAGGCAGAAGTTATAAAAGTATGTGGGAGGAACAAAAACCAATTTATCGTGATGCACTACGAATGCAACATGGACGTTTTCTCTATAGATTGATTATATTTTGCTGGATGCGAGGAGAGGGAAAATCCCTGGCTGCCTGTTTAATTCAGCTTTGGAAGTTCTTTTGCTTCCCAAAACAGACCATAGTGCTTGGGGCAAACAGTAAAGACCAAGTAAAGTTTGTGCATTACGACATTATGCGTGAGATTATACAGAACAGTCCTAATCTATTAGCTGCTGTTGGCGACAAAAACATACAAGAAAAAGAGATAAAACTACAGAATAGCAAAGGTGTTACAGTCTCTTTAATACGTAGTATATCCAGTTTTTCAGGTATTGTATCAAATATTACTGGTTATACATTCTCTGAAATCTTTGACATGAAGAATCCTAAGTTCTTTGTCCAATTAGACGGTTCAACTCGAAACATGCCTAACGCATTAGGCGTTATTGATTCAACTGTGTCTGCCAAAACACATATTCTTTACAAACTCTACCAGAACTCTCTGAAAGACGATGATAATAGTTACACCTTCTTCTCTTATCGTTGTTCACCTAATGGTGTACACACGGATTTCTTCAACCCCCAGATGACACAAAAACAGTTAGAGGATTATCGACTGAAGTTTCCACCTGCTGAATTTGATCGTTACTTTAGAAACGTATGGGATTCTGGTATTGATAAAGTGTTTACTGAAACCATGATTGATGCCACCAGAATTTTATCTGTGGAACCTTCTGGCAAACCTGCGCCTAACTCTACTCGCATTCAAAACTTGCTTATTGAAATGAACAAGCTTGTGACAAACAATCAGGAAAAAGGTTGGTTAGAAGATCATGTAGAATCTAACCGTATTAAAGCTAGGGCTTTGGGTAGTTTAATAAAACCTGTCAGTAGTATTTTTTCATTAAATGAAGCTACTTATTTTAATAGCATGGCCACCATTGATGATTTGAAAAGGTTAGGGGACTACTATGAAACTGAATGGTGTATCGGAGTCGGTGTTGACCGAGCCGACCCACTAAAACAGAACATAGGATGGGGAGCTAAGACTATTGTTACGGTTATGGCGAAAGGATTGCCTGGTTCTTTGAACGCACGCTTTTCTGAATATGCACCAGAAACAGTAAACAGCTATATTTACGTGGTGCTCAGTCTTGCTCATATTGTTGATAACTCATTGGAAGATATTAAAGGGATAGCGCAACAAGCACACATAAATTATGATGGCGTAGATATGTTCTGCTCGGAACGCTGGGGCATGTTTGATATTATCCCTTGGCTTGAAGAAAATGAAATTGGGTTTGAATTGATTCAACCTACTGTTGAAAGACAGAAATCAGCTTTTACAGAATTGTTCATGGCCATAGCAAGTGAACGTTACAAAGTTCCATTGATCGCTGTTCAAGGCAATAAGACTGATGATATTTACAAAGAAGAGTTGACGGTGTTTGAACAGAGCAAAGAAAAAGTATGGTATGGCTCACCAGAGAAAAATGAACGCAAAGGTGTGCAAGACGATAGTGTGTTTTCTCAAGCGTGGGCTTTGTATGGAATGCGTAATTTGACATTCATAAATTTCCGTTCTAGGGGGGTTGCATCCTTTGGTGGGATGTATTACGAGGATAAGCAAGTATTAGGAAACTATGCGAGGGAATAATGCGCCAAGAATTGCGTGAACTTATAAATAAAATGTCAGATGAAGAATTGATGTCTAGTGGCCTATTATTTTCTGTTGGTGGGGGCGCAAGAGGGTTTGTTGTTGACGATGAAGGTTTCCCTGTAGCCGCTCGCTATTCTGAAGAAACTATGTCAGGTTTTCAGGAGCTTCAAACTGAATGTTGGCACAAGTTCAACACCAACCCACAAGTTTTTACTGCTGTAGATGACACGGCTGGTTATTTGGCTGGGGCTGGATTTGGCTTTTATTCAGAGTATGAAGATGTCCAGCTCTACATGGATGGCATTATTACAGACAGCCGTAACAGGCTGTATTCTTTTTTTGAGAAATGGGTGTTGCGTTCTGAAATTGAAGGAGAGCTTTTTATTGCCTGCACTGTGCATAGAGATGGTTTTTGCGAGTTTGATTTTATCCCACCCTCTTCTTTAGTATTTGGTTCAAATCATAAAGGCATTATCTTTCATCCAAGAAAATCTACAATGCCAATAGGCTACGTGCTGAAATTTGATAATGATGCTGGAGAAGAAGAAACTTATCTTGTGCCAAGCATTTACATGACAGAGTTTCCAGACCTCATGAAGAAAGCCATTGATAATCATAAAATTCTTAAAGAGAATACTTATAAGCTATATGGCAAAACTGGTGATAAGAAATTTTCTAAGTTTCACGGGCATCAAACTTTTATTATGTCTTGGGACAAATCACTTTTTACCGATAGAAATACATCTCATTTGCGCACAGTGATTGAGTGGGCCAATCATTACGAAGAATTAAAACGCTATGAGATTGACCATAAACGTTCTTCAGGTTCTTATTTATGGATTGCCACTTTCGACGACATTCAGTCTTTTAGGCGTTGGATGAGCTTGTCTGAAGAAGAAGTTGAAAAGACAGGTTTCTTTAAGCCGAAAACACCAGGGGGTACTTTGATTTTGCCCCCAGGTATGACTGTTGATTGTAAGAATCCTAACCTAACCAAAATTTCTGATTCTGACACAGATATTATGCAGATGGTTATTTCTGGTTTAAATCGTTCAGAAGATATGGTGACAGGAACGAATAAAGGAACTTACGCTGCTATTAAGGCAAGCAGAGGGCCGGAAGCTGACCGTAAAGATATGAAAACTGAGCGTTGGCGTAGATTTCTTGTTTACGATTTTTGGCGTCACATCTTTAGGATTAAAGCCACACTTGATCCTAAATTTAAGTTGCATAGAAATGTGAAGAAGGTTGTGGGTTTTGACAAGAATAAGGAACCGAAGACTGTAAACAGAAGTGTGCCTTTATGGGAATCTCTTGAAGTTACATTTCCGTTCTCTGAATCGGTTGACTTTGAATCTGCAACCAAGGGTCTGTTAGGTGTGAAGCACGGCTCTTTGATTGATACGTTAGGAATACCGCCTTCTGTAGTTGCGCAGAAACTTGGCTTCAAGAATTACACCCGTATGCGTTTACAACATGCTGAAGAGATGGCAAAATGGCCTGAATTAGCATTATCGGTAGACGCTGATAGTTCTGAGCAAGATCAAGAAAACTCGCATTTAGAGGGTGCAGATAAAACTAAACGGCAAGAGGATAAAAATGAGACTGAAAAAGAATAAGCATGTTTTTTCAGCAATTTGCTCAAGCCAATGGCTTTTAGAAGAGGATTACTTCAAATTCATGCTTTCTATAGCGGATGGAGAAGGTAATGTTCAAGAAGCCATGGTCGAAAAAGCAGAAAATACCGAAAAGAAAACAGTACTGCAACAAGTAGTTCAAGGCACTGATGTAGCGATAATCCCCATTATTGGACCAATTATCCCTCGTGCCACTATGTTTTCAAAAGTGTCTGGAATGAATGATTTAGACCAGCTTAATGCCGAGTTTGATGAAGCATTGAATAATCCAGAAGTAGGTAAAATTCTGTTTTACTTTGATTCTCCAGGTGGCCACGCAACTGGAATCAATGAGTTTGCTGACAAGATTTATGAGGCTAGAGGCACAAAACCTATTGAAGGTTATGTGAGTGGAACTGCTGCGTCTGCGGCGTTTTGGTTAGCGTCAGCGGTGGACAGGTTGTCAGTGGATGCCACAGCCAGATTAGGGTCGGTTGGTGTGGTTATTGCTGCGCCTAAGAAGAATGAAAATGACGATTATATTGAGATTGTAAACTCTAATTCTCCAAAGAAACGCCTAGACCCTGAAAAAGAAGAAGATAAAGCAGAGTATGTCCGTTACTTGGATAGTATGGCAGAAGTCTTCTTTGAAAAGTTATCAAGAAATTTCGGAATTGACGATGTGGGTTACATAAAAGAACATTTCGGTAAAGGTGGCGTTAGGGTGGGAGCCGATGCTGTCAACAACCGAATGGCCCATGAAGTTAGTTCTCTGCAAAAGGTTGTAGATCGTCTTGCCACGAAGTCTACAGTCGCACCTCAAGACAATACTAATACCCGTTTTGAGGACAGTGTAGAAATTGAGTTTGTCGATACAGGAGGAAGTATGACTAAAGCTGAGTTGATCGAAAAACACCCTGAGCTGTACAACGCTATTGTTGCTGAAGCTTGTGAGGGTAAGGTCGAGCAGGCTGAATTTGACTCCGTGGAGCAAGAATTTACAGCCCTGCAAAATGACCACAAAGAATTGGTAATGGCTAATGCCAGCATGTCTA
>Ga0265295_1008742_pt1 | contig 11132 bp, 12 predicted proteins | sample Munlansysbiofilm_FD_192503 | JGI IMG/M metagenome (GOLD analysis project Ga0265295, IMG submission 192503) | Leachate microbial communities from a municipal landfill in Southern Ontario, Canada - Methane capture system biofilm | ecosystem: Engineered > Solid waste > Landfill > Unclassified ... | reverse complement strand
CCTAACAACATTTACGCACCCTATAATTTATTTACTGATTGCTTCGAGCCTACTTGGCTTTCCTCAGATAGTTAAAAAAATGATTGAGTTCAGAATTAGTAGAAAAAATACAATTGCTCTTTTTGATACTAATTTAGTTATTTTACAATGTAAGGTATAAATATGCTTTCTTCTATAAATCTATTTCTTCAAATGATTTTACAGAGCATTTAAAACCTATATAGGTAAATAAAGAGTATAAAGCAATTCCTACAAATAAACCTAGTAATTGAACTTCAATGTTTTCAAATCCAAAAGAATTTAAAACTTCTAATCTAGGGAAATATCTAAGTGCTTCAGCGAGTCCTATTACAATAAAACCAACAATGCAAAACGAGATAAACGGTCTCCCAAAATAATATCCTGTTTTAAAATATCCTCTAACAAATAGGATATTAAATAATCCAAAGATTATTAGGGCATATCCTAAAAATACTAGATTTGCTGTTAGTAATGGATTATTAACATATGCATCTACATCTTTTAATAAAGTCATTCTTATGATTGTAATCATCAACATCAATAAAAAAGTTAATAATTCTATGGTACAAACAAAGATGAATTTAGCTTTTACAATATCTTTTTTAGTTACAGGAAGTAGTATTGAATAGGCTATATCGTTAGATTCTCTATATGATTGGAATGATTGAAATATTCCTAGACACGAAAAGAACACTCCAACTAAAATAGGATAACCTGGAATAAAAGTCATTAATCCAAAAGAAATAAAAAGATATGAAAGTATATGAGCACTTAATTTAAACTCTTTTCTAATAAGATTAATCATGTTTTTCCCTCTCAAGTCTTAATATAATGTTCTCTAAAGTTTCATTATTAGATTTATGTTTTTTAATAAAATCTTCTTTGCTACAAGAACTTACAATTTTTCCTCCACTAATATATACAATATCATCCGCGCACTTTTCTAAATCCGATGTTATATGGGTTGAGAACAATATAGCTGTTCCTCTTTTTTTGAGTTCAATAAACACTTCTAATATTTCATCTCTAGAGAATGGATCAAGTCCACTTGTTGGTTCATCAAGTATCAAAACTTTAGCGTGATGACTTAGAGCTAATAATAAATTAAACTTGACTTTCATTCCTTCAGATAATTCGCTAGGAGTTTTTGATAGATCTAATTGGAATAAATCTTTATATTCATTCATAATACGATCATCCCAATTTTCATAGAAAGTCTTAGTTACATTAATAATATCTATCAGTTTTTTTCGAGGATAGTAATTAGTCGTTCCATTAGAATATCCAATTTGATTTTTAATGATGTTTTCATGATCCTTTAATTCTAGGTTGAAGAACTTTACATTTCCACTATTTGCTTTAACAATATTTAATATTGATTTTATGGTCGTAGTCTTTCCAGCACCATTTCTCCCAATGAAACCTACGATATGTCCTTCTTCTACATTAAAGCTGACATTATCTAATTTAAATGTTTTATATTCCTTTGTAATATTTTTAATTTCTATAGCATTCATCATTTATCACCTCCTAATATATTCTTATAAATGACCTCAAATTGACTTTTTGGAGGAATCGCGATTCCTCTTTCTTCATCTGCCAGAATAATTAAACTATCTCCTGGTTTAATATCAAAAATATCCCTAGCTTGTTTAGGTATGACTATTTGTCCTTTTTCTCCAACAGTTACTGTCCACATATATTTTCCTTTATGTTTATCCATATTAACCTCCTTGTATAATTTGTTTAACTTTTCATACATATTATACTAATATAAAAGTAAAAAAGCAAGTGTTTTGTTCATTTGGTGATTTTGGTATGTCAATACTAAATTACTAATTTGTTAGGATTTTTATTTTGTAAATTGCAAATCGTTAAAAACTAGGGTAATCGTTAAAAAGTAGGGTAATCGTTAAAAAGTTGAATAGCAAAATAAAAAGAGAACTAATAATAGCCTAATTTTAGACTAATACAGGTCTCTACAATTCTGGCGGATAGGAGTTTTTCCCTTTCCGCCTACAAAAAAAGGTCTGATACCTTTGTATCAAACCTATTCATTCAATATGTGTAAGGGCGACCATTTAAATACAATTCGTACCCCCATAATAAAGTTCGTACCCTTACAGATTTTTTCGTACCCCTATAATAAAATTCGTACCCCTACTAAAAGATTACGCATCTTATCAAAATTTACAGCACCCTTACAGATTTTTATGCAATCCTTTACGGTAAGCTGATATAAAGTTAATTAATTATTTTCAAAAAGCACATTATTAACAGTGAATACTCTTTTTACTTTTCTTTTTGCATTTTTAACTTTTGACATTATAAATCTTTCTTTTGATATTAGTTCAAAATATCTCTTTGGATGAAACCAATTTTTTTTATTATATTCTACAATAACATAAGCATCATTAACGATTTCTTCAATATATTCATAAATATCTTGTTCCTCAATGTCATAATAAAATTTATCATTGATATAAGTGTTAAAGTATCCGTTTTTATATATAACTTTCAATTCAAATGACTTATGAAATTTCAAACTTAATGTATCATCTTTAAATTTTATATACTTTGCAGTCTTTTCATCCTTAATTAGCTCATTAAATAATCCTACAAGACTACATTCTTCTTGCCACCACATTTGGGTGAATTCCTTCTTCATAGTTATTACCTCGCTTTAAATAGTATCTTCCCTTAAAATTTTTATACAATTCGTACTCCTACACAATTTTTTCGTACCCTTTATAAAATATTAAATTTGTATGTATTTGACTTTTCATCAAAGTCAACAATATCATAACATTTTATCTTGTTAATAAAATTCTCTTTATTCAACTTTTCTATAGCGTTTGGGTTAATATAAATAATTATATCCTCCATAAAGTTGTCAGAAAAATAATTATAGTTCAATATTACAGCAGATATATGATTATATAGTGGACTCATGAAATATGCGAGTTCAATTTGTGAAAGACTATTAATCTTGCTTACGCTGGATATGAATTGCCTGTTAACAAATAAATTGTTATCCATAAAAGTATATTGTATAGGACCTATACCGTATAAGACTTGTTTCATTTTCTCATTCAATATAGATTTAAACGTTTTATATGCTAGTATAGAACCATCAATCGCTATAACTTTAGGTGTTTCATTCAATATCCCTTTTTTGATGTATTCACGATATTTATTACTTTTTTCTATGAAAGAATATGTTAATCTTGAGACACCCCACTTAGGATCATCAAATGTAGTGGCTGAAATACCTTTTAAATTTGAAATATCAATTATATCTTCTTTTCCGGTTGATGCTAATACAGCTTCAGTATAACAAACATCGGGTATATGAAAATCTGGGCCAGCTTTATTATCGTTACTAGCAATTATATTAAATCCTAGCCTTTTTATATAGTCATATAGCCTAATTTCATAAACAATTGATCTAAATAATATTTCACTTTGACTATTATCTTCTTCAACAACCTTTAGATTGTAAAATAATTGTTCTAATTTAATTTTCTTGGAAACTAAATTTTTATCAGATGAATCTTCTATTATATCACTACATAAATTAAACATTTTTTTATAAATTTCGTATTTATTAGATTTTACCAAATATAATCACCACCCCTTTTATTATAAAAAAAACAATAACTCTATTACTTGCCAAAATAGGTTCCATAAGATTTTTTGATTTCTTTTTCAACCTTGCGACGCACATCTTCATCATCTTTTAAAATAACAAAACACACTTTAATATATTTTCTTTCTTTAAACCTTAATTTGAATAACTTCTTAATTGGTATATAACTGATTGTTAATGAATTGAGGGGAAAGGAGAGAATTATAAATTATATTTTAGAATCTTTCCCAGAGGTTTTCAATATTTGTAATAATATTCTTTTTAGGGTTGAATTTTGGATACATTTTAATAAATTTTAGTTTTGCATTTGTGAAATTCTCTCCTTCAAAAAATCCTACATGTTTTAAATACAGCATAGTTAAACTAGGACCACGTGACTCTCCTTGATTACAATGAATTAGAATGTTCTTACCCGATGAATTATTATCTATGAATGATAAAGCTTGTGAAAACATATTGTAATTAAACTCAAGATAATTTGGACTATAATAATCCATATCTACTAAATTAAGTGCCATTCTATTTCCCTTGATTATGTATGAATAATTAGGATGTGTTGAATTTAAATTCCCGCGATATCCAACTAATTCTTTGTGAAACGGATCTTTACAACAATGTAATATTAACCAATCACTTGATCTTATTACTGCTCTAGCATCGGTTTCATCACCACAATATACATTATTAAATATTTTTATCATAAAGGCCTCCCATTTTTAATAATTTTTAGTTTGAGACTTGTATTTTTGTCCTATGTTACCCTCTGTACTAAGTTATTTTACTTACTCATAAACTTGTATAAGTATTAATTTCTATTATATCCATCTAAATCTTTGGATCTTAGAATAGATTTCCAAAATTGTTCTCTACTGATTATTTCGTCGTTACTCATTTCTTCTTTGTAATATTCTAAAAGTGAAAACCTGAAGTTTTCTTTAGTGTAATCAGGTTATTTGCTTACCGGTGGTATTAGTGCTATGTTGTTACCATGCCCATTAGTATTGACGTACTCTTTCCATCTTCCCCAAATTCCTTCAACGCCATATGCACTTCCCACATACAGTTTATTGTTATTATCAGTAATAAGATATATTCCTTTAACAGTTGATAAATTATTATACCAGTCTTCTTTTCCACTATTAATTATGCATTTCATAGATTCAAAATCTAAATCAATATTCTTGTAACCTTTGAATTTCTCACCGGTGTATTTTTCAACTAATATTTGATATACCTCAAAGTCCTTTATTCTAGATATATTAAGTTTCGCCTGTTTTGGCCCAGGATCCTTTTTGAATTTGGCAACTAGTCTTCCTTCAAAATTAGCATATCGATCGCTCAGTTTTAATGAGTAATACTCACCATATTCATTGCTGTTCATTTGATTAGATTCATTATAAAAGCAACCCACAAAAAGCCATTTATCACTTTGATTTAATTGAATGAATTGAAGTGAATATTTTTTATCTAATACGCGAAATGCATTTCTTTTTCCAAATGATCTAAACCATCCAATAAATCGATAAAAATCGTTTATGCTATACAAGTAGAAGTTTAGTGGATTTTCATGTTTTAAAGGATTATTTAATGCAATAAGAAAATCATTCATTTCCTCAGAATTAATGTTCAATATATCATTTAATAAGATCATCAGATTCAGTCCCTTCCATTATCTATAAATTGTTTGCATTATTCTAAATTTCCTATTTTTTACCTTATTAAGTAATCATTCACTCTATGTCTACTGTTTTATACTCCGGCATACCTAGAAAAAATAACTCAACGTAAATCTTTTTATACAATCATAAAGTTATATTCTAATAGCTTCCGCCTTATAAATCGCTTAGAGCTTCTTCAATAGGACTATTAACGTCAAGACCGCTTGATTCATCTATTAGTTCACACTCAATATTTATATTTTTAATTTTAATCATGTTTGTCGCAACAGGTTTACATTTATCATAATTAAAAATGACTATATTGTATCTTCTCTTTGAAGCATTTGAAGAAAGATTGAAGATATCATTGTCATAAACACTTCTGTATACTATACCATCATAGCCAATGTTTTTAATGAACTCAGAAATATATTGTGATGGGATATAATCTAAATATTCATCATCTGCTGTGATCGGTTTAGAAAATATTTCTGATAAATCATTCAATAAATCTTCTTTCTCTTTTGTTATGTTTATCGGTTTACTTTGCATAGTTAAATCAAATAGTTTTAGGGTATCTAAGACTAAAATTGAAGCTACACTAATTTTCGCTCCCACTCTTGGTTTTACCTCTGAAATCGCAATATAAGGCTTATTCGAACAATACAAATAAGGAATATATTTGTAATTTGCTCTCATGTCTTTTGTTTTGTTTACTGGTGGAACAAAACTGTCCTTCTCTGAAAACCCATAAAATGGCTGCTTTCTCTCTAATGGTGAGTCTGGTTCAACAATGCGCGCTCGAAACAATAATTCTTCTTTATTAATCGATAATACAGGATTGGTATCTTTATCATTCAGTATATCTAACACTTGCTGATTTTTAGGATTTCTATTATTGTATTTTATTTCTTTAATAAATAAATCTAATTCATTTGATTTCATAATTAACTCCTTAAATCTGTATATGTTCACAACATTAATCTGTTTGCGGATATGTATATCTTAATCACCTTTTCATATTCGTCACTTGGATGTGTGACCACCATTCCTTCATACTTTTCTAAATAATATTTAGTAAAAGCAAATGCATCAAGCTCTATTTCTTGACCTATGTAATTAAATCCTCCATACTGATTTAGGCTTTTCAATGTTCAATCTTTCCAATGCAATATCTAAAATGTAATTGTCTACCGGAATATGAAAAAATGAAAATTCTTTATCAAAATTTTCTCCTAAGCAATATAAATATTTTATTGTCATATTAAGCCATTTCTGAGCTTGTCCATATTTTAATTCAATATTTTTATTGTTATACTTTTTAATTATACTGTCACAAACAGAATTGTGCCAGTAATCAAATTTCATTTGATCCAATTCATTAATAGATCGCAACTTTATAATCATAATCCTAAATAAATCTAAAATAGAATTTTTAAGCTCTAGTCGCTTTTTTTCTTCTTCCTTTTTTTCATATTTGTTTAAATTTTTCATTTTTACCGGAAAATTAATAGTTCTGTTAAAGTCTCTATATGCACGATAACATGCCGCCCTAATAATATCTGAATAATCATTAAAATAAAATCCTTTTAGTGAATCTAATATATCTTTATCAATTTGAACTATCATTTTATTCTCCTTATCTTTTATTTTTTTATTCAATAAATCTATTTTATACTAATTGATACTTGTTAAACTACTACAACAATAAAAAGCATCATTTCCTATACTTGTTGCGATAAAATGAGTTTATATCTTAAATCCTTTACTAACCACTTATAACCCATACTTGCCGACAAAATTGAAATTGTTCATCTACTCAATAGTATAATGCATTTTTATCAGATTGTCTATAAAACATGTAATAAATCCCTTCTTAAATACTCGTTTTTCTCAAATCGTTCAAAAGTAGGGGTAATCGTTCAATACTAGCCGTAATCGTTCAAAAGTTGAGTAATCGTTCAAAAGTTAAATACTAAAAGACTATTTTCTTTATTCTAACAGCTTTTTCTATACGAATTTCACCAGAACAATCAATAAAATACATTAAATACGCTTAAAATGGCATAATTAATCTATAAATTAATAAAAAAAGGCTCAATACAAATCGTTAGATTGTATCAAACCTATGCATTCAATATGTGTTTGTTTACCTATTTTGATACAACAGCGCACCCCTAGCAAAAATCACGCACCCTTAGGAGATTTTACGCACCCCTTAACAAATTAGCGCACCCTAGACTAGTTTTACGCACCCCCACATAACTTACAGCACCCTATCATGATTTACAGCATCCTTTCTTACTTTTATAGCAACCATTTAAAAAAATCGTTTCCTTGTGAAATTTTCACGCTTAAATAAAAGAAAGTAAAGTTAAATAAATCTCCAACTAACAAAATGATTAAACTGCGAAATAAACTTATTTTATATTCTTTATTTTCGTTAAAACACTTTGGTATTTTGCATGATTTTTTACAAAATTAAAAATTTCTTTTTCTAATTCTAATATAATAGTTTGTTTTTCCGTTATAGTTGTGTTTTTAGATGTCTTATCTTTTTCATCAAATAACTTATCAACAAGCAAACTTTTATGTTTGCTTCGCGTTGGTCTTCTCTGATATGCAATCGCATAATCTAATGATGTATCTAAACAGTTTACTGTATTCTCAACATCATCAAGTCTTGCATAATTCCTTGCTAACCCTAAATAAGCATCAAACAAGCGAATGTTGTAAAAGCCAAAATCATTTTCTTCAAATACGACATCTAATAATGAAATATACTTTTTGTATAATTTAATATTATGTTCTGGATCCTTTTTTCTAGAACCTAAAATAATTGAATAAAACCATTCTATCAGTTTCAATGTATTGTCCTGCAATTGTAATTGTTTTTCCTCACCCGCTAAAACTGATTCCAGTAATCTTTCTTTTGATGAATGAATGGAAGGCATTCCATTAGCGATCTCCTTTGCTTTTTTCAATTCACCATTGTGAGAGTAGGCAAAGCATAGTGTTTGAGAAGCTGAACTTCTTACTATAGCATCATCACACATCGTGACTACTTTTTCTGATAGTTTTATTACTTCTAATAATACATCTTTTCTATTGGTATCATCTGCATAATAAAGTCCAAGTAAAACTCCTGCAAGTTTTTGCATGAACAAATAATTATTTGGGTATTTTTTTAACCCTTCTCTGTAAAGCTCAACTCTTTTTAAAGAATCGCCTAAATTTGCAAGTTTTCCATCTTTTGATAATAATTCCTGAACATAATCGGTGTTAGTATTTATATCATAGTTCAGTAGTTGATCAATAGTTACATCAAATATATTAGCAATAATAGGTAACATTGAAATATCTGGAAACGTTTGACTATTTTCCCATCTTGAAATAGATTGCACTGATGTCCCAAGCATATCTGCCAAATTTTCTTGGGTCATTTTTTTACTGACTCTTAATCTCTTAATTGTCTTGCCTAAATCCATAATTAAATTTCTCCCTTAATGTGATTATGTAACGTTACAACAACATTATATTACTTATCCAAATAAATTACCATTTCATAATTGATGATTTAAGTTCTCAGAAAGTGAGATTAATTTGTTTATAGTATTTTGAAAATGACCTATATGGCCCAAGAACTTGTCAAACAAAACAACAAATATGTGCCTATCAGTTATTAAATTGTTCGGTTTAATAAGTTTCAATATGATTTGGGATAATGTTTGAATGGATGATTTCCATTAAGCTTTTAATAACAACACTGTATTCAACCATTTTATAGATAAACTTAGATGTTACCTCGTTGTAATCATTTTTATATACATTGCGTTCTATAATACTTGTTAAAATTTCACCAGGTTTCGCTCCAGGTTGACAAGACAAATTTCGATTGCAATAGCGTTGTCTGTCAATGACAACATCAGTAACGATGGATTTCATTAGCTCCATATCCAACTTTCCACTTGACCAAATCATATGAATGTCATAAATGTGTCTTGAATAACGATTGTATTTACTTTCTAAGTGGTAGTCACATATAGCAAATAGTTTATCAACAAATGTCCTTTCTACTGATTGAATCAACATTTCAAATGGATCTAATTCGTATTTTGCAATCAATTGCTCTTCATATGATTTTGTTAAAAACTTAGTCACATAGTTACTAACACTTAGATTTACACAAGGGTAAGGTCTATAGACAACAATCGTTTCAACAATGATGTGCGGAACCATTGTGCTATCTCCAAAAAAAGTATTGCTATATCCAATTTGATATTCATTGTGATCCTTTCCTGAACGAACTTCTCCTTCGTTAAGTAAAGTCATATTGAGCACCTTGATGACTTCTAAAATTGATTTCTTAAGTTGCTTTCTTTCATTTGATGTGACTTTAGCGCTTTTAAACTGTACTGCTAAATCGATATCCTCAGAAAAACGATCAATGATGGAATAGCACTTTGAAAGAGATGTACCTCCCTTAAACACAATAGAGATGTTGGATTCAAGTTTTGCCAATTCCTTAAGAAAAAGTGATACGTAATAATCCTTTTCAACTTGGAAGTTTTCAAGTCCTAAATCACTTGCTGTTGCTGTTACTAATTCTTGAAAAACATCTTTATCTTTGTGTAATAACATTTGCTCCTCCGATTTTATAGAATTTAACTTGTGCTTCTAGTGGATATGCTTCTACAATATGCTCTATTTCATCAAGTGAGAGTTTAATACCTGAAATGTACGACAAGAGCTTCGACTCTGCTTGTTTTAAATCATATTCACTATATTTTTCAAACTCAGTTAAAAGATCTAAGACTTGAAGTAATTTGTAGTTTTTATTCGTGACTTCAATTCTTGGTGCATTGATAATCAGTCTACTCTTGCTAAGTTTTATCTCTCTTTTTCTATTTGAAACTGCATTTGAGTATACAACGTCAACACTTGCTGTTTGCGACGTCAATCCCAACTGATTGGCAAAATTAATGCCACTTCTATACCCGATTAAATTATTCTCTTTATCTTTTATATACTTTTGTTCAACCACATTAGATATATTGACTACATGTGATTTAAGGACTCTATTGGGATTCGGTAATTCATAAACCCCATTTTTTGCCTTTAGAACTTTTTCTTCATTGATTAGTCTTCGAATGGACTCTCTAATTGTTCCTTCGTTTATTTTTGGAAACTGGTTATACAAATCTTTTAGAAAAAACGGTTGACCATTCCTATAGTTGTTTTTGATGAAATCATATATTCTATCGATTAAACTTAAATTATCCATACATACCTCCATAACTTAACACTAAACTAATTATATCACAAGTTGATCATTTTGTGACATTTTTTCGTTGTTAATTTGAAATTATGTCACAAAAATATTAATTGTATTATTTCTATCGGATTCAATGATAATAATTGTTGGCTTTGTGTTTTTTTTCATGCAAACTTTGAAGCAATGTGACGTCATCTCAACTTTTCATTCAAGTGTTCGTAAAGTAATTGTTTAAATGGTTTGCAAATTGGAAGAAGGTTTGATGACTTCAAAATAATAGGCCAAGTAAAGATTCGCTTCTGATGTATAATATTAATGAGAAAAATTGCAGATAGGGATAAGGTGCTCTTTCTGCAAACAAAAAAGCCTAATACTAATTGTATTAGACTAATGCTTTCAATATGGTACACCCGCAGGGACTCGAACCCTGGACCCATTGATTAAGAGTCAATTGCTCTACCAACTGAGCTACGGGTGCATATTGACAATAAATATTTTACTATAAACATTGAAATTTATCAAGAAAAAT
>Ga0265295_1008741_pt1 | contig 11133 bp, 11 predicted proteins | sample Munlansysbiofilm_FD_192503 | JGI IMG/M metagenome (GOLD analysis project Ga0265295, IMG submission 192503) | Leachate microbial communities from a municipal landfill in Southern Ontario, Canada - Methane capture system biofilm | ecosystem: Engineered > Solid waste > Landfill > Unclassified ... | reverse complement strand
CCCGAAAACCTTTTTTATTCCTGATATTTTAGGCAGTTTTCTTGTGGTATTGCTTGCCTCATACACACTCTTAGTTAAACGCCCGCTTGCGATTTACGCGAGTCATCTGAGGAGGGGCTGGCCAATGGATTGGTTTTTAAGAAAAGACGTCTTACCTGCTTATAAAGAAGTCACTTATCTTTGGCTAATCTACTTTGTTTTTCGTCTATTCATGGACATTTGGTTTTTCTCAAAGAATCTACTGGAACGACTGGTTTGGTTTAATACGGTCGTTGGCTATCCACGCTTTTAATTCTCATCTTAGTAACTAGCTATATCTACGGCATCTACCGATTAAGAAAACTAAAAGGCCCTGGCATCGACGAGTTCATTCAAAAGAAAGAACCACCGTTTCGTGGTCAAACGTATGCGTCAATTTGGTTTTCAAAACTATTTAATTGATCCTCTTCATCAGTAGATACTCTAGCATAAGCACAAACTCTTAATTTTCTAGCAGTTGGATTATCAACAGATACTACAAAAGGATTAATAGCCTCAATCACTTTAATCTTTTTTACTCTTTCTTGCATATGGTTTATACCTCCTAATATATACATGTAAGACAATTTACATGTTATTTTTTTTATTAGTAGCATATTACAATTACAAACTCTTTATAGCAAGTCAATAGTTGGCTTAGTAGAGCAATCTTTCTCATTAAACTCATTAACTGCAGCCATCCACTCATCAAATGTAATTAAATCATTTCTATATAAGTATTCTAATACATGTTTCATATAATTTTTTTCAATATCTAGCATAAATATTCCTCTTTCTTGATGTTTTAAAAACAAAAAAACGACCTTTATGTATTAATTACATAAAAGCCGTTTTTGCGTGCTCTTTTAAAAGACCATATTAATGTCTTTTTACAACTTTAAACATTTATAAACCAAGAAACAAAATATTCAATAAGAAATAAAACTCAGTTGAATAAAACAAAGTGTTTATATCGCTTAATAATAACTATGAATGGAAGCAGAAACAAACATAAACTTTGAAATAAGTGGTAATCTATAACGCACCAACTATAAATTTATAGATGCTGTGGACATTCCAATGAAAAATCAGAAGAAGAAGATAAATATTACCAATTAAAATATTTATCTCTAGCAAGTCGAGTTGGTATAAGTAATAACTTAAGATTTGATGAAACTAAAAATGCATATATCTTTCTATTTGATGATGGCTATGAACTCGTCATGTCAAGTAATAGAATCGACTTTCTTGACTCATTAGGCTATGTAAAATTTGAAATAACTGATGCGAATTCAAAAGGATATAGAGTCACTGATTTGTCAAAATTTGACATGTCTACAGTGTTATATTTTAATTTTTCATTTCCTTTAATAGTATTGTATGTAATAGGCAATTTTACATTTGTCATTTTAAATAAAAAGAAAACAAGTCAATAATTAGTGTTGACGCCTATACTCAAATAGCAATGGAGTAGCAACAATACAATTAATAACTACAATGATATATGTTTGAGAGCGATAAAAAAAGTTAATAAAAAGACTTAAAAAAAGTATATTTGTCTACCACTAGATACACTACAAACTGAACGTTTTAACGTATAATCTGGTTATCGTGGATATCTGGCTTTAAAAGTCTAGGATTAGAAGGAGCATTGTTTGTTCCTTTTTTTCTTTCGAAAATTCGTAGATTTCACTTTCAATTAATGGTAAGCGTCAAATAACGGACGTAAAAAAAGACCTGATTGCTCAGATCTTAGTCATTACTTAAACAAGGTGATGGTTAGTCAGTCCCGTTATTCATATGAAATTTAGTTATCATCTTTTCATTATAAGGCATTAACTCGTCTAGTTTTAGCTCACTTACTTTTGAATTAGCTAATAGCTCTAAGATGTAGGTGTAGTACTTATAAGGATTTAGCTCATTCATCAAACAGCTTTGAGTAATTGAATATAATAGCGCACTTGAGCCTGCACCATTTGGTGTGTTAGAAAAAAGCCAGTTCATTAACCACTCACGAAGGGTTTAATCGCTCGTTCAGCTTTATTGTTATCAATGGATAACCTACCATCGTTTAGATAATTCATGACTTGTGGTAAAGTGTGGATGACATAAACGATTGCTTTTCCAAAGCTTGACTCTAATGCACACGTTAGTGATTTTTCATCTAACCATGCCTTAAACTCAGTCATGACTGGTTTGATGGTTGTTTGTTTAAATGTGTATCTATCTTCAACCGATAACGATTTTGACTCGTTATCTAGATGATAGATTTGATTACAGTAATCAAGTGCTGTTTTCGTATTACTATCTTTTTTAGCCTCATCAGACAGCATGAGATAGAGATTATAAAATCGTCGTCTAATGTGGGCTAGACAGCCCACCTATGTAACGGCGTTGACGAGATTATACCCAAAGCCATTTGCACGCAAATGGCCTATGTACCCATCAACTTGTAAGTAGCCTTTAAAGTCACTTAAAAAGTCTCTCGTATGTTTACCAGCTCTTGAGGGTTGATACTCATAAATTACCATTTGAGGGTCGTAATCTCCTGTGACATAAGTCCACATATAAGATTTCGTACTCGCTTGTTTACCATTTTCTTTTAAGACTTGAACCGTCGTTTCATCTGCGTGTAAGATGTCTTTACTTAAAAGCGTTTGTTTCATATGTTGGTAAATAATGTCTAAGAGCTGACTGGATTTAATCACCCAGTCTCCGTAATGTCTTGATGAGCTCAATCAATGTAGATTCGTTATAGGATTCAGGAATGTTAATTCGTAAGTCTTGAAAGTCTATCGTTAGTGGTTTTTGAGTTTGATAGATGGGATTAATGACTTTGACGAAACTTGCCTTTGTTGATTTATGTTTAAATTTCTTTAACCAATACTGTAACTGGTGGATTTTAACATCATGTTTAAGACAAAACTCTTTCATCGTTATGTCTGATTCGTTGTAGTTCTAGATAAGTAGGTGCCATTTGTTTGTTTTGTCTGGATTTGATTTCATTTGATAAACCGCCTTTTTATTTAATCTTAGCAGTTTAGCTACAACAATGAAATCCGTCCGTTATTTGACGCTTACGTAGTAAATGATATTTTGTATTAGTTTAGTCTATTAGAGAAAAAAGATCAGCGAGAATGCCGATCTTTTAATGTGACAATTGATGATGTAGTCTAGATGATTATATATGGTTTGTAATGACTATAGCTTCTATTATAACGAATAGTAAAAACGCTTAATAAACCCGATACACTTAAATAATGATGAATTTCATATTAACGATTCATTGTTTCCTTATTCACAACAACCATTCTTGGGTAAGGTATTTCGATTTGATGCTGATCCATGAATGCTTTGAGTGCGGTTCTTAAATCTCTTTCTGCTTGATAGCGATCAGTTTCATCCACTTTACCAATAAATTTTACTTGAATACCAGCATCGGCAAATTCGATTGGACCAATGTAGGTAGGACCATCAATAAATTTCGGTAATTGTGGTTTTAAAGCTGAAAGTTGAGTTTTGAAAATTTGATCTGCCCTTAAAAAATCATCATAATGTATAGATACTTCAACGACCGCTAGTGAAGGCGAAGCAGACAAATTTATGATGGTTTTGATTTCAGAATTATTAATTACCTTGATATTGCCACCAGCATCAATCACTTGAGTTGTCCGAATACCAATACTCATAACTTGTCCACGAAATGTGTCAATGATGATAAAATCACCAACTTGATATTGATTTTCAAAGACTATGAATACCCCACTGATGATATCACTGATAAGACTTTGTGCACTTAAACCGACAATTAAACCTAATATACCTACACTGGCAAATAATGCGAGTGAATCGACACCGAATATCAATAAGATCATGATAATTATGACGATTGCTGTGAAGTATTTGATGAAACTTTCAATGAGTTTAGCTGCTGTTATGCCACGTTTACTGATCAATAAAAACTTCATTATGACCCAACTCAATATTTTTGATATCACTAGAGCTACAACGATGAATACAATTGATTTTAAAATGGTGGGGATTTGAACATCGATCCATGAACCAATCATATCAAAACCATCAGTATCTGAATCAAAAACGGATGAAAATGCCGAATTTGGGCCAAAAAAGTGATGTCCAAATACAGCTAGAAATACGATCGTAAATGCGAATAACCATATCAATAGTTTAATACTTAATCTCATTCTTTCAACGGATGACATTTTCATCCATTTGTTAATTATCTTGTTCATAATCGCTCCTGTTAGTAATAAAACATGTAACTTGCTGTTTTGATCCAAATATTTGAATCCATAGGATAACTTGATAATACATACAGTTCAAGTTGAACAAAACCTCGACTGAAACCATCTAGTGAGATGATGATTGGATTTTCCATATCAAGTATTTCAACTGTTTTGCTATTTATATCATCACTCATTACAATTTTGTAGTTTGTTAAGTAATGTCCGGGATCAATAATATCTAGTACTATGATCACATTTTGATTCTGGTAATCAATGTTGTGTGATTCAACTTTAAGGATTCCCCTCGGATACAAAGGCACACCTGCTGTCATGATATGGTAAGATTTTAATATTTTTTGGCCAATCCCATAATCTACTTTAATTGTCACTTCATAAGTTTGTTCAGGTGTTAATCCTTCAAAACTGACGATGGAGATGATGTCGTTAATGTAAAATTCTCGAATGAATTCTTGATGCTCGATATCTTGTAATGTCACAGAATAAGGACCATCCATAACCTCTGTCCTTAGAACAAACTCAATCTGATTATGCGTGATTACCCAGTTGTCTGTAGATATTATTGGTACCTTCAACACGAAAGAAGATGCGATGACAACAACTAGAATGATACTGATTAATGAAGGGATAATTCCAGTGACTATGCCTATGGATGATCCTGTTGATGTAGTTGATATCTCATTTCTGGTTTTTTCTTTTTGGTAGTCATCTTTTTTTTGCATGATTATAATTTCAGTTGAATAAAGATCATCAAACTCATCGCGGCGTATATATTGAAATTCATTCATTAAATCACGGTCCTTTCGCCATTAAAAATATAATCTACATCATTTTTCATTTGTGTCCGATGATTGTTGGTCGATTTGATTTAATTCCCGAAGATGTTTTTGATTTAGCCAAATAAAAATGATGTATGATGCTAGGAGTAAAATGATGAAACACTCTATCAAAATGATAACATACGCATGAACTGGAATGATGATTAGTAAGATAGGTAATCCAATACTATATGATTTATGTTCGTAATGTTTTGACTTTATACGATAAATATATCCACATTCGAGGATAATCAGTACACTCAAAAGAATAATGACCCACCATAAATTTAAATAATCGAAAAAGGTATTAGGATCACCCGGAATTGGATCACCAATTAAGTAAAAATAACTGAAATGATTGGTTTGATATGTAATCCAGTTACCATTTCTAAGGGTATCAAATACCTCTATACCATCATTGTTAAGGTAGATGACGCGAATATTTTCTCGACTGCGAAATTCCAATGGTAATAATAGACTAACCTCATATAATTCATCTATAGAAAAATCTGTGATTTCCTTGTCATCTTGATCGATGAGTTTGACATCAATTTCTGCAAATATGACTTGGTTAGATAATTTTTTTTGTAAAGCTTTAATTGTTAAAGTCGAAAAATTTGGGAAAACATGCCCTAAATCAATTGCTTTATAAATATCATCTTGTAAGGACATTTCTTCAATATGAATGACAACAACTCGTAAATCCTTATCCATACCTGCAGTGTTTGATACTGATACATAAAAATCAGATGGACTCAAAGTGGTTTCATCCAAAGAAGGGTTATTGGGACTAATTGAACCTGAATGAACGATAGGGACATCATCAAAGGCTACAATAGCTTCTTCAAGTAAAGCAATTTTTTCTGTTATAGTGAGTACTGGATTTGAAATAGACTCACTCACCGCATTGAATATGTGATTCAATGCGTCCAATCCAGATGGTGAATATTCATAACTTTGGTCATTGGCATACTGGTTATAAACAGAGACTAGTTCATCTGCCAATCGTTCATATACTACTTGAGTTTCAATCCAGTTATGATATTCACTTATGGTGGTAGATAGGACTAAAATGCTATCAGCCTCATTGATTGCAGCAATCATCTCTGTTTTCAATGTTTGAATTTCTGGGGTCAACGGTAAATAATCGAGAAGCGTTGCCACATAATCATCAATTTCGGCAATCGAATTACTCTTCTCATCAATTAGTATTTGAGCATCAATTGCTATCATCACTTGATCAAAAAGTGGCGTAATGTTTTCGATGAGTGTGATATTTGCTAAATCATTTTTCGCTAGTGTTACGATATCGACTACACTTTGACTTGGTTGATTGATTTGGGATAAATAGGCATCCAACTCATTGATTTTAATAGAAATGTATTCAAGTAATAATTGTGCATAAACATCGGATTTGGCTATGTTAATGATATCGCTGAATTGTGAACTGTCTAAAGCACTGTTTATAATCAAAATGGCATCATTGATAATACCAATGACAACATCACTAGGTTCAATCATTTCATTTAAATAGAACTCTAATTCGTCTATTGATGCTTCTTTAGCTTCAATCAATGGCTGTGCTAATACATCAGTCATGGTTTGATTTACTAAATTCTCGATGGTGCTAATGCTGTTTAGTGAATCTATCATTGATTTTGCATTGTTAATTATTTCAAGCATGGATTCCGAAGGATTATCCACATTCGTTATAAATTCATCTAGTTCCATTTTTGCATCTATTCGTTTTTCCGTTAATCTTTGCATGTCCATAGCAATTTTTGAATTTGTAACTATCGTGTTGACTTCATCGATGGATGCTGCATTTTCAATATCAAGTATGCTTTGAACTTTGATGTCAATAATTTCATCACTTGGGTTAGGATTGATGACACTATAAGATTCAATCTCTAAAATGGCTTCATTTTTAGATACTGTAAGTAAATAGGATGTCATGCTTGGTGTTATGATTGTATATCCTACAAAAGGTGAAATGTCTCCATCACTTACTAATAGTTTTACATAAACATGATATTCCATTTCAGGGTTTAAGGATTGAGTAATGATTTCATTACTGCCATTTAACCACACAGTTGTTTCGTTCGGTATTTCAGTTACTGGTAAAACTAAATATTGGTAGGAATCACGACCATAAAACTCGATCTGATTATAGCTGTAATCGATTGAATCAATATCGATAAGGTCTATGACGAAGGTGACCATTGAACGATTAATATCTGTGTACGTAAAGGATAATTTGCCTGAAACTGTCGTGGTTGGCGAAGTATAATCGACAGTATAATCAGTATCATTTAAAACGGGTAGTACGAGTTGATCAATCGAAAAACCAGGAAGAGCTGAATGAATACCACTAATACTACCTGACTGAGTGATTGTTGGTGATGCATGCAATGTCCATTCATAACTTGAATCCGATAATAATGGCATATCATAATCGAGTTTGATAATCCCATTTGAGTCATCTAGTAATGTATAACTGATGATAGTTTCATTTTCTACATAACCATCAAATTCGATTGAATAGTTTTCGAGGGTCAATACGGCTAAATCAATATTTCTTATAACACTTTGGGCACCAATGGCAGTTTGTTGAATTGAACCAACAGTAGTTGTTGTTGGATAACTAAGCACTGTAGTATTGGTGAAATCATATTCCCACATGAGGTTAGCACCACTTATTTTGCCGTGTAAAAAAGGATCGCGGTTATTATTGATTAGACCCGAAGTCAAAAAGTGACCTTCGGAAATCTCACCAATGATATTAAGACGATGATAATATTTATCACTCCAAATATGAATATTACCTGTGTAATTTCCATTCACAGTAAAGTTCACATCAGTTGTTGTATCAATAAAACGAATATCGCGGTCATTACCATTTTTATTGGAGGTATTATCGTAAATTTGGGGATTACCGCTTAAATTAAAGTTTGCTCCACCAGCAATTGAGATCCCGGCGTTATCACTATTTACTGTATTATTATCATAAATATGTCCGCCCGATAAGTTGAACGTTGCGTTTGTCGCTACGTAAATTGCACCAATCCCATAGTTTGAAGTATTCGCTGTAATAAGACCGTCCTCTATACTAAGTATTCCGAGACGCAACTGAATCGCAGCGGCACCATTTGTAGATTTGTTATTTCTAATAATTGTTCCGGACTTAATGTTTAAATTCGCGCCAACTGTATTTGTACCGATATCAAAAAATGATCCGTCTAAATTAGCATTGTTGCCATCTAGGATGAGATTTTCGACTGAAAGAGTTGCCCCACTTAATACATTAATGATCGGACCTGCTTTACCTTTGTAAATTGTGAAAATGCTATTTATACTCGAGGAAAGTGTAATTGATTTATTGCCACTGACAACCAAAGTCTGAGTTGCTGTTATATTTTTAAGAACGTAAACTGTATCACCATCGATGGATGATGATAGAGCACTGGACAGTGTTAAAAAATAAGCATTGCCAATTTGTGCTTCATATTGTGGGTCTTCAGCCATAAGTGGAGTTGATTTGGTGTAACTTAACAATAAAACCACAAAAATACCTAAAAATAAGCATACCTTTTTACTCATTGTAAATCCCCCTTGTTTTCTGAATCGATGATTCAATAACATATCTAATTAAAATATTTTAAAGTTGTCATCTACAATTCAATTTTACTACATTTAATGAAATAAAACAATCTCAATATTTCATATTAATGAATTAGCCATATTTTTTGATATAATAAGATTGTCAAATTATGAGATTGGAGAATGATTTTATGAATGGATATCAAAGAAGAACAGAAAAAAAAAGAGAAGACATCTTAAACGCCACAAAAAAACTTGTATGTGATATACCGTTAGATCGATTATCAATCATAAAAATTGCTGATGAAGCTAATGTCTCACAAGTAACTATTTATAATCTTTACGAAAATAAAAAACAGCTGATCAATGAAGCAATCAAATCATTATCGATAGATGATATAAATGACATCATTTCTGTACTTAGCAGCAATACCCCAGTTTCAGAGCGCTTGCTATTATACTTTCAGAAATCATTTAGCCATAGTGTGAATAAACCACAATTCAACGGAATCATGGCTTATATTTTTAGTAATCAAGATAAAGAACTTAAAACAACCATCGAGAAACTCTATGTTGAAACCATACCTCTGTTAACTCGACTATACACCGAAGGTCAAGCAGCAAAGATCATTCGGCCGTCCATAATGATTGATGATTTCTTTCGCTTACTTGATATTTACACTCGGATTGATCGTCAGTTTTTAATATCACCAAATCAACGTCATGTAATTATCGAATCCATTATTCATAGTTTCTTATAATTTTTTTAAAAAAACATCCTCTTTCGGTTATTCTTTCCACTATAATTACTAGGTATTCAACGGGATAAAAAATGATTTCGTGATCCCATGGTTTACAATTACGAAGGTGTATTCACATGTTATTCATGATAATAATCAAAGGTAGTAAACGTTCTGAGGCTGGGGTGTTCCCCAGTGAGATTTTAAGACTTGCTATGGATCACTATAATGACCAGTTGGTAGAAACTAGTGTTCGCATAATGGCTAAAGGGTTACATCCGATTTCAAGCGGGATTAGGTTATCATTTATCCATCCGGGTGAAAAACCACTGATTACTCATGGACCTTTTGAAGATCCAAACAGCTTAGTAGCGGGATTTTTCCTGATTGAAGTCGAATCTAAAGAAGAAGCTATTTATTGGGCACTGAAAGCCCCAGACCCACAAGGTCATGGAGAAGGTCAAATTGAACTTCGCCAGGTATATTGATAACAAGAGCTAAAGACCAAAATAACGTAAACATACAACGTTTTGAAAAAAAATAACACACTTTTGATAAAGTGGCTGGTTGTTCACTTGAACACAACTAATGTGTTCAATTTGATTCATTAACCTTTTAAAAACGACTAAACGACAACATTGATGCACTAAAAAACAATGATTGGATGTATAAACACCTCACAACTCCCAAAACATTTTGTTTGTATATGGGGATAGATAGAGGTGTTTTATATACAATAACGGCTTGTTGTCTTAGATAATCCATCATGATTAGTTGATTGATGCATCATAAAGCTCATTTACTTTGTCCCAATTAATCACGTCAAAAAATGCTGTAATATAATCTATACGGCGATTTTGATAATTTAAATAATAGGCATGTTCCCAAACATCGATACATAGGATCGGTGTACCTTCTTGAAGTGGTGTAACTTGATTGGATGTAGACACTATTTTCAAACCATCGTTTGTAACAATCAACCACGCCCATCCACTACCAAATTGGGTAAGTGCTGCATTTGAGAATGCTACTTTAAACTCATCAAATGAACCAAATGATAACGCGATAGCAATCCCTAAGTTACCAGTAGGTAATTGTCCATGGTTGATTTTTAGAATACTGAAATATAAGGCATGGTTATAATAGCCACCACCATTGTTAATAATTGCTGTCCTAATATCAGATGGGATTAAGGTAGGGTCAGCGAGTAATAACTTAATGGGGGTCTGTAACTCTTTATGTTTTTCAAGGGCAGCATTTAAATTGATGGTGTAACTGTTATGATGTTTTGTATGATGGATTTCCATCGTTGTTTCATCGTTATGTCTGATTCGTTGTAGTTCTTGATAAGAACCTGCCATTTGTTTGTTTTTTCTGGATTACATTTCATTAGATAAACCGCCTTTTTATTTTAATCTTAGCAGTTTAGGATGAACAATGAAATCCGTCTAATATTTGACGCTTACGCTCAAACAAGAGGCTTCTAACAAACAAAAGGACGATTAAGTCGATAAAAGATGGTTTTATCTTTTAGACTTGATCGTCCTTTTTGATTGATATTCATTTAATAAGCGTCAAAGAAAAAATCACCATACCCAAGGTATTTAAACGTCTCATTCTCGTATTTAAAGTAATAATACGGTGTATAACTTTGCATAAACATCAAGCCACCAAAATACCCATTTAGAACTA
>Ga0265295_1008740_pt1 | contig 11135 bp, 10 predicted proteins | sample Munlansysbiofilm_FD_192503 | JGI IMG/M metagenome (GOLD analysis project Ga0265295, IMG submission 192503) | Leachate microbial communities from a municipal landfill in Southern Ontario, Canada - Methane capture system biofilm | ecosystem: Engineered > Solid waste > Landfill > Unclassified ... | reverse complement strand
GCAAGAAGGTTGGGATGGAGATGTTTGGGCTGTTAGGGATGAATATTTAGGAGCATCACCTTACCTCTCAGTAGAAGTTTTGAGAGAAATGGTTCAAAGCGAGAAACTACCTTTAGCTGTTTGTACTGAAATACTACTTTCGAATCCAGAAGCTACGCAAAAAGACGAGTTTAAAGAGTTTATGTATAATGAAGAAAATTATCTAAACCCTTTATCGATATCTCTTATCGAAGAAAGCTGGGAGAATGAAACATTTAGAGCAAGTGTAGAAAGTAATATCTCAGCTAAGTTTACTGAATTAGAGATGGCTTCAAGGTCATTAATAGGTATTATTCTAACCGACTCCTTAGGAGTGAATATTAATGAATATAGAAGTGTTTTATCCGAAATGAAAAGTCCTGCAACAAGATTTGAATTGGCAGATTCTTATATAGGCAAACAAGAATATCCTCAAGCAAGAGAATCTTTATCAAGTTTGCTGGGGAATAACAACTATACTGATAAAGTAGAAAGATATTTGGAATATATAGATTTGGTTGAAGAGGTAGGAAATGCTCATAATTTAAGTAAAGAAACTCTTTTGTATTTGTCAGAATATAATGATGCGATAGGATCAAAAGCAAAGTCAATTCTATATTTTAAAGGAATAAATACAGATTATCATCCTATCGTTGTAAATATGGAAAAAGAACCTGAAAATAAATCAATAAGAGTAAAAGGCTCTCTTTCTGATCTTACAAATACAGAAATAACAATAGCACCAAATCCTGCAAAAAACCATATAACCATAACTTACAACTTACCTCCAAAGCAAACATATAACTTAAAAATATATGATAATAAGGGAGTGGAACTATTTACTAAAACACTTAATGGGAATAAGGGCATGCAGACAATAGAACTTATAAATCTTAAGTCTGGGTCATATTATTATACTGTTTCAAATAGCAAGAATGTAGTTAAATCCGATAAAATAATAATTGTTAATTAACAACTTTTTAATTGCAGATAATCTGATAATTGTAGTTATTGGATTATCTGCAATTTCTAATATTATTACATTTAAAACACATAATATTTATGAAAAAGAGTTTTATTAGAATAATACTGGTCTTGACTATAGGTTTATTTACATTTTCTAATGCTTATTCTCAAGAAGTAAATATGAATAGATGGATAGAAATTGTTTTTATGGAAGATTGGAGGGATTCCGAATTTACAAGAGTAATATATTTAGATTTTGTTGGAGATTCTGCAAATACAAAAATAAAGGTTGTATCTGGATGGTATGAAAGGACAAAAACAATTGGAGAAGATTGGGGGTGGATATATACAGAATTTTTTTTGGGAGCAGACACAATGAGAATATATGGTAATGTCAAAAAGTTAGAAACTATCGGCAATAACAAAATTAAGATAGTAAATCTTGACAATAATTCTGAAGTAACACAATTACTTATTTATGGAGGAGGTGTTTCCAAACTTGAAATAAATGATTGTGATAAACTCGAAGCCTTGTCGTGTACAAATTGTAGATTTGATTCTATCAATTTATCTAATTTTACAGAATTGAAACATCTATGTTTAGATTGGAATCCTAATCTTTTAAATCTTGATTTAAGTAATCAGACAAAATTGGAATACCTTTATATTTCCGGTACTCGTTTTGCAAGCATTGATATCAGTCATTTAAATAAATTAAAAGTTTTGTATAGCAATAATTCATATTTAACAAGTCTTGATTTAAGAGGACTTTCTGAATTAAATACTATTCAGTGCTTCGACACTAAAATCTCAACTGCTGGTTATGATTCAATATTTTGTGCTCTTCCAGAACGATCTGGTATTGGAAATGATTATGGAGTATTTATTCTTTATCTTAAAAATTATCCTTCCACTTACAATACTGTAATGGCTACGAACTCACAAAATGCTATTTCTAAAGGGTGGTATGTATTAGATAGAGACTATCAATATATGCCTCCAACCACTGGAACATTTGATTGTAGTTTAATTGGGATTGATAATATTGAATTGGATATTATTGAAGCTAAAATTTATCCTAATCCTGCCATTGATAATTTAAGTATTGAAACAAAGGAAGTAGTTCAGAGGCTTGAAGTTTATGACGCTTTAGGGAGAAAGGTCGTTTCCAAAATCCCTAACCAAAATAATTTCTCCATTGATATTTCCGACTTTGAAAGAGGAATATATATCCTAAAGCTCCAAACCAAAGAAGGTATTGGAAGCTATAAGATAGTTAAGAATTAATTCTAAAGCCATTATAATCCCATCCCATCGTGCGGGATTTGTAATCATCTGCGGTCGGAAAATCTTAAAACTACTCGAAGAAGATAAACAAAGAAAGAAAATCAAGCTATTTCTACTTGATACTTCATGTTTGTAAAAGGAGAAGCCTTTATTTTAAACTTAGACTTCTTGTCTATAAATTTAGAGGCCTTTATTATCATATCGAAATGGCATTTCGACCTCATAATATCTAAGTCTAAATTTATAAAGAGGAAGTCTAAATTCAAAATATCTTAGTCTAAATTCATAATAACTTAGTATGCTTCTATTTTGTTCTGTATATATATCCCCATCAAAACAAAAAGCCATTATAAATTTTGTTATTAAGAAAAAAGACTATATTTGCAGAATGAAAATGATTTATTAATCATAAAAACATATGATTATGAAAAAAGTATTATTTGTTTTATTTGTATCTTTAATAGGTTTTGGAGCTAAAACTTATTCTCAAACAACTGTTAGTTTAGATTCTGTAATTGAAAAGTATTCACCTGAGTTTCTTGATTATTGTCAATTGAAGGTGTCTTTATCAATTAATTCATTAGATTCAATTGATGAAAAAGGGGTTTTTATTATTAACGCTAATCATCATTCTACAATTATATTATATAGCCAAAATACATCTGTGGACTCTATTTCCCATAACGAATCTAATGATTCTATTGAAATACCTATTTATAATAATGATTTTGACACCTTACTTTATTTTGTAAAGACTGGAGGTACAATAATATTTAAAGGTTATTACAAAAAGGATGGAGAATTATACTTTAGCAATGATTCAATAATTCAAGGACTGCCAATAGAAGGTGGTTTAGACAAGGTTCTTGATGAAAGAAATAATATCTCTATCTATCCTACTCTTTTCGATAATGAGGTGAATATTAAATCGGAGGTTATGGATTATAGTGTTGGGCTTTATGATATTTACGGAAGGAGTATTTATTATAAGAAGAGTCAAAAAGAAAATCTTCAAATCAATACAAGTGATTTGTCAAAAGGGATTTATCTGATTCTAATTAAAGACAAAACAAACAACCCAATTAAAGTCCATAAGTTAATCAAAAACTAAAATATTATTTTGTCATCTTTGGAAGAATTAAATAATGTATAAACCAATGAGGAAGAAGATTTTTTTTATTATTGTTTGCTTAGTTATAACATTAAGCCTCAATGCTCAAAATGATTCAATCTATAGAGATATTTCTCTCTTAAAAAAGAATATAATTAAGATAAAACCCACAAGCTTTGTTTATGGCTACACTCAAATAACCTACGAAAGGAACCTTTCACCAAGAAGAAGCCTTGAAGCAAATGTAAGTATAATTGGATTAGGAAAAGACTCTTATAATAGAGATCCAGTGGGATTTGCTCTAAGAGGAGGATATAAATTCTATTTTGGCGACAGGAAAATCAAACGTTCCTTTATGAAAGGATTATACCTAATGCCAGAGATTGCATTTTGTATGTATGATAAGAATGTTCCTTTGGAGAGTGATTGGGATTGGAATTTTTCTATGGGAGCAACTAAAAAATCTACTACTATTATTGTTGAACAGGATGGGAAAGTGGATTACGAAAGACTAAGAAAATACTATATTGCATTAATTGGAAATGTGGGTTATCAATGGAATATTAATAGATTTGTAATAGAATATAATATTGGAATTGGAGTAGGTTATTATAATAAAACAAGAAATTATGAAGGTTTCTTTGGTACAAGTATGGACGATGAACATCATTTTGGCTTTAATGGAGGAAATGATGGCAGGTATTATGGTGTAACAAACGCAAATCTAAAAATCGGTTATATGTTTTAATTTGTTTCGCTTACTTTTGCAAAATGAATTATGACTTTATAATAAATAGTCAAAGAGATATTGTATAATTAATTATTGAACAATAAATTGATATCATATAAAAAATGTATTATTTGTTTTACTTTTATCTTTGATAGGTTTTGGAGCTAAAACTTATTCTCAAACAACTGTTAGTTTAGATTCAATTGAAGAAAAACATGCATTTATAAAATGTCCATTAAGCCAGATTCTCGATATATTTGCAATCGATTTTAAGCAACACAAACATCCCAATCAAAGCTCAAAAGTTAATCAAAAACTAAACTATTATTCTTTAGATTAAGTCTATAATATTTATTGGGGTTTGGTTTTGGATTATTATGTTTGTTTCGAGTCTTATTCCTAATTTTTCTTCTGGGATATATATTCCTGGTTCGCAGCTTAGGACCATATTGTTTTTAAGTTCTTCTTCTCTGGAGCCTATATCATGTGCTTCCAATCCCATAAAATGACTAACCGAATGTGGATAGTATTTCTTATATGCTAATGGATTTATTTCTAATCCCTTTTTAGTGATTAGTCCTAATTCTAATAATGCATTTATTATTAATTGGTCTGTAAAGATGTTGAGGTTGTTGATAGTGTTGCCTACAACCATTTGTTTTATTACTTCCTTTTGAATATTCTCTACCTTATTATATACCTCTAATTGTCGAGGAGTAAATTCTCCATTTATTGGGAGGGTGAAAGAATAGTCGGAAGTATAATTATCCTTTCTTGCTCCAAAGTCTAAGAGTATTGTTTCTTTGTCTTTTAACTGCGAATTATTATCTTGGTAATGAAGATAGAGAGCATTTTCTCCTGAAGCTATAATAGGAGGGAAGCTATGCTGGCAGGCTTTGTTTCTTTTGAACTCATAATCCATAATAGCCTCTATCTCATATTCCCACATTCCAGGCATTATTTCTTTCTTTATCTCCTCCAAACAATTAAGCGTTATCCTTGAGGCCTTAATCATAGAGTCTAATTCCTCTTTTTCTTTGATAATTCTTAGGCTTGTAAGTATTCCAATAAACTTTACATCTTCTTGGGGAATAATTCTCTTATACTCTAAGCTCCTTAATATCTTTTCATAGTCCTCAAGAAATTCTATATTCTTAATTCCAGAAATATCTCTTGCCTCTTCTTTATCCATCATCTTCCCTTCCCAGATTTCTTTCTCCCTTGAAGGCTTTTCAATAAATAATACTGAGCTTGTTTTGCTAATTAATAGTATAGAGTTTTCCTCTTCTATACCGCATAAATAGTAGAAGTTTAAATCAAAAATATTCTTATTTCTTTTTGAATTAACTATATATAATTCGTTTTCCAATATCTTATCTTGGAACTTAATTCTATTCTTTTCAAATAATCTATAATTTAATTCTCTTCTCTTCATTCTGATTTGGATTTATATCAATCTGCAAATTTACTTAAATATGTGCTTTAATGAATTATTTGCCGTAACTTTGCATACCTATTCTTTAAAAATTAAGTCAAAACACATATAAAAAACAAAAAGTAAAACGTATGAGATTAGTTCAATTTGCGTCCATCACGAAGAAGATGGCACTCGCAGCAGTAGGGCTTTTCCTGCTATTATTCCTCCCAGTACATTTGGGGATTAACCTATGTATTCTAAGGGAAGACCAAGGTGAATGGTATAGGATTGCCAGCCACTTTATGGGGACAAACTATATAGTAAAGGTATTTGAAGTGGTGCTTATGGCAACCATTCTCTTGCATATAGTTATTGCCCTTTTGCTAACTCTTGAGAATTTAAGAGCAAGACCAGTAAGATATAAGGTTGTTACAAAATCTAAGACACATTTTATGTCTAAGTATATGATTTGGACAGGTGGAATTATTGCTGTGTTCTTAGTAATTCACTTTATCAATTTCTACTTTGTTAAGTTAGATATAGTAGAGGGTAAGTATTCTGCAAAATTAGAACAAATAGATCAGCATTTCCAAGCAAAGGCAAAATTAATGCAAAATGGAGAATTGAAAGAAGATGAGCAAACTAAATTAGTTGCTCAATACCAGGCTCTATCTAATATATCTCCAGATAAAGTAGATGCAAAAGGAAAGAACCTGATTAACCTAAGCAAAGAAGAAGTAATTCAATATTGTGGAGAAGATTTTAAGCATGTTGAGCCAGACTTCTATGTAATGAGTAAGGATTTCTTTAAGAATAAATACTATTCTCTACTTTACTTATTATCATTTATTGTACTTGGACTTCACCTTATGCACGCAATAAACTCGCTTGCTCAAACCTTTGGTCTAAGCCATACTAAGTATAATAATGCAATAGAAATATTTGCTATTGCTTACTCTATTATTATTCCTTTGGGATTTGCAATTATTCCAATTGCAATAATGTTCTTTGGATATTAATTAACCCATTAATTTAAAAGATTAGAGAATATGAATAAATTAGATTCAAAAATCCCTTCAGGACCTTTGTCTCAGAAGTGGAGTAATTATAAAGCGGAACAAAAACTTGTAAACCCTGCTAATAAAAGAAAATTAGATGTAATTGTTGTTGGGACAGGACTTGCTGGAGCTTCAGCAGCTGCATCTTTAGGAGCTTTAGGGTTTAATGTAAAGATATTTTGTATTTCCGACTCTCCAAGAAGAGCTCACTCAATTGCTGCTCAAGGAGGGGTAAATGCTGCAAAGAATTATCAAAAAGACGGTGATAGTGTTGGTCGTTTGTTCTATGATACAATTAAAGGAGGAGACTATAGAGCAAGAGAGGCTAACGTTTATCGTTTAGCAGAAGTATCGAATAATATTATTGACCAATGTGTTGCTCAAGGAGTTCCTTTTGCAAGAGATTATGCTGGAATGTTAGATAACCGTTCTTTTGGAGGAGCTCAAGTAAGTAGAACCTTCTATGCAAAGGGACAAACAGGTCAGCAATTATTATTAGGAGCTTACTCAGCTCTTTCCAAAGAAATTAAAGCAGGTTCTGTTAGCTTCTATGAAAGAAGAGAAATGGTTGATTTAGTTCTTAAGGATGGAAAAGCAAGAGGAGTTATCACAAGAAACTTAGCAAATGGAGAGCTTGAACGCTACTCAGCACATGCAGTAATTATTGCAACTGGTGGTTATGGGAATGTATACTTCCTTTCAACTAATGCTATGGAATGTAACGGTTCAGCTGCTGTTCAATGTTATAGAAAAGGAGCATATTTTGCTAACCCTTGCTATGTACAAATTCACCCAACATGTATTCCTGTTAAGGGAGAATACCAATCTAAGTTAACTCTTATGAGTGAATCACTTAGAAACGATGGAAGAATTTGGGTTCCAAAGAAAATAGAAGACTCTCAAGCAATTAGAGAAGGAAGATTAAAACCAACAGAGATTGCTGAAGAAGATAGAGATTATTATTTAGAAAGACGTTATCCAGCTTTTGGAAACCTTGTTCCAAGAGATATTGCTTCTCGTGCAGCTAAGGAAAGATGCGATGCTGGTTACGGAGTAGGCTCGGGCAATGCTGTTTATCTTGATTTTAAATCTGCAATTGAGCGTTTGGGAAGAGATAAGGTAGAGGCTCGTTATGGTAATCTTTTCCAAATGTATGAAAAGATAGTAGATGAAAATCCTTACGAAACTCCAATGATGATTTATCCTGCTGTTCACTATACAATGGGTGGACTTTGGGTAGATTATGAACTACAAACAACTATTCCTGGTTTATTTGCAGCTGGTGAAGCTAACTTCTCCGACCATGGAGCTAACCGTTTAGGTGCTTCTGCTCTTATGCAAGGTTTAGCAGACGGTTATTTTGTCCTTCCGTATACTATCCAAAACTATCTTTCTGACCAAATCCATACTCCAAGGCTTGATGTAAACACTGAGGAGTTTGATAATGTTGAGAAAGAGGTTAGAGAAAAGATGGAAAAGATTTTGTCTATCCAAGGAAGCAAAACCGTTGATACTCTTCAAAGAGAATTAGGGCATATTATGTGGGAATATGTTGGTATGGGTAGAAACAAAGAAGGCTTGGAAAAGGCTCTCCCTATGATAAAAGAATTAGAAAAAGAGTTTTGGTCAAATGTGAGAGTTACTGGAGATTTAAGTACAATGAATCCAGAGCTTTCAAAAGCTCTAAGACTTTCTGACCATATTGAACTTGCTAAGCTAATGGCTATGGATGCTATTCAAAGAGAAGAGAGCTGTGGAGGTCACTTCAGAGTAGAATATCAAACTCCAGAGCATGAAGCAAAACGTGATGATGATGGATTTATGTTTGTTAGTGCTTGGCAATACAACGGCCAGGGTCAAGAGCCAACTATGCATAAGGAAGAATTAAAATACGAATTTACTAAGGTTCAACAAAGAAATTACAAGTAAGATGAATTTAACATTGAAAATATGGCGTCAAAAGGATTCTAAATCAAAAGGACGCTTTGAGACATATAAATTAAATGACATTTCTCCAGATTGTTCTTTCTTGGAGATGTTGGATATCTTAAATGAGAGCTTAGTCGATAAGGTTGAGCACCCTGTTTGTTTTGATAGCGATTGCAGAGAGGGTATTTGTGGAATGTGTGGATTATATATCAATGGTCGCCCTCACGGACCTGATAGTGCAGTTACTACTTGTCAACTTCATATGAGAAAATTCAGTGATGGACAAACAATAGTAATTGAACCATGGAGAGCTAAGCCTTTCCCAATTATTCGTGACTTAGTTGTTGATCGTTCTGCCTTCGACAAGATTATACAAGAGGGTGGTTATGTTTCTGTAACAACTGGTGGAGTTCCTGATGGAAATGCTATTGCTATTCCTAAGAGAAACGCTGATGAGGCTATGGATTCAGCTTCTTGTATTGGTTGTGGAGCTTGTGTAGCTGCATGTAAGAATGCCTCTGCTATGCTTTTCGTTTCTGCTAAGGTTACTCAATTAGCACTTCTTCCACAAGGACAACCTGAGGCTGCTACAAGAGTTCAAAAGATGGTAGCAAAGATGGATGAATTAGGATTTGGTAACTGTACTAATACCTATGCTTGCGAGGCAGAATGCCCTAAGGAGATTAAACGTTCCAATATTGCAAAGATGAATAGAGAATTTCTTGCAGCAAAGGTTGTTTCTCAAGAATAAACGAGAATATATCAATAAAATAATAAAGGCAGAGATTAGTTTTTCTCTGCCTTTTCTATTTTCTTTGGGTTTTTGTTTAACAATACATCATCAATAACCAATTTCAATTCATCCTTCCCAAGAATACCCTTATGTAATTGTGGATTTCCTTGCTTTGGAACAAATAAAAGGGTCGGGATGCTTTGTATCCCAAAAGCAGAGGCAAGCTCTTTTTCTTTATCTACATTAATCTTGTAAATATAAATCTCTCCCTTATAATCTTTTGCCAGCTCTTCCAAATGAGGAGCAATTATCTTGCAAGGACGACACCAATCGGCATAGAAATCAATAATTGCAGGTTTATCCCCAAGGTAGATCCATTCAGAAGGATTAGTCTCATAATTCACTACCTTCTCTAAAAAGGAAGCCTTATTCATTTGAATAGTATTTTGAGAGTAAAGATTTCCAAAACCAAAGCTCAAAGCAGTGAAAATAACAAGAGAAATATAAATTTTCTTTCTATTCATAATCATATTATATTAGTTCTAATCGGCAAAGATACATCAATATTATAATATATCTTATAGGATTTCTCTATATTCTCAAAGAAATTATCTCTAATACAGCCTTTCCTTATGATAATCCACCACCTCTCCAATTAAGACCAAAGCCAAATCAAATATAAAAATAATGAAACCCCATTTAATCCGAATTTTCCCTGATTTTAATTAGCTCAGATGAAATATTTGACCTTACAAAAAGGAGTATACAAATACAATAATCCAGAAAAGAAAAATGTAATCAAATTACAGCGAAATAGAATCAAATTACAGAAAACTAACTCTTGATTCTAAAAAAATAGAATCAAATTACATTTTCGTAGAATCAAGAGTTAGGTCTCTTAACTTAGATGTTAATTAAGCATGGGTTAAGAATGGTTAAGTGTAGTGATTATCTTTTCTGATAGGAAATAGGCTAATTTGTAGTGGGATTCTACACTCCAGCCTGCTACGTGAGGGCTTAGTACTACATTTTGTAGGGAGAATAATTCTTTTAATTCTTCTGGGGTTTTATCTCCTTGGCTTAGTTCGGAGCTAAAGGCTTCAAATTCCAAAACATCAAGGCAGGCTCCTAATACTCTTTTCTCTCTAAGAGCCAAAAGCAAATCCTTGGTTTTAATAACCTTTCCCCTTGCAGTATTGATAAGATAAATAGGTTTAGAGAATTTGGAAAGGAAGGTATCCTCTACCATATAATTTGTTTCCTGAGTTAATGGAATATGAAGTGAAAGAATATCTGCTTCTTTGAATATATCCTCTAATTCAACCTGCTTGGCGTATTCATTTCCATAATCTCTCTTGTATTTATCATAGGCTATAACCCTGGCATCAAAACCTTGCAGTCTTTTAGCAAAGGCCTGCCCCATATTACCATAACCAATAATCCCAATAGTCTTACCCTTAATTTCCAAACCCCTGTTTTCCTCTCTTAACCAAAGGGAATTTCTTACTTGAGAATCAGCAATTATTAATTTATTAAATAATGCCAATAGCATTCCAAGAGCATGCTCCGCAACAGCATCCCTATTCCCTTCTGGAGAGTTTAAAACTTTTATATCCTTTTCCTTTGCATAATCCAAATCAATTGCATCCAATCCAGCACCTACTCTTGCAATACATTTAAGTTTAACTGCTCTATCTATAATTTCTTTATCTATCTCCACCTTGCTTCTTACTACCAACGCCTCATAATCAGGAATAATTTCCAATAAGTCTTCTCTTTGCAAATCGTCTTTATGAGTAATTTCAAAACCGTTTTTAATCAGGTTTTCTATAAGTATTGGGTGGGTATTATCAATTATTAATATCTTCATTTTCTATGTTTTTAAT
>Ga0265295_1008739_pt1 | contig 11136 bp, 8 predicted proteins | sample Munlansysbiofilm_FD_192503 | JGI IMG/M metagenome (GOLD analysis project Ga0265295, IMG submission 192503) | Leachate microbial communities from a municipal landfill in Southern Ontario, Canada - Methane capture system biofilm | ecosystem: Engineered > Solid waste > Landfill > Unclassified ... | reverse complement strand
ACCGTTCCATGCGCCACCAGCCGCCGGATATCCTTTCCCGACGCCGGATTGGCGATGATTCCCACGACGCTGTCACCCATTGGCTTCCAGGCTCCGTTCAGAAGAGTTCCTTCACGGCGGCGACGATGGCCGGCGCCTGCGGGATGAAGGCCTGTTCCAGCACTGGGCTGAACGGCACCGGCGTGTCGGGCGGGGCGACGCGCTTGATCGGGGCGTCGAGCAGGTCAAAGCCCTTATCCGCGACCAGGGCGGCGATTTCGCCGCCGAACCCGGCGGTCAGGACTTCTTCATGCACGATCACCAGGCGGTTGGTGCGCGCGACCGAATCCAGGATCGCACCGGTGTCGAGCGGCGCGATGCTGCGCAGATCGAGCACTTCCGCCTCGATTCCGTCCTGGGCGAGCAGCTTTGCCGCTTCCAGCGATTTGTTCACCATCGCCGACCAGGTGACGATGGTCACGTCGCGGCCTTCTCGCTTGATGTCGGCCTTGCCCAGCGGGACTTCGTAATCGCCTTCGGGCACTTCGCCCGACATGCCGAAAAGACCCTTGTGTTCCAGATAGATGACGGGGTTGTTGTCGCGGATCGCCGCCAGCATCAATCCCTTGGCGTCCGCCGGCGAACCGGGAGCGACCACTTTGATGCCGGGAATGTGCGCGAACCAGGAATCCAGCGATTGCGAATGCTGCGCGGCGGCCGAGAAGCCCGCGCCGCAGGGCGCGCGCACCACCATCGGGACCGAGATTTTGCCGCCGAACATGTAATGCATCTTGGCAGCGTTGTTCAAAAGCTCGTCCATGCACACGCCCATGAAATCGACGAACATGATTTCGACGATGGGGCGCAGCCCGACCGCAGCCGCGCCGGTGGCCAGGCCCAGGATCGCGGTTTCGCTGATGGGAGTGTCGATGATCCGTTTCGGGCCGAATTCCTCGAACAAGCCTTGAGTCTGGCCGAAGCAGCCGCCGAAGGCGCCGACATCCTCGCCGGCCAGGAAGACGTTGGGATCGTTTTTCATGGCGATGCGCATGCCGTCGCGCAGCGCTTCCATGTAGCTCATCATAGCCATGCTGTTCTCTCCTTAAGAAGGCAATCGGGCTTTAGGCCGCGTAGACGTCGCGCAACAGATCGGACGGATCGGGCTGCGGGCTGTTTTCGGCGAAGGTGATCGCCTCCTCGACCTCGGCCTGAACCTTCTTTTGCAGGGCCTTGATGCCGGCCTTGTCCAGATAGCCCAGATCGATGATCTGCTTTTCGGTGTGGGGCAGAGGGTCCTTGGCCAGCCACGCCTTCTGTTCGGCAGGGTCCTTGTAGGTCTGGGGATCGCCTTCAAAATGGCCGCGCTGGCGCCAGGTCTTGAACTCCAGCAGCGACGGGCCGTCGCCGCGCCGCGCGCGGGCGACCGCTTCCAGGGCGGCCTCGTGAACCGCGACGACATCGTTGCCATCGACGGTGACGCCGGGGATGCCATAGGCGCGCGCCCGGTCGGACACGTCCGAGATGCTCATATGGTTCGATTGCCGGTTCGAGATGCCGTAAAGATTGTTCTCGCAGATGAAGATGGCCGGCAGCTTGAAGGTGGCGGCCAAATTGATCGCTTCGTGGAACGTGCCCCGGTTCGAGGAGGCGTCGCCGAAGAAGCAGACCGAAACCGCGTCATTGCCGCGATAATGGCAGGCGAAGGCGGCCCCGGCAGCGATCGGCATGCCCGCGCCGACGATGCCGTTGGCGCCCAGGATGCCGAGATTGGAATCGGCGATATGCATCGAACCGCCCTTGCCTTTGCAATAGCCGTCCGCACGGCCGAACAGCTCGGCCATCATCATTTTGAGATCGCCGCCCTTGGCGATGAGATGACCGTGACCCCGGTGCGTGCTGGTGATGTAGTCCTGATCGCCCAGGCAGGCGCAGACGCCGGCGGCGATGGCTTCCTCGCCGATATAAAGATGGACGAAACCTGGGATTTTCTGGGCGGCGAACAGATCGATCGCCTTGTTTTCGAAATAGCGGATGCGCAGCATTTTTTCATACATGCCGAGCATCAGATCCTTGGTTAGCTTCATCGGATGTCTCCTTGGCTGGTGTCCCGACGGACGCACAAAGCGTCCCCCTGCGCGGGCCGGCCGTCAGGGCCGGACCCGCGTTGTGGTAAAGAGCGAATGGTTGGAAAAGCGCCGTCCCTAGCGGACGGCGGGCGTCATGACGCCTTCATGTCCCGGGGAACGGACGGGACGTTTCGGCCTTGCCGGCGATTCGAGGATTCTGTCTTCATGATGCCCACCCCCTTAAACGTTTATGTCGGTTCGTTTTTTATGACGATCCGGCCGTCCCCCCGGCATCTTCCGGTTTTCAAGGACGGTCCGGCCAATCGACCAGCACGGTCAGCGCGGCCAGGGCGACGGTGATCTTGTCGCCTTCGCCCAGGCTGGCGACATGGAGCCCATCGGCTTTCATGCCGCCTTCGGCGGTCGAAAACTCCACATCGCCGAACGGCACTTCCGCCATCACCGCGTCCCGGTCCAAACGGTCCGGGGCGGGGCAGGCGATATGCAGCCGGATATGCATGTCTTCAGGCCGTTTCAGACCCACGATTTCGAAAAGTCCGCACAAGCAGGAACGCGACACGGCGTCCCGAACAGCCCGAATCGCCGCCTTGGTGACGTCCTGGCCATGCAGGTCTGTGCCCATACCCAGTTCCACGATGTAACGCTTGAACGCCATGATCCCTCCGAAACCCATTCCAGAACGAATCCCGGAATGGTTGCTTTAAGTGACAATGCAAGGAGGGTGCCATCTAAAAAGCAGCAGAAAAACCCATATTTTCTGAGGATGTCGATAGACGGTACATTATTTTAATGTGCCGAATGCGAACAGTTATGATTCAGTTCTGTATTGTATTTGCCATGGTAAAGCGGAAATCATGCGATTTCCGGTGCAAGTCATACTGCTTGGTAATGAGCGGGCACTGTTCCAAACTCGAACAGTGTACAGGTCGATCCGGTCATGTTAGTTTAATACGAAATATCGTTTCGTTTCCTTCCGGTTACCCGAGGGAGTCGCGGGAACAAGGCCGTGGGAGGGCCTTGATCGGACGGAACCTGTATTGCGGATACCGTGAGGTGAACCATGGATCCTGCATCACCCATTCTTGAAGCGACATCGCGTTTCTGGAACGCGCCGTCACTGGAACGATTTGCGCCGTCGCCGTCGCCGCCGTCGCCCTTGCCGCGTTTCCGCTACAGCACCGGCAAGGTCGGCTATGAGGCTTGGAAACGGTTCGTCGATCATGGCTCGGTCGAAGGGCTGGACCCGGTTTTGGCTGATTCCTGGCGTCATTGCGCGGCGCTTGGGGTGTCCACCGGCAAGCGTCCGCCGGTGGTGCGTCCGTTCGGCCCTTCCGGCGGCGACGAGGTCATCGTCGATATGTCGCGCCGGATCGACGGTTTGTTGCGCCCGATTCTGCAATCGAACGGATTGATGGTCAGCATCACCGATTCGGAAGGCCGGCTGGTGCGCAGCTATGGCCACAAGGATGCGCTGCGCCGCGCCGAAAGGCTGCGTTTCTGTACCGGTGCGGAATGGACGGAAAGCAGCGTCGGCACCAACGCCATCGGCACCGCGTTGCGTACCGGTTATGTGGTGCAGATTTTCGACCGCGAACATTTTTGCATCGATCATCAGGAATGGCGCTGCACGGCGGCTCCGTTCTTCGATCCTCTGGGCCGGCTGGCGGGATGTTTCGACATCTCCAGCGGCACCGCCGAGGATCATGCCCAGGCGCTGAGGCTGGTGTTGTGGAGCGTGCGCGCTTTCGAGGGAATGCTGCTGCAATCCCACAGCCGCGAGTTGGAATCCTGGCCGGCGGCGATGCTGGCGGCGCTTCCCCTGGGGGGCGGCGATGACGGCGTCGTTGTCATCCAGGCCCAGGGCCGCATCTGCGGCGTCAACGAGGTGGCGCGGGCGATTCTAGGCGACGATTCCTATCGTTTGGCGGGACGGCATGTCTCGGAACTGTTCGAGGCCGAACCGCTGGGCCGGCTGATGCAGGACGTCAGTTGCAGGAATGCGGTGGTGCGGGCGCTGGGACGTCCGGGAATAGTGGCCGAGGCAATACCGTTGCGCTCGCCGGCCGGGCTATGGCTGGGCGCGGTGCTCAAGCTCGCGCCGGCATCGGCGCGGCGGGATGCCCGCGTGCGGACGCAGGCCCGCGATCCTGAGCCGGGGACGGGGTGTTGCCCGACCGTGCCTTTTATCGGCGATAGCGAGGCTGCCCGCCAGATCCGCCGCCAGATCGCCGCCTTCGCGCGCACGCCTTCGACCGTCGTGATTCTGGGCGAGAGCGGCACGGGCAAGGAACTGGTGGCGCGTGGAATTCACTGTGCTGGCGACCGCCAGCGGGGACCGTTCGTAGCGATCAATTGCGGCGCGTTGCCCAGGGATCTGATCCAGAGCGAACTGTTCGGTTATGAAAGCGGGACCTTCACCGGGGCCGACCGAAAAGGACGCGCCGGCGTGTTCGAACGCGCCAACCGCGGCACCCTGTTCCTGGACGAGATTTGCGAATTGCCGTTGGAACAGCAGACCAATCTGCTGCGGGTGTTGGAAGAACGCTGCGTGACCCGTCTGGGCGGAAGCCAGACAGTCGGGCTGGATATCAAGATCGTCGCCGCCACCAACCGCGACATGATGGGCGAGGTGCGGGCGGGACGGTTCCGTGCCGATTTGTTCCATCGTTTGTGCGTTTCGACCATCGTCATTCCGCCGCTGAAAGAACGCGGCGCGGACATCCGCCCCTTGGTCGATCACCATTTCGCGCGCCTGTGCCGGGATATGGGGCTGTCCGGTCTCGGCATCGACGAGGATGTCTATAACGTTCTCGCCGCCCATAGCTGGCCGGGCAATGTGCGCGAATTGATCAACGCCGTCGAATATGCCTTGAACCAGTATTTCATTGCGCCCTATGCGCGCCTGTCGCGTCATCATCTTCCCGCTCACCTGGCCCAGATGCGGGCGAAGGCGCAGACCGGCAAGGGGTTGAGGGAGGCCGAATCACGCGCCATCCTGCAAGAACTGGCCCGGCATGACGGTAATATCTCCCGGACGGCCCAGGCATTGGGGATTGGTCGGAATACGCTTTATGCAAAGCTGCGCCGTCTTCAAGACGATGCGGACCGGCGCGTTTGACAGGGTGGTTGCGCAAGGACCGGTCTGTTCTTTCGGTTTATTGCGCCGACGGGGGTGGATAGGCGGCAACCCTGCGCCGGAATTCGTCCCCCCTCCGTTTCGACAAGGTTGGCAAGGCCGTCAACCTCCATTATACCCATGGTGAACCCACAGCCTTCCAGGAAAAGAACCTGATGCGGCGGGCGCGATTCGCGTCCGATGGCCCGCCGGAGAACGTTCAAGGGGAAGTTGGCGAAACAGCATGGCGGTTGACAGAATTCCCGCCCCAGGGGATGCGGCCGACGCCGGCATTGTAAATCGATGGATGTCAAATGAGCAAAACCGACAATCTTGTTCTTGTGATCAATTGCGGTAGTTCCTCGCTTAAGTTTGCGCTCTTCCCCACGGGAGACAAGACCCCCCTGATGTCGGGCCTTGCCGAATGCCTCGGTCAGGAAGACGCCCGGCTGACCTGCAAGGCCGAGGATGGCAAGGTCACCTTGTCCCTGGGCGGCGGCGACCATGCGGCGGCGCTGGGTGCGCTGACCAAGACCCTGGCCGAGCGCGGCTGGCTGAAGAACGTGACCGCTGTCGGTCATCGCGTCGTTCATGGCGGCGAGAAGTTCCAGTCTTCGGTCCTGGTGACCGACGAGGTTCTGACCGCGATCGAATCGCTCAACCATCTGGCTCCTTTGCATAACCCCGCCAACGTGCTGGGTATCCGCACCGCCATCGCCAAGCTGCCGAACATTCCGCAGGTCGCCGTGTTCGACACCGCCTTCCACCAGACGATGGAGCCCGGCGCCTATCTTTATGCGCTGCCGATGTCTTTCTACCGTGATTATGGCGTGCGCCGTTACGGCTTCCATGGCACCAGCCACCGCTATGTCGCGGCGGAAGCGGTGCGGGCCTTCAATCTCGATCCCAAGGATCACGGCCTGGTCATCGCCCATCTCGGCAACGGCGCTTCGGCGACCGCGGTGCTGAACGGCAAGAGCGTCGATACCTCGATGGGCATGACCCCGCTGGAAGGCCTGGTCATGGGCACCCGTTCGGGCGACGTCGATGCCGGCGCGCTGGTGCATCTGTCGCGGCTCTTGAAGCTGGATGCCGATGGCCTGGACAGCCTGCTCAACAAGAAGAGCGGTCTTTTGGGCATCTCCGAGCTGTCCAACGACATGCGCACGATCGAAAGCGCCGCCAATGAAGGCCATGACGGCGCCAAGAAGGCGCTGGACGTGTTCGTGCATCGCCTGGCCCGCTATATCGGCGCTCTCGCCGCCTCGCTGAAGCGTTTCGACATGCTGGTCTTCACCGGCGGTATCGGCGAGAACTCCTCGCTCGTGCGCGAACTGACCGTCAACCGCCTGAGCGCGTTCGGCTTCGAGCTGGATGGTGCGGCTAACGGCACTATGTTCGGCGGTAAATCCGGCGTCATCAGCAAGAGCAAGAAACCCGTTGCCGTGGTCATCCCCACCAATGAGGAATGGCTGATCGCCACCGATACCGAACGTCTCGCCGCGTCGGCCAAGTAACCGTCGGTTTCGTTCGTCGCGCCGCCGGCCTTCTGGGCCGGCGGCTTCACAAGGATAAGAAACATGACACAGGATGTGCATCGCCACAGCTTCTTCCTGATTCCGATGACCCAGAATGTCGGCTTGACGTCGATTTCGCTGGGTTTGGTGCACGCGCTGCTGCGCGACGGGATCAAGGTCGGCTTCGTCAAGCCGATCGCACAGCCCCAGGGACCGGGCCTGCAGCCCGACCTGTCCACCTATTTCGCCCGTACGATGTGCCACATCGACGCGCCCGAATCGATTACCTTCGCCCATGCGGAGGAACTGATCCGCACCGGCGAGACCTCGACCCTGATGGAAGAGGTGGTCAATATCGTCGAACAGGCCCAGGCCAAGTACGACATTCTGATCATCGAGGCGCTGATCCCCAACGTCGAATCGCAGGTGATCAACGAGCTGAACGCCCAGATGATCGGCTGCCTGACCGCCAATGTGGTTCCGGTGGTGTCGGGTTCGCGCGAACCCAAGGAATTGGCCGAAGCCGTGGCGCTGGCCAACCGGCGCTATACCGACCAAGGCAATCTGCCGCTGGCGGGCATCATCGTCAACAAGGCCCCGGCCGGGGCCGAGGGGCAGCGTCTGCGCGCGGCCCTGGAAGCGCTGAAGCTGCCTGCGCCGATTCTGGGTTTGGTGCCCTATGAACCCCACCTCAATTCGCCCCGGCTGATGGATGTGGTCAGCATGCTGGGCCTGAAGGTCGAGCGGCCCGGTAATGTTGCCCGCACCCGTGTGCGCGAGGTGTTGGTTGCAGCCCGTTCGGTCGAAAACATCATCGACCGGCTGAAGCCGGGCACCCTGGTGGTCACTGCGGGCGACCGCAGCGACGTGATCCTGGCTGCCGCTCTGGCCAGCCAGCGCGGGGTTCAGCTTGCCGGTCTGCTGTTGACCTGCGGCGATCCGATGGCTCCGTCCGTGGCCAATCTGATCGTCTCGACGCAGCAATCCAGTCTGACCGTGCTGTGTTCGGATGACGACACCTTCGCCATCGCCACCCGTCTGGCGGGGCTGACGACCCATGTCAGCGCCGACGATCCCGAGCGGATGCAGCAATTGCTCGAATATGTCGCCGAGAACATGGTGACCCAGCCGCTGCGGCAATATGCCGGCACGCAGACCGCGACTCGTCTGACTCCGCCTGCGTTCCGCTACCGGATGATGCAATTGGCCCGCGCCGCCAACAAGCGGATCGTCCTGCCCGAGGGCGACGAGCCCCGGACCTTGCAGGCGGCGGTGATCTGCCATGAAAAGAAGATCGCCCGCTGCGTCCTTCTCGGCAATCCCGCACGCATCCACGAGGTCGCTTCGCTCCAAGGGCTGACCCTGCCCGACGACATCGAAATCCTCGATCCCGACAAGGTGCGCGCGCGCTATGTGCCGCAACTGGTCGAACTGCGTAAATCCAAGGGCATCACGCCCCAGATGGCCGAAGCGCAGCTTGAGGACTCGGTGGTCATGGGCACCGTCATGCTGACCATGGACGAGGTGGACGGCCTGGTTTCGGGCGCGGTCCATACCACGGCCAGCACCGTGCGTCCGGCCCTGCAGCTGATCAAGACCGCGCCGGGTGAAAAGCTCGTCTCCAGCGTCTTCTTCATGCTGATGCCCGACCAGGTCCTGGTCTATGGCGACTGCGCGATCAATCCCGATCCGACGGCCGAGGAACTGGCCAGCATCGCGGTTCAATCGGCGGAATCGGCGATCGCGTTCGGGGTTTCGCCCCGCGTGGCCATGATCTCCTATTCGACCGGCAGCTCAGGCACGGGTACGGATGTCGAAAAGGTGCGCGAGGCTACGCGCATGGCCAAGGAAGCACGCCCCGATCTCATCATCGACGGCCCGATGCAGTATGACGCGGCCACGGTGATGTCGGTGGGCAAGCAGAAGGCTCCGGACAGCCCGGTCGCCGGCCGCGCCAACGTCTTCATCTTCCCCGACCTCAACACCGGCAACACCACCTACAAGGCGGTGCAGCGTTCGGCGGGCGTCGTCAGCATCGGCCCGATGCTGCAGGGCCTGCGCAAGCCGGTCAACGATCTGTCGCGCGGCGCGCTGGTGGACGATATCGTCTACACCATCGCGTTGACGGCCATTCAGGCGACGATCACCAAAAAGTAATCGTCAAAGCCGGATAGGCTCACGAAAAAACCGCCGGTCTTCCCCGATAAGGGGAGGCCGGCGGTTTCTTTTATGGTTTCACGAAAAAAAGATAGGGGCGGAACCGTGGCCGTCAGATGCCTTCGCCGTTCTCGTAGCCGATTTCGCGGACCATGCCGATCGTGACTTGACTGCGCGGCGGCACGCCATGGGTTAGCCAGACATTGCCGCCGATCGACGCGCCCTTGCCGATGACGACACGGCCCAGGATGGTAGCGCCGGAATAGATGATGACGTCGTCTTCGATGATGGGATGGCGCGGAATGCCCTTGATCGGGTTGCCATGCTCGTCCAGGGGAAAGCTTTTGGCCCCCAGGGTGACGCCCTGATAAAGGCGCACATTGCGCCCGATGACGCAGGTCTCGCCGATGACCACACCGGTGGCGTGATCGATGAAGAAATGATCGCCGATCTCGGCTCCGGGATGGATATCGACCCCGGTCAGCGCATGGGCATGTTCGGTGATCATGCGCGGAATCAGCGGCACGCCCAGGACATGCAGCTCGTGCGCGATACGGTAATTGGTCACGGCGAAGATGCCGGGATAGCAGAAGATCGCCTCGGCGCGGTTCTGCAAGGCTGGATCGCCCTCATAAGCGGCTTCGACATCCGAGACCAGGGTGCGCTGAAGCGCCGGCAGGCGGCCCATGAAGCGCCGGGTGACGTTCTTGGCCTTGTCGAGGTCGGCGCAGTCGTCGGCAGGGTGATGCTCGGCGAACGCGATGCCGCGGCGGATCTGTTCGCACAATTTGTGCAGGGCATGGTCGAGCGTGGCACCGATATAGTAATGCAGGCTTTCGTCGCGCAGATCGGTATTGCCGAAATAGCCCGGGAACAGGACCGAGCGCAGGGATTCGACCGCCTCGGCCACGATGTCGCGGTCCGGCAGGACCATGCGGCCCGACCCGTTGGTCAGCCCCTGCGAGGCTTCCACACAGAGCTCGTCGACGATTCGCTTGAGTTCGATGTCGTCGAGCGTACTGGGCGAAAGGATCATGTCGGCCTCGCGGAAAAAACCGGGGAAAGGACGGTTCCCTTCCCCGCGAACGATGGGATCAATATGTAGGTCCGGTCAAGCGCGCTGTCACGGGGACAGGACCGTTTCACCCCGCTTTTTCGTCTCCTGCGGCCAGACCCCAGAAATTGGCGATGACGGCCCAGGCTTCCTCGGCGGTCTCGACGATCTGGAACAGGTCCTTGTCCTCGGGGGCAATCATGCCTTCCTCGATCAGCAGGTCGAAATCGACCAGACGGGTCCAGAAATCACGGCCGAACAGCAAAAAGGGAAAACGCTCGATTTTGCCGGTCTGCGCCAGGGTCGCGGCCTCGAACATCTCATCCAGCGTGCCATAGCCGCCCGGAAAGATCACCAAAGCGCGCGCCCGTTGCAGGAAATGCATTTTGCGCAGGGCGAAATAGTGGAACAGGAACGACAATTCGGGCGTGACATACTCGTTGGCGCGCTGTTCAAAGGGCAGCACGATATTGAGGCCGATGGATTTCGCCCCCATTTCCCACGCGCCCCGGTTGGCGGCTTCCATGATCCCCGGCCCGCCGCCGGTCAGCATGACGAAATCGGTGCCACCGGGCGAGGACTGGGCGGTGAGGCGGCCCAGAATGCGCGCTTCCTCATAATAGCGGGAATTGGCGAGCAAGCGGCGCGCTTGGGCGACGTCGCGGACCAGAACCGGGTCGTCGGGACGGGCGGAGGCCAAAGCCAGGGCCGCGTCCAGCCGGGCCTGGGCGGTTTCCCGATCAACCAGGCGCGCGCTGCCGAAAACGACCACCGTCGAATGGATGCCGGCATCCTTCAGCATCATCTCGGGCTTGAGCAGTTCGAGCTGCAGACGCACCGGGCGCAGCTCGTCATGCAGCAGAAACTCGATATCCTCATAAGCCAGCCGATAGGCCGAAGAAGAAATAGGATGATGCGGCGCCTCGGGCTGTTCCTTCAGATGTCCGGCTCGCTTGGAATCATCGCGTGCGGATGGGAAGGGACCTCTGGGCATGGGCTGTTTCCTGATCGGATGGGGGGGGAATAGGATCGAAGGCGGTCAGCGACCGCAGCACTGCTTGTATTTCTTGCCCGATCCGCAGGGGCAGGGATCGTTGCGCCCGACCTTGGGTCCCGCCCGGCGGACCGGTTCGGCGTGGACCTTGCCGTTGGCGTACAGCCAGCCCTGGCCGTCGCGCTGGAAAATCGAGGTTTCGTGATGGGTTTGTTCGATCCCGTTTTGGCGGA
>Ga0265295_1008738_pt1 | contig 11140 bp, 8 predicted proteins | sample Munlansysbiofilm_FD_192503 | JGI IMG/M metagenome (GOLD analysis project Ga0265295, IMG submission 192503) | Leachate microbial communities from a municipal landfill in Southern Ontario, Canada - Methane capture system biofilm | ecosystem: Engineered > Solid waste > Landfill > Unclassified ... | reverse complement strand
CCCAGCACCCGCGCGGATGCGCCGGTGGCGACCGTGCCCGCCAGCAACCGCTCCAGGGCGGCCTGTTCCGTTGGGTCGGCACCGCTGCAGGTGGGTGTACCCTCGCTCAGCATGGCGCAGCCGGCCACCGCCCCGGCTCCGAGCACGGTCGCGCCCACCAGGGTGGGCAGGAACGGCTGTTCCGTCTCCGGGCCGAGCCACTGGCCGGCCGCCGCATCAACGATCAGCCCGATCTGCTGTTCTTTTTCGCGGGCCACGAGCAACGCGGCCTGACGCAGCCAGAACAGCGTGGTGACGGAAAATGTCAGCGCCGTGGCCAGGCCGAGGAGCACGCACAGGGCGCCGGTGATGTTGGCGTGCAAGCCGAAACGCACAGTCCCTCCCCTGCTCGGTGGTGCATGGCGGGGCGAATGCGGCCCCAGGTGACAAAATTTGTCAGGCGGCGGACATTCCTTGTCAGTCGGCCCGCCGCCCTGGCCTGCCGCATTGTAGGGGCCGGCCGCGCATAAAACAAAGGATTCCTGCTAACAGATTGAATGAAATGAGAAAAATTATTTCTCCACAATTCTGGCACGGCCCCTGCTATAAAGCGGCAAACGCAACAGTTCGCCGGCCACGGACGACCGGCGGCCACACCCCACACCCCATTTGGAGGAACGACCATGACCCTGAGCAAACTGAGACTGAACGCAAACGAAAAAGGCTTTACCCTGATCGAGTTGATGATCGTCATCGCTATCATCGGTATCTTGGCCGCCATCGCCATCCCGAACTTTATTGCTTATCGGAATAAGACATTCTGTTCCAGGGCGGAATCGGATGCCAACAACATTGCGGCTTCTATCGCAGATTATTTTTCCATCCCAACCAACACAACTATCAGCGACGATACATATAAACTTGCAGAAACAAATAGTTTCAAACCGACCCCAAACACCTATACTATTGCTGCAACTGACCCTAATGTTGCAATTACTATTACCGTTACAGACGTTTCTCTCCGCTGCCCTACCGATTATGTCGATGCAAATCTGGTACCTGAAGCTGGTGGATCAGGATGGATAGCCCCTGCCGACCCCGGCGATGCTCCAATTTACCAAAAAGTTATTAGCCAGAATTAATATAAATATATTCTGTAATAATTGGGTAATGGGGAGGGGCATAACACTTCCCCATTACCTTTTTTTTGGAGATTATTAACCAGTGAAACATTATGTTCCATACTCGCAGATAAAAAATTCACCTATAGTCTCTTGACTTGCAAAATGAATTCGCCTAACCACGAAGCCCATCAAAGATGGTTTATTTTTTTTTTATTAATTGTTGCAATTTGTTTTGTAAACACACTGCATGTCCCCTGGGTTCTCGACGACCCGCCGAACATTACCGAGAACTACCCACTCCACATCACCAACCTCCTGCCGGAAACCCTCTGGCAGACCCTGTTCGCCAAGCCCTTTGCTCCGGGTACGCTCGCACGCCCGGTCGCCTATCTCAGCTTTGCCCTCAACTGGTTCGTGGGCCAGGACAACCCCTTCGGTTTCCACCTGGTCAACCTGTGTATTCATATCCTCACCGCCTTCTTCCTGTTCGCTACTACCCGACTGCTCCTGCAGACCCCGCGGATGCGCCACCTGGCCGAGCGCGACGTGCTGGCCATTGCCCTGCTCAGCGCCACGCTCTGGGCCATCAACCCGGTGCAGACCCAGGCGGTCACCTATATCGTCCAGCGCATGGCCTCCATGGCGGCCCTGTTCTGCGTACTCGCCGTACACAGCTATCTGCTGGCCCGCAGAGCCGACACGCCCAGGCAACGCTGGGGCCACCTGCTGTGCTGCGCCCTCTTCTTCCTGCTCGCCCTAGGCAGCAAGGAAAACGCGGTCACCCTGCTGCCCAGCCTGCTGCTCATCGAGTGGCTCTTCCTGAAACGGGACGATTGGTTCGCCAAACTTTTGTTCCGCTTGCTCGTCGCCGCCAACCTGCTGCTTTTGCTGGCCGCGACCTACTATATTATCGACCACGGTTACCTGCAGTCGCTGACCAGCCCTATCGGCTCCCGGCCCTTTTCCTTGGGTGAACGGCTGCTCACCCAGCCTTCCATCCTGCTTTTTTACCTGTCTCTGCTGCTCTACCCCTCGCCCGCAAGGCTCTCCATCGACCACAGCTTTCCCCTGTCCACCTCGCTCCTCCAGCCCTGGACCACCCTGCCGGCCATCCTCGCCGTGGTTGGACTGATCGCCCTGGGTCTTTCCATCCGGAAGAGATGGCCGCTCCTCAGCCTGGCCATCCTCTTCTACTTCATCAACCATGCGATTGAGTCGACCATCATCCCCCTGGAACTGATCTTCGAACACCGCAACTATCTGCCCTCTTTTTTCCTCTTTCTGCCCGTCGCCGCCGGCCTGCTGTGGGCGCTCAACCGCAGCGCAGCGACCAGCCGGCTTGTGCATGGTACCCTGGTCGTGCTCGTGCCCGCCCTGCTCATCGTCATCGGCCTGGGCACCTACAGCCGCAACCAGGTGTGGGCCACCGAGGAATCCCTTTGGGCTGACGCTTTGAACAAGGCGCCAGACAATGCTCGCCCCTACGCCAAACTCGGAGAGATTTACGGCTGGCAGAAAGAACAAAACGGCCAGAACCTGCACACCGCCGTGGTTCTGCTGCACAAGGCCCTGGATCGGGAAAGCCCGCGCACCTCGTTCAAGCCGGCGATCGTCGGCAACATCGGCAAGGTCTACGCCAACTACGGCCTCCTGAACGATGCGGTCCGTTTTTACAACCAGTCGCTGGAACTGAACCCGGACTTCCTCACCTCGCGCTTCGACCTGGCCAATGCCCTGGCCCGACAGGGCAAGACGGGCGAAGCCCTGGAGCAGATCGACCGGGTCATTGCCCAAAACGACCAGCAGAGCCGCTTCTTCAACCTTCGCACCCTGCTGCTGCTCTGGCTCGACCGGCCGCAGGAGGCCGCGGTGGCCGCCAGCGAGGCCATGCGCCGCACCCTGGTGAACAAGGAGCGGTATTTCTACAACACCGGCGTGGCCCTGAGCCGGGCCGGGCATTTCGGCCAGGGCGAGTGGTTCCTGCGCTGCGCCTTAGCCTCTTTCCCAAACGACCGGCGCATCCTCTACAGCCTGATCGAAAACCGTCTGCTCGCCGGTGAGCCCGCGGCGGCCCGGGACTACGCCGCGCGGCTCATGGCTGGCCACAGCCTGGATGCGGTGCGGGCCGACCTGGCCGTGCTGCCCACGGACTACGCCGGCGTGCCGGTCCAGACCGGCCTTATAGCTCCGCTCATCCTCGAAGCGGCCCGCCAGGCCGTGACCGGGCTGGAAACCTCGGCCCCGGCGGTGTCGCGATGAACCAGCCCGCCCTGCGCCGCGGCGAGCAACCCTGGCCTTACGGCTGCTACACCGTGCCGGTGCTGCTGCTGGTGCTGGCCGGGCTGGCCGACACCCTCTACCTGGCCTGGTCGCACTACAAGAACTACACGGACCTCACCTTCAGCAGCTTCTGCGCCCTGTCCAGGGCGATCAACTGCGATACAGTCTCGCAGAGCCCCTGGTCCATCCTCTGGGGCCTGCCCCTGGCCCACTGGGGCTTCTTCGCCTACGCGCTGTTCCTGCTGCTCGTGCTCGCCACCCTGCGCCGCAGGAACGGTGCGGAGCATCTCTGGCACCTGCTGTTCGTGCTCGGCCTGGGGTCTACGCTGGCCTCCCTGGTGTTTGCCTATATCTCGGCCACCAGAATTCACGCCCACTGCCTGCTCTGCCTGGCCAGCCACGCCCTAATCCTGACGCTGTGTTTCTCGGCCTGGATCATCCGCCGCCGGTTCTGCCGCACGCCGCTCCTGGCCGGTCTTGGCCTGGGGATCGGGGTGGTGCGGCGCTCCTGGCCCCTGCGCATCAGCATCGCAATACTGCTCGTCGCTCTGATCGGCCTGCGCCTCTGGCTGCCGCCGTACTGGCAGTACACCCTGCCGCCGCCCGACCGTAGCGTGGCCACCGGCCTGACCGAGGACGGCCACCCCTGGATCGGCGCGGAGAACCCCGGCCTGACCATCCACGAATATGGCGACTACCAGTGCTTCCAGTGCGGTAAGATGCACCAGTTTCTCCGGCAACTGATCAATGCCAATCCCGACACCATCCGGCTGGTGCATCACCACTATCCCATGGACCACGAGTTCAACAACCTGATCGTGCCCGAACCCTTCCACGTCGGCTCCGGCAAAATGGCCATGATCGCGATCTACGCTGCCTCGAAGGACAAATTCTGGCCGATGAACGACGCCCTCTACGCCATGGGCCGCGAGAAGGAACCCTTCAACACCCGCACCCTGGCCGCCATGACCGGGTTCACCTCGGGTGAACTGGCGGCCGCGGCCCGACACCCGCAGATCCGCGACATCCTCCTCTATCAGATCCGCGAAGGCATGCGACTGCACATCACCGGCACCCCCAGCTATGTGATCGACGGCACCCTGCACGAGGGCGCGCTCCCCGCCGATGTGCTGCGGCGGGTGACGCCATGACCGGTTTCAGGGTTGCGGACAAATCCGTCGAGGAAAAATTGACAGATACACACCTGAAATACAGGACAGATCTGCAAGGATTACGAGCAATCGCCATATTGCTTGTAATGTTTTCCCATGCAGGTTTCTCATTGTTCCAAGGCGGGTTCATAGGGGTTGATGTTTTTTTCGTCATATCAGGATATTTAATCACCGGAATCCTGTTCAGCGAACTGCAGAAGAATAATAAAATAAGGTACATCGATTTTTATTCCCGCCGTTTCAAGCGACTACTTCCAGCCCTGATATGCATGTTGGCAGGTACCACTGCGGTTGCAATCTGGGCATTGTCAGCGATTGAAGCGAGGGACCAGTTGGCTTCAGGTCCATTTGCAGCCACATGGACAAGCAATATTTATTTCGCCTTCAGGACGATTGACTATTTTAATGAGATAGCAAAAAAAGATCTCTTTCTGCATACATGGTCACTTGGAGTTGAAGCGCAATTTTACATAATTTGGCCTGCCATACTGACCCTTCTTTTCAAACTGGAAAAAAAGTTTCAAAATAAAAAAAGGAAAAATACTCTTTTTCTCTTTGGAATAGGATTTCTATTTTTTACAAGTTTTGTAGTTTCAATTTACGGGACCAGCAAATTCCCCGTATCTACTTATTATTTAACTCCATCGAGGATTTGGCAGCTTTCTCTTGGATCAATAGTTTATATTTTTTCCGAAACATATTTGGACTCTTATAAAAATTTTTCCAAAAAATATGCTTATTACATAACTCTCACGCTTGGGTTATCCTTTATTTTTTGTAGCGCTTTATTAATCAGCCCTAATCTAGCCTACCCTGGTTATTGGGCCTTACTCCCTTCACTGGGCTCGGCCCTGGTTATTCTTTCAGGAAATTTTTACAATAAAAAGCAACCCAGACCTCTCCAACATCCTTTATCTGTCTGGATTGGAGACTTTTCCTACTCTCTCTACCTTTGGCACTGGCCGGTATTTATCCTTGGCTTTTCCTTAAAAATTGGTGATCAAAGTTTATCTGCATATTTTTTAATAATATTTACAATTTTAATATCATTTTTAAGCTATATTTTTGTAGAAAACCCTTTTTGGAAAGGAAAATTCAGAAAAATAAAAAGCGAACATTTCGTAGTTGCAAGCGTTTTAATTATTGTTAGCTCGATATTTTTTTTCCATTTTTTACAAAAAAATATCGATATCAAAATAAAAAAAGACGAAACAATATACAGATCAAGGACAGATGTTCCTGTAATATACCAAAAAGGATGTGACACTTGGTTTAAAAGCGACAAACCGGAACCTTGCTTTTTTGGGGACGACAGTGCGTTGAAAACCGTTGTTTTATTTGGGGACAGCATTGGCGCTCAATGGTTTTCAATTTTACCTGAAATTTTTCCTTCACCAACATGGCGCATTATAGTCTTGACTAAATCGGCGTGCCCTATAGTCGATGAAAACATTTTCTACCAGCGAATCGGAAAAATTTACAAAGTTTGCACAGACTGGCGAAACTCTGCCATTGAAGAAATTGAAAAAATACGACCTGATATAGTTTTTATCGGAAGTTCTTCAAGATATGATTTCAACGAAAAACAATGGACCCAAGGAAGCGCGAGAATATTCAAACGCCTGAGTGAATCTGCAGGAAAGATCATAGTAATAACAGGAACACCAAGCCTGGAATTTGACGGGCCAAGTTGTGTGGCACAGTACCTTACGCGAAAAGGTCAGGTCGATGGCACGGCATGCCAATCCAGTCCTTCAATGCATACTGTTAAAATTGTTACTGATTATCTTACACAAGCATCTGCAGACACGCCGAAAGTTCACGTTGTCAATTTTAATGATATTGTCTGCCCAAACGATTCTTGCTCAGCCATAAGCAGTAATGGAATAATTGTTTTTAGAGACTCTCGGCACCTGACAGATACTTATATAAAAAGTATCATTCCAGTGATAAAAAAACAGATAAATAAATATTTAGAAGATACAAACAACTGAAATTCATTGTAAAAAACCCTAAATGCTCTCCACAGGTCACAAAATAAATGTATTTAATGAATTATTTCTTCAATTTTCAATCCTTCTCCTGATATTCCTTACTACTCTTTTAGGCTCGGTGCCGCCGGTGGACCGGGATGCCCTCACCCATCACCTGTTCGTCCCCAAGCTGTGGCTCGAGCATGGCGGTATCCACGAGATCCCGGAGATCCCCTTCTCGTACTACCCCATGAACCTCGACCTGCTGTACACGGTGCCGCTGGCCCTGGGCAACGACATCGTCCCCAAGTACATCCATTACCTGTTCGCCCTGCTCACCGCCCTGCTGCTGCACCGGCACATCGCGCGGCGGCTGGGCCGGGTGTACGGGCTGCTCGGCGCGCTGTTCTTCCTGTCCGTGCCGGTGATTCTCAAGCTGTCGATCACGGTCTACGTGGACCTGGGCTTGGTCTTCTTCACCACTGCAGCCCTGCTGCTGCTGTTGCGCTGGGCCGAGGAGGGGTTCCCGTGGCGATGGCTGGTGCTCGCCGGGCTGTGCTGCGGGCTGGCCGCGGGCACCAAGTATAACGGCCTGATCGGCATTGTCGTGCTTGCCCTGCTGGTGCCGGTGCTGTACCAGCGCGGCGCCGGCGTGGTGAAGCAGAGCAACGGCCGGGCCCTGCTCTGCGGCCTGGTGTTCGCGCTGGCCACGCTGACCGCCTTTTCACCGTGGCTGGTGAGGAACTACCTGTGGACCGGCAACCCCATCTACCCGCTGCACGACCGCCTGTTCCAGCAACTGGCGAGCCCGGACTCCAGCCGACAGATTGCGACGGGCAACGACCGCGACCTGCACCAGCAGGCCGATGCGCCACGGGCCAACGTGTTTGTCGCCCGCAAGATCCTCTACAACGAGTCCTGGTGGCAGGCCCTGCTGCTGCCGGTACGCTTTTTCTTCGAAGGGCGGGACGACGACCCCAGGTACTTCGACGGCAAATTGAACCCGTTCCTGCTCGTCCTGCCGGTGCTGGCCTTCCTGTTCAGGCCGGATGAGGCGCAACGGCGGCGGGAACAGGTGTTTCTGCTCGCCTTCACCCTGCTCGCCTTCTTTTTCACCTTCTTCCAGGAGTCGCTGCGCATCCGCTACGTGGTGGTGACTGTGCCGCCGCTGGTCATCCTGGCCATGGACGGCCTGCAGGGTCTGCTCGGGGCCGTCGCATCACGCACGGGCGCAGGCCGTTCGCGAACGGTGGCGGTGCTGCTCGTTGCGGTTTGCGTTTCCGGCTTGATGCTGGCCTACAACGGCCGTTACCTGGGCGAACAGGTCGCCGTGGTCAACCCCCTGCCCTACCTGCGCGGCGAAGTGAGCCGGGACGACTACATCACCGCCTTTCGGCCCGAGTACCCGGCCATCCGGTTCGCCAACGCCACCCTGCCGCCGGATGCCCGGGTGCTGTGCCTTTTTCTTGGTAACCGCGGGTATTACATGAAGTTTGAACCGCTCTTTTTTAGGATGGATTCAGCGGTTATTCATCTGCTATTTGAAAAGGATAACGAGATAACCCATCTCCTTTTGAGGGAGGACCTGACAAACAATTGGCTGTCAAATTTGGAAAGTCACGACAAAATTAAAATTATTTCTCAGTTTGACTCATCACTGATTCCGATTTTTGCGAAGAACGGATACGCCCTCTTTGAAATAAAGAAAAGTAGCAATGACCTTTAAAATAGATGAATCATACAGGCTGAAGAAACTTGCCGCTTTTGCTGCTGGCGCTAAAAACGTCTTAGATATTGGGTGCAGTCAATATCCTAATATTTATCTGAAAAATGAATCGGTTACAGGACTGGATATAAACCCTGGAAGAGTTCCGGGTAATTATACTAGATTTGTGACCGGAAACTTGGCTCTTTTATTAGAAGAAAAAAAGACTTATGAGGCGATTGTTGCGGGGGAAGTACTCGAACACGTTGAAAACCCTTTAAAATTCCTCAAGGAATGCAATCAACTTCTCGAAAAAGAAGGATTGCTGATACTTTCTACACCCAATCCACATTCAATTATAGAATTTTTTTTGACCCTACTTATAAATAAAAAATATTTTTACACAAAGGACCATGTAATGATTTATCCTCAAAGATGGCTCATCCGACTACTCGATCTATCTGGATTTACAAATACTCTACTTTTTTCAGGGGGCTTCCCACTACCACCATTAGGATTGATTCCATTTCCAAGATCGCTCTGTTATCAAACAATAGCAGTTTGCAGAAAAAAGGGTGAGATTTGAAGAAAAAATTTTATGACATTTCAAAATTAATTTATAAAACATTTTTTGGTTTTTCTATATTCGCAATATCTATATATTATATTTTTAAATTATTAAATGCAAATAATGAGCTAATTAAAACTCAATTATTTTTCTTTCCCATAGAAGTGTTAATATTTTGTATCTTTTTGAGCACGATTGGAGGAATTACGAATTCTACTCTGTGGTTTATTATATCCAAAGAATTTAACAAAAAAACATCTTTTTTTATTTCATACAAAGCATGGTCAATTGGAAGAATTTACAGATACCTTCCCGGTAAATTTTTTGGATATATCGCCAGACATGCAGCACAAAAAGATAATTTAAAAAACGGAATCTCTTCCTCTACAAATGAGTATATTATATCATTAATACCGATATTCATACTGGCAGGGTTATTTTTTACTTTTGAAATCAAACTAAGCCTTTATATTAACATTCCAATATTTTTAATATTGTTTTTTTTAATTCTTTCTAAAAATTTTATAAAAATAATAGAGAAAACTCTCGAAAAATTTTCTATAAATCATTCCATAAGTGAAAATATTTTTACGCCAATCCAACTCATAAAATTTAGCTCGGTCTCCTTCATATCCACACTATTCCATGGGCTTTCTTTTTATTTATTAGTAAAATTTGGCTTGAGAGACGATTCTCTCACTCTTTTGAATGCCATACCAATTCTATATTTAGGGGGATTGGCTGGGCAACTATCCATATTTTCTCCCGGTGGAATTGGAACAAGAGAAGCATCTTTGTCATTTTTGATGATTTTATCAGGTACGGACGAAAGTATTGCTTTATCTGCAGCTGTAATGTCCAGAATGACTCTTTTTTTAAGCGAACTGGTGAATGTAGCCATTTCTAGAATTAGATATTTAAACAACTAGGATTTATATTTTTCTTTAATTATAAAATTATAAATCCATTCTGTAACATCTATTTTTTCTTGTAAAATTTTATACCTTTTAGCATTGTATTCACTGCGGATATCCTCTAATTTTCTCGAGACAATACTTTCTACATAGGCCAGACACTCTTCTTGCTGATTCGGTTTAAAGTTTTTAACAATTTTATACCGATACTCCTGTTCATCAGTATATCCCCTCGGTGTTGTCGATATAAAAACCGAAGGAACCCCAAGCACTGCAGCCTCAGAAGCCATTGTTGCGCTTTCGCCTATAACCATCGTTGCATATGCCATGACATGGTGAATTTTTTCATACGAAACATTCGATTTATACATCAACAGTTCATCGGGAAGATCTCCCTCGCTACTTATCAATACTTTTCCAAAACATGAAAGCATCTGTATAAGATTTATCTTGCATTTAACTGAAAACCCCTTTTCGTTGTAGTCATGCAATGCCGACCAGTTTACAAATCTAACAATAAAAAATTTCTCATTTTCATCCAATTTGTTTTCTAATAAATACTTCTTATCAGGAAAAAAATAATTTGGATGAAGATAAGCTAATTCGTGGTATCCTTCATATTTTATATGCCTACCAAAAAGTATATTTTTATTGTAACAACTTGGAGTACACACGCAATTCGCTAATGGATAGCTTATAGAATTTGAAAGAAAAGCAAATTCAGTATCATAAAACACTACACTGGGAGAACCAACTAACCTACCAACAGGTGCTATAAACGTACCAGCTATCTGGAGCATAACATCAGGTTTAAATTTCTTGGCTTTTATATACAACCTATTACAATGACTCATCATTTCACAAAAAAAATTAAATATATTTTTATTTTTAGGAGCTATTGAAAGTACATCATGATTAAATCCACTCAAATCTAAAAGCTGTATAGTTATATCTTTATCTCTTGAAACCAACTTAACCTCATGTTCATTTTCTATGAACAAATGTATTGCATTTTTAAAAAAATGAACATGCGCAGGATGAGAAACATCAATTAAAATTTTCATAATACACGCTCGGTCGCATCAAAATCTTGTTATTTTTTTAAACAATATTGAAAAGGATTCAGGCAATTCACTCCACACGGTCATACCGCATCTGGCTGATCTGCTCAGCCACCAGGCCGATCATGAAGACGATCACCGAACTGTTGAACAGCAGGGCCGACATGTTGGTGAACCGGCCCTGGGTGAGGAAGGTATAGGCGTAGTAGCAGAGGCCGGTCACAAAGAACCCCATGCTGATCGGCAGGAACACCCGGAACGGCGAGAACAGCGAGGCGATCTTGGTGATGATGAGGAAGAACCGGGCGCCGTCCTTGAGCAGCTTGATCTTGCTCTTGCCCACCCGCGCCTTGGTCTGGATGGG
>Ga0265295_1008737_pt1 | contig 11140 bp, 16 predicted proteins | sample Munlansysbiofilm_FD_192503 | JGI IMG/M metagenome (GOLD analysis project Ga0265295, IMG submission 192503) | Leachate microbial communities from a municipal landfill in Southern Ontario, Canada - Methane capture system biofilm | ecosystem: Engineered > Solid waste > Landfill > Unclassified ... | reverse complement strand
AAATTCGACATCAACTTCAGGCCCACCCATACCCTGTTTCTCTACACCAACGACATCCCGCAAGGGCTCACAAAGGATTTCGCTCTACTTCAGCGGCTCCTGTTCATCAGATACCCGCTGCGATACGTCGACGACCCTGAAACCAAGGCTCGCGAAGACCCGCACAACGCAGAAATATACCGGCAAAAGGATCCCAGTCTCCCCGTTCGTCTGCTCGAAGGGCTTCCCTGGGTGCTTGCCTGGCTGGTCCGGGGTTGCCTTCTATGGCAGCGTGACGGATTAGCGCCGCCAAGGCGTATCAAAGCAGACATCGAGCAACTTCGGCTGTCAGAAGATGTCCTGGGCCAATTTCTGGAATCATCGTGTGACTGCACGGACCCCGAAAACTGGATGTACTTCCGGGAGCTCTATAGTGATTTCAGGGCCTGGTACAGGGTAAACATCGACGACCGCAAAGACGACAAATATCTTCCATCGAAAAAGAAGGTGGCCTTATGGCTCGACAAAAAAAGGTTTAGCAAAAACAACACCGGTGATCGCATCTACTACGGAATCAAAGTCACCGATCCATCCCTCTTCACGGCCGGGTGAACCTTCTTTTTTCTGCCCGAGCAAAGGGGAGGGGCGGAGTTTTTGGAAGATACTGGACGATTTTGGACGATTGAAAAGCAATCATCCAGTAACGATTCCAAACACTTCGGACGATTGGACGATTTTCCCTCGCGTGCGCGCATGCGCGTAATAGAAATTATCATCAGATATGGGGCTTACAGAACCAACAAAATAAAACATCAATAGTTTTCAGGGAATATCGTCCAATCGTCCAAAGTAGTTGAAATTATTCTGTATGGACGATTTTGGACGATAGAAAAGCAAAAACATCGTCCAGCAAGAGGAAACCATGAACCTGCTCACCTACTTTCAGAACCACGGCCGCTACGTGAAAGTCTCCGCCAACAAAGGCGGGGAATACCATGGCCCGTGCCCGAAATGCGGCGGAAATGACCGCTTCATCATCTGGCCGGAACGCAATGGCTTCTGGTGCCGCAAGTGTGACTGGAAGGGTGACGACATCGAGGCGCTGCGGGTAATAGACGGTTTATCCTGCAAAGAAGCCTTTGCCCGTGTTGGCCGCGAATGCCGCAAGGAAAGCTGTCCCGCATACGCAAAATGCACCGGAGCGCCACTGCCTCGGCGGGAACATGCCCACACTGCCTCCGTACCAGCCCGCAAAAACAACGACACCGCCCCGGCCACCGCCGACACCCCCGCCGAAAAATGGCGGACAAAAGCGGAAAAACTTGTCTCATGGGCGCACGAGCGGCTGCTTGAATCACCCGAACGCCTCGCATATCTGGTTGGCCGCGGCCTCGATCAAAATGCCGTTGAACGCTACGCCCTCGGTTGGCTGCCGGAAGACATATTCCGTGAGCGATCCGCCTGGGGTCTGCCTGCCGAACTCAAGGAAAACGGCAAACCGAAAAAGCTCTGGTTGCCCCAGGGGCTCACCATCCCGTATTGCACCGACGGGCAAATCCACCGCATCCGGATCCGCCGCGACAAAGTAACCGGCGACAGTCCCAGGTACTACTGGGTGCCAGGATCGGGAAACGACACCATCGTCCTCTCACCGGGCCGCCGCGCAGCAATAATCGTGGAAAGCGACCTGGACGGCCTCCTTATCGACTATCTGGCGGGTGACATGGTAACCACCATCCCGCTTGGTACCAGCAGCGCCAGGCCGAAACTGGCCGCCGCCCAGGCCATAAACGCGGCCGATGTGATCCTCGTTGCTCTCGATGCCGATGAAGCAGGGCTCAGGGGCTGGAAATGGTGGAGAGACACCCATCAGGGCAAAGCCATCCGCTGGCCTGTCCCGGTGGGGAAAGACCCGGGTGAAGCATACGAACAGGGGATAGACCTTCGGGCCTGGATAATCGCGGGGCTGCCGGTCTCTCTGCAACCCAGAACCGCCACAACAGGGCATAGCACAACCCAGACACCGCCAGAGGAAGAACAAAAGCCGGTTGTTCACGTCATAACAGCCCGTGACGGCAGGATGATACACATCACCGACGACCGGAAAGAATACGCAAGGCTCGTAGCGGAAAACAAAATCGTATTCGACAGCAAAGAAATGGCCCTTGTAAAGGAATCACAGGCAACGCCGGAACAGGCGGCAAGCTATCTCAACATCAAACAGGCGTTTCCGGGGGCGAGAATAGACGGACTGGCCCCGCTGGAACGGGACAACTAATCGCAAAAGCGAAAAGGAGTATTCCATGGCAACGATGCAAACCAAAGTTTCCCTATCCTTCGCCGTCTTCGGCATATCCTACGCACTGGCCGCCGCCGACGAAATAAAGCGCGGCGTCCGCCGCCTCAGCGAACAATGGAACCGGGCCGAATCCGTCGAATACGCCGCAAACCGCCTCCTGGACTCCGTAATGCCCTCCGGCCCCGGCCACGAAGACAGCAAAAACGCCGGGCGGATCTCCGACATGCTCCCGGCCGCCGCCAAGGAAGCGGGCCTCACCGGCAACCTGCACGAATACCGCATCGCCTATGCCGTCTCCCTGGTTGACGAAGTGACCCGTCTCGCGCCCATAAACTCGCACCAGCACAACCGGGCCGAGGCCGCGCTCAAATCCCTGGGCAAACTGCTCGACGCCATAGCCAGGCAAAGCAGGGGCATTAACATCCCCAAAGCACAGCGGATGTTCAACTCCCTCGGCGAGCACGTCGACAAACTGTACGCAAAGCCCTCCCCCAAGCGGCTCAGAGGCAAAGATGGCCGGTTCATCCGGGCGGAGGCGGCATGATGATAATTCCCGACGAAACCGGCCTTAAACCCTGCCCGTTCTGTGGCGGGACCAGCATGTACATGGACCAAATCGGCATAGACAACAACATTGAATACTTCATCTGCTGCCGCGACTGCTACTGCGAAGGGCCGACAGGAGCAATCCGCGAACACGCCCGCCAATGGTGGAACGAAAGGAAGGAAAAGTGAAATACGTGCTTCTCGCCCAGGAGATTGGGGCAACCGTAGAAGAAAAACAACTCGCCTACGGCGACAGCTTCGGCAAAGCCGGGCAGGTAATGCAGATCCTCTACCCGAACGGCATAGCCCCAGAACAAATGAGTGACGCCCTGTGCGTAGTCCGGATCATAGACAAGCTGTTCCGCATCGCCACCGATCGCGATGCCCTCGCCGAATCCCCCTACCGGGACATAGCCGGTTACGCCCTGCTCGGAGCGTCCAGGGTGGAGGCCGCCAACGGCAGTCAGTTGCGCGGAAGAGTAACAGTCCAGGAAGGAGCCTGACGTGAGCAAGTGGATAGCGTGTTCAGATGAGATGCCGGACGTGGATATGATGGTTCTGACATTCGCCCCGGACTCCAGCGAGCCGGTTTGGCCGGCGTCATTTGACGGCGAATCGTGGGTGGATGATTACGGCATGCTACTGGCTCCACCCGTAACGCACTGGATGATGTTTCCGGACCCGCCCGAGGTGACGGCATGACGGCAAAAGAAAAGCGGTACGTCCGCAAGCTGGAAATCGAAAACGAGGAACTGAAGCGGCATTTCCATATCGCCAACAAGTCGAACACAGAAACATTTCTCGCCCTCTACGAGCCCCGGCTCGCCATGCGGCTCGCCTACGAGGCCCTGATTGACGCTGTTGCCCAAATGGAAGACAACTTGCGCGACGACCCGGCGTTCATCCAGCTAAAAGCACAAACAGGGAAGGGAACATGAACCAGCTAGACCTGTTCGGGCAAACGGCGCCCGCAATCCGTTGTCACTGGGGTGATGAGTGGTGTCATGATTGCGGATGGTGCGAAGGCGGCCACCTGCTGAAAAAGGCAACAGAGGAGAGTAACCATGAATAAGGCCAGGCTGTGCAAGAACGAAAATTGCGGTAAACCGCTGGTTATGAGGCCGGACGAAACGTGGGCAAAGTTCGCCCAGCGGCTGTACTGCGACTACACATGCTATCGGCAGCAAAAAACGATGAAGGAAAAGCAAAGACGTAAGGAGGCGAAACAGGCACGCCAGAAAAGGGTCGAAAAGGTGGCAAGCAATCCGCCCATGGAGGCTTCGCCTGTAGTGGAGACGGTTCGCCGGTGCAATACTGACCTGTTGATGGCGCGGATGCTACGCGGATCGGTTTGGAGTAGTTAAGGGGGCAATGTGAAGATCGCAATTACGGGATACGAGGCCGGTCCGCCTGGCAGCCGGTTTCTGGTGCTGACCACTCCATGCCCGTTTAATAAAATCTGGCTAGAGGAAAGGAAGGCAGGGTCTATTGCCTGCGCTGATTGCGAATACCATTCCGGCTCGAATCGGGATTTTGTGTACTGCCGCCGAGGAGATAAACGGTTCAAGAAAGAATCGCATAACGGCGCGGAACAGGATGTCGGGAGGGAAGCGGAAGCCATGAAGGGTATACGATTCCGGTGCATTTTTTGTGGGCGAGAGTTCGATACTGTGGAGGAATGCAATGGCTGCGAAGAAAGCCACTAAAACCGCTTATGCCTGTGCTGTCACATACAATGGAGGGTTCGACCTCAGTTTCGACTGTGTTGGGGTCTGTGACTGTAGATTCGCACTGTGCCATGCGATGCCGCCTGATGGCAATGACCCCTGCTGTTATCATGAAGGTGGCACATGTATTTCACCCCACGCAAAACTGGCAGCGATTAAAAAACTAAAAACAAAGCTCGTTTCCGTCGCCAAGGAAATTGAAGATGAGCTTGAGGGCTAACGATCAAGCATCACCCGCTTCGGCGGGTGCATAGCGATGGTTATGTCACGAAAGGGGATTTATGAACCCAAACGAAGACGGACGAACGATTAATTTCAGGGCGTTTTGCACGGCGACCGGTGAAATGCTCGACATGCAGAATCTCCCATCTGCCGCAAGTTTCTATATCGATAATTTCGGCAACCTTGCTCTTGATCTGTTTGTTGATTTCGAGGATGAAGGCGGGGAAGCCGAATACGTGACGTGCGAGCTTGACCAGTGGACCGGGATGCTCGACATGTACGGCGCTCGCATTTACGAGAACGATTTTCTTTTCGACACGATGGAGAGCAATGTCTTCCTGGTGCGCTGGATTGACTGGATGGCTGGGTGGGGGATAGAAACGGACGGCGACGAGGGCGCAATTTATGACATAGTTGGCCATTGCAGGGTGGCTGGAAACAAGTGGGAGGGCAAAGCGAGTGAGTGAGCCAAAGATACCGAAGGGTTTTGTTTTATTCCAAAGCACGTTGCAATTGAGGTGCAAAAAGTCATGGCGAAATATTCCAAAACTCCAGTATTGCCGGGAACAACAAAATTCAAGAGTAAGTAGATTACGCATAACGGGTAGCCTGTGAGCGGCTTGACCGCTCGTAAGGCTTGTTAGTCAGTTCATGGAGGTTAGAAATGCCGAGAAAATATCAAGTTACAGTCGAAGAATGCGGTGAGGATTGTCCTGCTTTCCTGGAAGATGTATACACTTGCGCCGTTCACTCTTGCGAGATGCACAACGAGGATATGCCTGCGGAGATGTTCCAGGAGATGCTTGCCATCGGTAAAAAGTTCCCTGACTACTGCCCCTTGGTTGAAATCGAGAATTAGCGATGATATGCCCGGAATGTCGAGATGTATTGGGCCCCTCGTGTCAACTCTGCTTTGGTCGGGGAGAAATCATTGACGACTTTGAGGACGATGAACCTGATTACCCAAAAGACTGCTTCGGCTGCTACGCCCCTGGCACCGAGGAGTGCGACTGGTGCGAGTTTGCCGACGAGTGCGCGGAGTAATCTGACTAACAACATCCTTGACCACCCCCCGCTCAACATCCCGGTCGGAACATTTATACCATGCCAACCAAAGGAGAATCCATTTGCAACTCTACCCAGGAGACATACTGCAACCGCCACCGCCAATGCACCCCAGGGTCCGTTTCCGGGTCCGGGAGATAGAAACGGTGACGCAATTCGGACCGTGGATGGAATCGTCCTGGCCGGTCAGTCAATACGTCCTCCAGCTCTACACAATGGACTCTCCCGGCTGCTGGTCATGGCAGAGCCGGGACCACGACAGGCGGGGGACCATGGAAACAATCGAAAGCTGGGGCCTGGTCATGGTAGAGCCAGCAAAAATCCAACTCGAATTATTCAACAAATAGAAAGAAAACAACGAGGGCATAATGGCGGATCGGACAAAAATCAACGACAAACTACGCTTCGAAGTCTTCCGGCGCGACGGCTACACCTGCCAGTATTGCGGCAAATCCGCTACCGAAGCCGAACTGGAAATAGATCACGTCACCCCCGTATCAAAAGGCGGCAAAAACGAAATCTCCAACCTCAAAACCGCCTGCAAAAGCTGCAACGCAGGCAAAAAAGCGGGAAACGTCCTCTACAAAGGCGACAAGCTCAAAAAGCTGCTCGAAATCGTCCCCGACAACGACAAAGACGAACTGTCGCTGGTCCGCGACGGCCGCGACGCCACCATGCTCGCCTTCAAAAACCACCCCGGCAAAGAAACAAAAGCGAACCTCGACGCCGCCCGCGAACTCTACGAAGAGACCATCGACCGCCTCTGGCAGGCCTACTTCCCCGAAGAAGCCCCGGCCCCCGAAGGCGAACGCTTCAAAAACCGCATCCAGGCCCACAACTGGCTCCAGTCCCAGGGGTACAAAATCAGCCGCGGCAAATTCTACAACGACTGCGAAGCAGGCTTTCCCTCCGTCCATAAAGACGGATCCGTCTCCCGCTACCAGGTCCTCCAATACGGCCAGCAGCTCGACGTAGAACGCCGCTCCGTCGCCCCCGCAGACCTCGCCGCGCAACGCGAAGAAGCCGAAACCCGAAAAGCCATCGCCGACTCAAAGAAGGCCGAAATCCAGGCCGAAGACCTCCAGCGCGAACAGGACGCCAAATGGCTCCACCGGGATGAAGCCTGGGCGCAGCTTGCCGCCCTCATCGGCTCACTGCGCGACACCATCCGCCACCAGTGCCACATCGGATCCGCCCACATCATCCACCTCTCCGGCGGAGACCCCACCCGAGCCCCCGAAGTCTACGAAGGCATGGAAGAAATCCTCGCCAAAGCCTTCAACGACACCCTGGACGCCGGCCGGATAGAAGGAATCTTCGACAAGCAAGAGGAGGCCGCATGACCCAGCCAGACCTGCACATATCCTTCACCACCCGTTTCGGCCTCCCCCAATGGCTGCCCGAACAGGTCCGGCAGACCCTCCATGGCCGCCCGGTCTCCTTCCCCATCCCCCGACCCGTCCGGCTGCGCATGCGCCACCCGGAAAAGATAAAGGTTTCCGAATGGGCCGAAAAATACCGCATCGTCACCGACGGAGCCCACGAAGGCCCCTGGCGGCACGACTATGCCCCGCACACCGTCAAGATAATGGACACCTTCGGCCAGCCCTGGGTCCGTGAAGTCTGGTTCTGCGGAATAGAGCAAAGCGGCAAGACCAACACCATGCTCAACTGCATCGGCTGGGCCATAGACTGCGACCCCGGCAACATCTTCTACCTCATGCCCACCGAAGACGCCGCCGCCAAAATCACCGGAGGCAAGCTCAAGCCCACCCTCCAGAAATCGCCCCGGCTCTCCCGCTACCTCTCGCGCAAGATGGACGACACCAGCCTTGCCCGCATCAACCTGCAACATGGCGTCACCATCTTTCCCGCCCACGCCAACAGCGCCACCAGCATGGCGACCTGGAGCGCCAAGCACTGCTTCGGCGACGAAGTAGACAAATACCCCGACATGGCAGGCCGCGAAGCCGACCCCATAACCCTCATAAAAAAGCGGAACCGTACCTACAAGGGCCGCTACAAGCGTTTCTTCGCCAGCACACCCGCCGGGAAATTCGTCCACAAGGGCATGCTCAACTGCCACCAGACATGGGAATACCGGCTCAAATGCCCCGACTGCGGCGAACTCGTCCGCATGGACGCCGGACACCTCATCATCCCGAACGACGCCACCCCCGAAACCATCGAACAGACCGGCGTCGAATACGCCTGTGACTGCGCCGCGATATGGGACGACCGCAAGAGAGAACAAGCCATCCGCCATGGCCGCTGGTACTGCGTCAAAGGCGCCGACATACCCCGTCCCTCAAAGGTCGGCTTCCATCACCGGGCCTGGGAATGCCTCGACATCCCCCTCACCGAAATCGCCGCCGCCTGGCTCAAGGCCAAAACCGGCGACCTCAACGCCAAAACCGCCTGGGCCAACGGCTACGAAGCTATAGACTATATTCCTGAAATCAGCGAACGTCAGGAAGACGCCATTCTTCGCCTGCGCGACACCCGCCCCATCGGCGTAGTCCCCTGCGAAGCCGACGCCCTCGAAATCTCCATCGACACCCAGGACAGCGGCTTCTGGTATCGGATCCGGGCATGGCGCTACGGCATGGACCTCAAAAGCTGGCTCGTCAAACACGGCTACGTTCCCAGCGCCGCCCCCGACGACTTCAGCGCCCTCGACGCCCTGCTTGCCGCCGAATATCCCGACACCAACGGAGAACCCCACCGGATAATGGCTGGCATCATCGACGCCATGGGCCACCGCACCTCCGAAGTCTACGCCTGGTGCCGCCGGACCGGCATCCTCGCCGCCCAGGGCGCCCAAGGCAGAAAAACGCAGCCAATCAGCGTCAGCAGAATGGACCGCTTCCCCGGCAACGGCCGTCCCATCCCCGGCGGCCTCGCCCTGTACTCCATCGACACCCACTACCACAAGGACCACTTGGCCAACAAACTGCTCATCGACCCCACCGACCCCGGCGCCTTTGTACTCCATAGTGGCCTCACCTACGACCAGCAGAAAGCACTCGAGCGGGACCCCGGCCAGGCGAATAACCACAACCTCGGCCAATACGCCACACAGATGTGCTCCGAATACCGGGACGACCGCAACCTCTGGCAGTGCCCGAACAACAAGGCGAATCACCTCTGGGATTGCGAATCGAACGGACTTGCCCTCGTCATGTGGCTCGGCTGGCAGCACGCCGTATCCGAAAAAGAAAAACCGCCCGCACCGGCCCGGACAAAAACCCAGCCCGCCCCGGCGCACACCCAGCCGGGCTGGTTCGTAAACCGATAGACAGCGACAACAAACTTCAGAAACCGGAGGTAGAAATGCAGCAGCCGTTTCGCAGAGAAGACACCCTCACCGTAAAGCAGATATGGAAAGAGCTCGACCGCAAGGTATCCATCCGCAAAATCTACTATCTCATCGAAAGCGGACAATTCGGGGAGGGGACCGTCTATCGTTTCGCCGGCAGCCGGGGCACCTGCGTCACAAAAGCTGCGGTGCAGGCGTACAAAGACGCTTGCCGGGTAGAGGCGGGCGTATGAGTGGCAATATCAACCGGGCGCGCGGGCCTTCAAAAATTCGTCGAGAACCCCGAATTCTTCCTCAAGCCGTTCGAATTCGGCCCTTACGTCTGCCCGCTCAAGCGCGAGGGCTTTCAGCTCTTCATGGGTAAGCACGCCTTGTCTCCTTCACGCCACCAGGCGCGCCTGAACCTCCCGTTCGATCTTCGGGCCAAGCTCCCTTTCAGCGATCTTCAGGTCATAGCTGGCCTGGAGATTCAACCAGAACTGGGGCGTAGTGCCAAAGTAGCGGGCGAGCCTCAACGCCGTATCAGTGGTCACGGCGCGGCGCTCCCGCACGATATCGTTAATGCGCGGCGCCGGGACCTTCAGCTCCAGCGCCAGGGCATGGGCGCTCATCCCCAGCGGGACGAGAAACTCTTCTCTCAGCACTTCCCCCGGATGTATGGGGCGCATCCCGTTAGTCAGGTCCATAGGTGGTCTCCTTAATGGTAATCGACAATTTCCACATCAAAAGCGTTGCCGTCTTCAAAACGAAAACACACGCGCCATTGTTCGTTAATGCGGATGCTGAATTGTCCGTTCCGGTCGCCGCGCAGGGCCTCCAGCCGGTTGCCTGGCGGGACACGAAGATCCTGCAATGCGTGCGCGTCCTCAATCATTTGCAACTTCCTTTCCGCGGCCGCGGCAATAGCCTTGAATGCACGGGGACATTTCCCGTTAAAAAGCGCCTGCGTGTCCTTGCAGCGGAACGACTTGATCATGGGTACATGATATAACGCAAGACGTTAAACGTCAAACGTTGAATTCGACTTTGTAAAGGTCCCCCAAAAGGGGGAGCGGCGGGAAATCGCGGAGTTACAATATTCCCCCAAAAGGGGGAATATTCAATAAGCGGTGGGAACCAGTCCGCAATGTAGAACACATCAAGAAAAAACCCCTTGAAAAACCTTTTGGATACTGGTAAAGATAACGGTATCCAACACACAGGTAGCCGCTACCTTACAGCGGAACTTTTGTTTTCGGGAGAGAAAACCCGGAAACCTTATCACCGGCAAGGCAAACCAGCGTGCCGGTAGAGATGCGCCAGTACCGCGAGGCTGGCGGCGCCTGTGTGCGTGGATAGTCTCTACCGGCACGCTTTTTTTGTGCCGAAAATCCAACACACAGGAGGTATTACCATGGAAAACAGGGAATTGTTTCCGATAGGCCAGCATACTATCGGAGGGAAGGTAGTGCGGACAGTCAACGCCCGACTGCTACATGAATTTTTGGAAAATAAGGACAAGTTTGCTACTTGGATTAAGGACCGCATCGAACAGTTTAATTTCTCGGAGAATCAAGACTTTGTGACTTTTTCGGAAAATTCCGAAAAAGGCCGTCCCCGCATCGAATACGATCTCACCCTCAACATGGCAAAAGAACTCTCCATGGTGGAGCGAAACGAAAAGGGCAAGCAGGCCCGGCAATACTTCATCGAGTGCGAACGGCTGGCGAAGCAGGCGGCCATCGACCCCATGCAGGTCCTCAACGACCCGTTCGCCATGCGCGGGCTGCTACTCAACTACACCGAAAAAGTCATCATCCTCGAAAGCAAGGTTGCCGACCTGGAACCCAAGGCCGAGGCCCTCGACCGGATAGCCAATGCCGACGGCAGCCTCTGCATCACCAACGCCGCCAAGGATCTCCAGGTCCGGCCCAAGGTCCTCTTCGGCCATCTCTCCCAGAACAGATGGATATACCGCCGCCAGGGTGGAACCGGCTGGGTCGC
>Ga0265295_1008735_pt1 | contig 11141 bp, 12 predicted proteins | sample Munlansysbiofilm_FD_192503 | JGI IMG/M metagenome (GOLD analysis project Ga0265295, IMG submission 192503) | Leachate microbial communities from a municipal landfill in Southern Ontario, Canada - Methane capture system biofilm | ecosystem: Engineered > Solid waste > Landfill > Unclassified ... | reverse complement strand
TTTAAATATCTATATATTCCAGTAACATTAGAGTCAATTTTACACGCTTCACTCCGCGCAACTGATGACTCAAAAGAAGGTATTAAACTTATTACCCACAGACCCTCTTCTTTTGTGCAAGCGAATCGATTTAAATCTGCATTTTGAGCTGCTTTACGCACCCAGCTCTTTGAAAATAAATCTCGACTATAACACCAACAACCTCGATTTCCAGCTCGTGATAGTTTAAAAGCATCGCTATCGTCTTTTTTTCTTAAAAACTTAAAACCAAGCCGCCTGCTTTCGTCATCAGAATATATACATACATAGTTATACTTATCAAGTTCTGCCCAACGATCCAACACAACATTAAATGTTATTCTATTATTTTTTATAATTACCTCCGGCTCATCGCTTGCTGGACGAAGCCTCTTAACTTTTGCCCACTCCATTGTTTCTCCTTATAATGTAAAGGTTTTTGTTAACAACTTACCATGCTAAATTTTTATCAATTTATTAATATCATTAATTTCCTTGTTTATACGATAGCAATTAATATATATAGATGACAATAATTCTGAATTTTCTTTTAATTCAGAAATAGTCAAACCAGCGTCATGATTCGACACAATATTTATGACTGCTTGAAATGTGGTTGTCGCCTTAATCAGGTTGACTATTTCTATATATTTGAGCTTATCATTATTACTTTTCAAAACTTCCTCTGCCAATTTCAACTCGATATTTTTTATAGTCTCATTTCTCATGCATATTATATAGCATATTCAAGTTTTTAAAACAACCCCTAAAATCATTATTGCTATAATAAATTATGATTCGTTTTTTTTGATTGACTTAACTTAAAAATGCACTTCGCTATTCAATTTTTTATAGCGCACATGGTTTTAATTTTTTTGTGCACCCATGTTTATGATCATTGATTAGCTGTTTATTTTTGATCCTTCTTGATACAGCAGCATACCCGATTGAGTACACTCTTTCTGGGCTCAGTTATGGGCACGAAAAATCGTACCCATAACTATTTAATTTTATTATTTTGGGCACACTTGATGTTTACATCTAGATCTCTTTTGGGCACGATTTCTGGTAAGAGACTCAAATTTCAATGTCGGAGACATCAATGAATGGACGCCACGTCGGATATGTCAGGGTGAGCACCCACGAGCAGAATACAGTTCGCCAACTGGCCGATTGCAAGGTCAAGTTCTGGAAGGTCTATGAAGAGAAGGCCTCCGGTAAAAACACTGACAGGCCTGAGCTTCAGGACTGCCTCTCCCGTCTGGACGAAGGTGACACCTTGTGGATCCACTCCATCGATAGGCTTGCTCGCAGCCTCCAGGATCTGCAAAACATCATCAGCCAACTGATCGCAAAAGGTGTTACCGTAAAATTCGTGAAAGAAAATTTGACGTTCAACAGAGACAACCATGATCCTTTCACCAAATTGCTGTTTGATGTCCTGGGCAGCTTTGCGGAATTCGAGAGAAATATCATGAAAGAACGCCAGCGCGAGGGCATCGAGAAAGCCAAGGCCGCAGGCAAATATGCCCATGGCAAGGGTGGCAGGAAGAAAAGTGTCGACCGGGTCAAAGTACGCACCCTGAGAGAACAAGGCGTCTCATTTCGAAAGATTGCAGAACAACTCGGATGTAGCCTGTCCAGCGTCCAGCGTGTCATATACGGAGAAGCGCAGTATACAAACTAAAGCCACAATCAATGATTGAATGATCCATCCGCCATTTACCTTCTCGATATTTGTATGTTACGTCTTCCAGCGCACCTCAAAATTTGCAAAGGCACAATTTGTGCTAAGAGCTAACAATCAAATTCCCATAGATCATCAGGAGAAAACATGGAAGATTATCTCAAACAAGCAATCGAGATCGTAAAAGCCCAAGCATCTGTACGCAACATGAACGAGGATGAGATCACATCAATGATCAAAGCCTTGGCTGGCAGCATTCGTGGAGTCGCTGAAGGTATTGCGCCAGTTGTCGTAACCGAAGCGGTTGTCGACCCCAAAAATGCCATCAGAGAGAAAAGCGTCATCTGCTGCGAATGCGGGAAGTCGTTCAAAGTTTTGACGAAGCGTCATTTGGCGACACACGGACTCACGCCGGAACAGTACAGGGAAAAATATGGCTACAAGAAAGGAACTTCTCTTGTGGCAAAATCTTTGGCTCGGAATCGCCGGAAGACCATGCAGGACATGAAGCTGTGGGAGAAACGCAAGAAGGCTGTTAAGCACGAATAATAGGAAGTTGCATATGTATATCAGGCCGTCTCCCTCTCACGAGGAGACGGCTTCAATTGCGCGAGATAGCCGTGTGTGGAAGATTTGCCCTCCCAGATGAACCAGCGATTTCAAGGGTCCTGAAAATTGGTCGGTGGAATTGGCACTGACCGGAAGCACGCTTCTCGATCATGGGCATTGATTTATGCGTTTGCTTGTTGCCGGATGTCGGATCATTCTCCTCCTCACTAGCAACTAACCGCCTGTTCGGAGATACTTATTAAAATTTGCTGATTACTCACTCCATATCAACATCAATGTGTGGAAGATTATTCCTCCAGACACAACAACAGCAACTACTAGAAATTCAAGTAATTCTTGAACAGCAAATCTAAACATAAAAAATCATTTTAAAAATTAAAAAAAATATTTTAAATAATTCAATGGTCATTTGCATATTTAAATATAAATTTTATTTCTCCCGAATTACCATTCTGATAGTAGTCAGCAACCTTAGAGTTTTTTTCGTGTTCAGTCATTGGCCATGAAGTCGGCACATCGCTCGAATCAGACCAAAACATTATCTTGCAATATTCATTATCAGCACAAATCTCTTGTATTGCATCTTTATAAACATTTTCATCTCGCTCCCTTTCTTTTGATACGACAACGAATGTCATTATCCCTCTTTGTCCAGCCACAATCCAGTCTTGAGCATGCAAAAATGTAGAAAAAATAAAAAATACTATAAACATTAATGCAAATCTTTTGAGCCAAAAAAACATTCTACTCCTCAATAGTACTTAAGAAAATGAATTAAAGCCCAAGGGCTTTTAAAAAACCACAGCCACACAAATCATATCTTCTCAAAAATTGTTCATTTTGAAAAGATGATTATTTCGCGCAACATTTGAGCAGACTGCTACATATCTTTTTTTTACGGACTATTCCTGTCAGAATTATACTTGACGAGTCGCCATATCGTAAAATAATCTTCAAATTGAAGGGGAGTAGCTCCCAGAGGCAAGGTCAACAATACTGGCGCGAAAGCGCTTGGCCTTGCCGTCGGAATCCACCGATGAGCCAGACCTTCAGCATGATAACCCATGCTGGAGGTCTTTTTTTTGAAGGACCTCCAGCCAACCACAGGAGGCTCCATGAAGAACGTTCCCGCACCGCTATCCTGCGCTGCCGCTGCGCATCCAGGATTGGCCTATCTTTTTTTTCCGCTTATAGCCCTGACCCTTCTTCTCTTTGCTTGGCCCGATCTGGCGGACGCCAAACGCATGGGCGGGGGAGGATCTTTCGGTAGCAAGCCTTCATACAACAGTGGCTACAACAAACAGACTCCTCCAGCCAAAGAATCGCCAGCCATGACGCAGCAGGCCGCGCCGAACGCCCCGTCCCGCTTCGGTGGACTTGGCGGTATGTTTGGCGGCCTGCTCATGGGCGGCCTGCTTGGCTCCATGCTTTTCGGAGGTGGCGGCTTCGCTGGTCCGGGCATGCTCGACATGCTCCTCTTGGCGGTGGGCGGATTTCTCCTTTTCAAGTTTGTCAAATCCCGCAGGGCTGCCACGGCTAACTCCGCTCCCTATGCCTACGCCGGGCACGAAGAAACCCGGAATTCGACGACTCATGGTGGTGGATGGGGGGAACAGCGTCTTGAGCCGCAAACACCGCAAGGACCCGTTTTGCCGAACGGGTTAGATGAACAGGAATTTCTGACAGGAGCGAAAGCTCTTTACACGCGACTGCAAGCCTCCTGGGACCGCCGAGATATCGACGACATCCGGCAGTTCACAAGTCCGGAAGTCCATGAAGAGATCGCGCGTCAGGCTACTCATGATCCTGCGCATAGCCGCACGGAAATCCTGATGCTCGAAGCACGCGTGCTGGAGGCTCGCAGCGAGGGGACTGAGACCGTGATCAGCGTTCTCCTTGATGCCATGCTCCGCGAAGACGGCCCCAACGCCACGGCGGAGCAGGCCAGAGAGGTTTGGCATATCCGCCGCGATGAAAGTGCCTCCCCCTCACAGTGGACACTGGAAGGCATTCAGCAACTGACTTTGTGACGAGTTGCTTTAAACCTGCACGACACATTGCCAAAGCCAATGTGTCGTGCGATACTTTTCTTATATCGTCATTCACCGAGCGCATAATCAGCGAAGCACTGCTTTATTTGATGTATCGAACAGTTGCCACCGGACATGAGGAAAACGCAAGACACTGCGGTGGTTGATTCCAAGAACGCCTGTACGAAAAGGCAATTCCGACCCTCCTGCTGAACAAAAAGTCGACGTTGACAGTTCAAGTTGAAATTCATGATTAAAGGATAGCATATGCACGGAACATCTATACTTATAACTATAGCATCAATATTTATTTTTCATTCAACAGCTTTTGGACAAGATGAAGCCCCGTGCAAAAAATTCCAAGTATCCTTTTCTTCTCCAATAAAAACATCATTCGACGGAGTTTTTTATGGAAGAAAGCAAATAGGAAAAATAATTGAGTCAAAAAATAGTGACATGAACATCAGTATCGTAGATATTTGTATTGACAATAAACACTCAAGTGAAATTGAAAAAAACACTGTTTTCTATGTAAATGATGGCTCTATAATTGTTTATAATGTATGGGCTTCAGGAAAAGACATACCGGAACACAGTATCGTCCCTGGTTTTTCAAGCAAACTTTCACTTTTTTGGTACGAAATTAAACTATTATTTAAAATGATTGCTGAATGAACCATTCATTAATAACATCACTGAGTCATCTGATAATAATTATTTTAATAATCTGAGATATGCGTGAAATATTTTTTCGTCGAGTAAAGGTTACAGCATGAATTTTGGAGAAATTGCATGGATATTGCCTTGTTAGGATTCCTCATTGTACTCAACGGCGTGTTCGCCATGTCCGAAATAGCCCTTGTGACTGCACGGAAAAGTCGCCTTCAGCGACTGGCTGAAGACGGCGACAAGTCCGCTGTTGTCGCCATTCGTTTGGGGGAAGATCCCACGCAATTTCTTTCCACCGTCCAAATCGGGATCACCGCCATTGGTATCATGAACGGCATCGTGGGCGAAGCTGCCTTGGCTGGCCCTCTTGCCGCCATGCTCAACCACCTTGGCCTTGACGGGGAAACCAGTTCGATAACCGCCACCACCCTTGTTGTCGTGGGTATCACTTATTTTACCATTGTTGTTGGCGAGCTGGTGCCGAAAAGAATCGGCCAGTTCCATGCGGAGGGAATCGCAATCTTCATGGCTAGGCCGATTATGGCGCTGGCCACCATGTCACGACCGTTTGTTTTCCTGCTCTCCATTTCCACGGACGGCCTGTTGCGACTCTTGGGAAAAAAAGAATTGAGTAGCGCCAACCTTACAGAAGAAGATATCCACTCCATGCTGGCCGAAGGATCGCAGACCGGATTGATAGAAAAACAGGAACATGAAATAATGCGCAATGTGTTTCGTCTGGATGATCGTCAAATTGCCTCGCTCATGACGCCACGCAGCGAAATCATCTATCTTGATATAGACAAACCCCTGGAAAGCAGTCTGGAAAATCTGATGAACTCGGATCATTCCAGATATCCTGTTTGTCGAGGCGGATTACACAACACTATTGGGATTATAACCGCAAAACGCCTGCTCAAACAACGCATAAAAGGTGAATCAAGTAGCATTCAAGACTATCTCCAGCCAGCTATTTTCGTACCGGAAACCCTCACTGGAATTAAATTGCTGGAGCAATTCCGCGAATCCGGTGTTCAAATGGTTTTTGTCATAGACGAATATGGAGAAATATTGGGTCTCATCACGTTGCAAGATGTTCTTGAAGCGCTTGCTGGTGAATTCAAGCCACGCGATCCTGAGGACGTATGGAGTGTTCAGCGCGAAGATGGTTCATGGCTTCTTGACGGCCTGATCCCTATTCCGGAACTCAAGGACCGTCTGAACTTGAAGTCTGTACCTGAAGAACAAAAAGGAAAATACAACACACTCAGCGGCATGATGATGTGGCTTATCGGCAGCGTTCCCCGCACGTGTGATGTGGTCGAGTGGGAAGGATGGAGGCTTGAAGTCATTGATCTCGATGGTCACCGGCTCGATAAAGTTCTGGCAAGCAGGCTGGACGGCTCTCAGGAGAATAGCGTTGAGCCTGGGTCACCATCGAATAGCTGCGATGCTCCTTTAAAATAGCAAATCTCCAATCGTGGGAGACGCACATAAGAGAAAGGCCGCCGAGTCCGAACCGAATAATATTGTCAGATAGCTGATCAGAACAACGGCAACCATGGAAATGATCCGTATCCGCCCAAAGGATCTGCCCCATCAACTTTCAAGGAATTCCATTTACATATGACACTCGCTTTTATCGCTGTTATTTTTGGCCTGGCCCTTCTGGTCTGGAGCGCCGACCGTTTTGTCGAAGGATCGGCCTCCGTCGCCCGCCATTTTGGTATGCCGCCGCTTCTGATCGGCATGGTGATTGTCGGCTTCGGAACCTCCGCACCCGAAATGGTGGTTTCGGCCCTGGCCGCCTTGCAGGGCAACCCGGGAATTGCGCTTGGCAACGCCTACGGTTCCAACATCACCAATATCGCGCTGATCCTGGGGCTCACGGCGCTTATCAGTCCCATCGCCGTACATTCAAGTGTTCTGCGCAAGGAGTTGCCCATTCTCGCGGTTGTTACAATTCTCGCAGCAGGGCAACTCAAGGATGGTGAAATTTCGCTGTTCGATGCCGTGGTGCTACTTGCCGTGTTTGTCGGGTTGATGGCCTGGACCATCTGGCAAGGGTTGCAGAACAAAGAGGATGCGTTGGGAATTGAAATGACGCAGGAACTAGATGTCCACGCGAGTCCCATCCGCCGATCCGTTTTCTGGCTGGTAGCCGGACTGTTTATGCTCATCGTGAGTTCTCGCATCCTTGTATGGGGAGCGGTCGAAATCGCCCACGGCTTTGGAGTCAGCGACCTGATTATCGGACTGACTGTAGTCGCAGTGGGCACCTCGCTGCCGGAACTGGCCTCGTCGGTGATCGCCGCCCGGAAAGGAGAGCATGACATCGCCTTGGGCAACATCCTGGGCTCCAATTTGTTCAACACCCTGGCGGTGGTGGGCATCGCCGGTGCGATCAATCCACTAGCAGTTGGACCAGAGGTTTTCAACCGGGACATAATGGCAATGACCGCACTAACCCTGTTGCTGTTCGTCATTGGCTACGGGTTCCGGGGGCCAGGGCGTATCAACCGCATCGAGGGCGTGCTGCTCCTGGCCTGTTACATGGGATACACGGCATACCTGATCAGTACGGTTTTCTGACAGCGATCATAGACCAATCGAACTCTCGGGTTGAAAACCGAAACTACATACGAAAACCGGATACAAATTATTGCTATTTGAACGCATACGTTACCCAAGGACACGAACAATATGTCTCAAATTCAAAAATCAGAGCAGGACCGACTCGAAAAATTCACTTTTCTCATGATGCTTGTGCTCGTGAGCCTGCTTTTTGTACTCTTGCTCTTGCCTTTCTGGGGAGCGATCTTTTGGGCATGTATCATTGGTCTCATTTTTTCGCCTATGTACCACCGCCTGCTCAGAATGGGAAAACCCAAGCCCAATCTGGCGGCACTGGCTTCACTCTTGTTTTGCCTTGTAATAGGCATCATTCCCTCATTATTTGTAATCATCTCCTTTTTTCGAGAAGGCGCAAGTCTTTATAATCGTCTCAAAAGCGGAGATTTTGATCTTGCAGGTCGAATCGAACAAATCAAAACAGCTTTTCCCGGAATAAATACATTTTTTGAGCGATTTGATCTAGATATCAACAGCATTCAAGAACAACTTTCTGATTTTGCGCTCACTGCTAGTGGCTATATTGCTCAAAACGCAATTTCATTAGGTCAGGGAACATTACAGTTTTTTATTGCTCTTGGATTGATGCTTTATATGGGGTTCTTCATGCTCCGTGACGGTGACAAAATTGTTGAACTACTTGTTCGTGCTTTGCCCTTGGGTGATGAACGGGAGTATTTGCTTTTTAGCAAGTTTGCCGAAGTCGTACGTGCGACGGTGAAAGGAAATCTGCTTGTTGCAGCCGTGCAAGGAATGTTGGGAGGCTTTATTTTCTGGGTTCTGGATATTCATGGGGCGTTTTTATGGGGGGTCGTGATGACACTGCTCTCGTTAATACCTGTCATTGGAGCCGGATTGATCTGGGGACCAGTCGCTATTTATCTGTTTGCTATTGGAGATTGGTCTCAAGGAATGATTCTTGTAGCATTTGGAGCAGTCGTTATCGGATTGGCCGACAATATTCTGCGACCCCTTCTGGTTGGTCGAGACACCAAATTGCCTGACTATATTGTTCTGCTTTCGACGCTTGGCGGTTTTTCATTGTTTGGGATAAATGGATTTGTTCTTGGTCCTTTGGTTGCAGCTCTTTTTATTGCATTTTGGGAAATTTTCATACGGGAATTCAACACTTCAAAATCGAACAGCTCCAATGAAAATTCAGCATGATTTTGAATGATAAGGAAACAATTGGCCAGGCAAAGCATGATTGAGCAATAACCATCATGAGTAGGGAGACTTAGATGAAACGAGTTGTTCTGTTTTTGTTGACTAATATTGCGGTGATGCTGGTACTGTCGATCAGCGCCCGCATTCTGGGTGTCGACCGCTTTTTGACCAGCAATGGATTGAACATGGGCATGCTGCTGGCATTTTCCGCCCTGATCGGTTTCGGAGGGTCGTTTATTTCGCTGATGATGTCCAAAACCATGGCGAAATGGAGCACCGGAGCAAAGGTTATCGAGCAGCCGGGCAATCAGGAAGAAGCATGGCTCGTGGAAACCGTCCGACGACTGGCAGCCAAAGCCGGATTGCCAATGCCCGAGGTCGCCATCTATGAAGGCGCTCCCAATGCCTTTGCCACCGGTCCAAGCAAGTCTAAATCTCTGGTGGCAGTATCGACCGGATTACTGCAAAGCATGAACCGAAAACAGGTGGAAGCTGTGTTGGCCCATGAAGTCGCCCACATCGAAAACGGTGATATGGTGACCCTGACGTTGATCCAAGGGGTGGTCAATACCTTCGTGATCTTCCTGTCACGCGTCGTTGCCTACGCGGTGGATAGCTTTCTGCGCAAGGGCGAAGAATCGAGCGGTCCGGGCATCGGCTATTGGGTCAGCAGCATTGTATTTGAGATCCTGTTCGGCGTCCTGGCCAGTATCGTAGTTTTCTACTTTTCACGCCAGCGCGAATACCGGGCGGACGCAGGCGCTGCCGCGCTGATGGGCGACCGACGACCGATGATTGATGCCTTGCACGCATTGGGCAATCTTCAAGCTGGCCAATTACCCAAGGAAATGGCGGCCAGTGGGATTGCGGGTGGCGGCATGATGGCGCTGTTCAGCAGTCACCCGCCCCTTGAATCGCGGATTGCAGCGCTGCAATCTGCAAGCTGAAAAATTGCACCGCTCCCCCCCGCTCTCCTTTACAGGCGGGGGGAAATCCGCTCAGAGATGCATGTCCATCTTAGTCTTGAGGATACTTGATATGAGAGATCTTCAGTCCACTGAGTGAGAATGGCTAGTGAAAGGGACCTATTCAACGGCCCCATCTGTGAGCGATTGCTCTCCGGCTCGAATAAAATTCATGCGCACACAATAATCTGATTTTATGAGGCTTATAAGGCATTTTGGCACCGTTCGAATAGACAAATTGAAGAGTGCGGCCAGCTTCATGCAACTGACCATTTGACAAAGCAATCCCGTTCGCGCCAATATTGACAAGCAGAACCAAAAGGTTGATTTATTAAAAGCGGTAATTTTTGAATCGATCTCTTCCCACAATATCACCAAATGGCGCAATACCAACTCAAGTCTATGAATTTCGTAAAGTTTTCCCATTATTCAACAGCAAGGTTTTGATACCTAATATAATGATCAGATGCGCAAATAGTCTATTACGACTGACTATTTCTCTATTACTGATATTCTGCGCTTATCCTATACCCAAAGAATGCGCTCAGGACACCGGGAAGTTTATCCAATATAGTTCCAGCATGGCTCATTTTGGACCAGCCATTCTGGGATCGACGGTAGCAATTGTTGGATTGACTTCTAAAACAATCCATAATTCACCTGATAGCATTTTTCAATATGCATTAATTTTAGATCAAGCACTTACAAATTTAACCCAGCCGCTATTTTCTGTCCTTTTTAACGCTATTGATTGCTTTTCCAATAAAATTTGGATTGATGCAACAGCTACTCGTGCACCTCCTATATTCTCCTAAATAAGCACTATATCTCTCACCAACACATTTAGTTGTATAGGGTGATTCTTATTTTATTGAATGAAGGAGTTTTTATGCAAAACAACAAAGAACATCCCGATCAATCCATACCGCATTCTCCACCGTCAGAAATAGACTATACACCAAGAATATACAATTTGAATGAAAGCATTCAAATAATGCTGAAATTTTTTTCTATACCAGTCATTATTTTTTTACTAATTTGGATTTTTGAATCACGTTAATATAGATAATTTATATTATTACGTTTCAACAATCTAATTTCGAACAAATATTTCAGCAAGTTCAGTGTATTTTAATTTAAATAGTTTATTTCTGCAAAATAATTTTTTTTCTTTGAATAGGAGATGTTATGTTTGGAATTGGAGTGCAAGAGTTGCTTGTAGTTCTGGTAATTGCACTTATTGTATTTGGAGGAAAAAACCTTCCACAGATTGGTGCTAGTATGGGAAGAGCCATTATTAATTTTAAAAAGGGCATAACCGACACAGCGGCGAGCGAGGAAAATCCAGTTACAAACGTGAATCAACCGGAAGAAATGAAAAAACAGTAACACTTTTCATTGGTT
>Ga0265295_1008734_pt1 | contig 11142 bp, 9 predicted proteins | sample Munlansysbiofilm_FD_192503 | JGI IMG/M metagenome (GOLD analysis project Ga0265295, IMG submission 192503) | Leachate microbial communities from a municipal landfill in Southern Ontario, Canada - Methane capture system biofilm | ecosystem: Engineered > Solid waste > Landfill > Unclassified ... | reverse complement strand
TTCCTGAGATATACAAGGGCGTTGGCCTCAGAGACCACAGCAACGCCATCCACCGCCACTTCCGCGAACACAAGCTGCTGGACAAGATGCAGGCAGCCTTTCAGGGCATACCTGATCAGGTCATGCGGCCTGCGGAAGCCTACCATGAAGTGGTGCGCCACAATGTGGAATATGTGGAACTGGCCGACCTGCGCGGGCGCGTTCCGGCTGTCATGATTGTGCCCTATCCGCCAGGCATTCCCGTCATGATGGGCGGCGAGGTGATGGACGAGGTTGCGGAACCCATATTTGCCTATCTTGAGGCGCGCCAGAACTTTGAAAATGCCTTTCCCGGTTATGAAAGCGACATCCACGGCGTAGAGCGCATAGAACGCGACGGCAAAAAATACTTCAGCGTATTGTGCATAAAAAAATAGCCATGCCCGATGATTTTTACCCCGAAACGCCGGGGAGCGCTTTTTAACCGCAGCAAAAGGACGGCAGCCATGACCACGCCCGGCACGAAAAAACTTGGCCTTTTCGCCTGCATCACTGTGGTGGCGGGCAATATGATGGGGTCTGGCATTGCTCTTTTGCCCGCAAACCTTGCGGGCATCGGCAGCATATCGGTCATCGGCTGGCTTGTGGCCATTCTGGGAGCCATGGGCCTGGCCTATGTATTTGCCCGGCTGGGCATGGAAGACCCGCAGGAAGGCGGCCCCATTGCCTATGCCAGCGAAATCGGGCCGGAGCTGGGCTATCAGACAGGCCTGCTCTATTATCACGCCAACTGGATAGGCAATCTGGCCGTAGCCATAACTGGCGTGGATTATCTTTCGGTATTCTTTCCCGCGCTGGAGCATCCCCTGTGGGCTGGCTTCGCATCGCTGGCCCTCATCTGGATATTCACAGGCGTGAATATTCTTGGCGCGGCCTGGATAGGCAGGCTTGTTTCCATCGGGGTCGTCCTGCTGCTGATCCCCGTATTCATCACGGGCACCGTGGGCTGGCTGTATTTTGACCCTGCGGTGTTTTCCGCCAACTGGCTTGCCGGGGGCAAACCCGCAGGCAGCTCAGTCATGAGCGCCGTTGTGCTCTGCATCTGGAGCTTCATAGGGATTGAAAGCGCCTCGGTGAACACAGCAGTGGTGGACAACCCCAAGCGCAACATTCCGCTTTCCACCCTCATTGGCACGGCTCTGGCCGGGCTTGTGTACATACTTTCCTGCACGGCCATATCGGGTATGTTTCCCGCAAAGCAGATGGCGGAATCCGGGGCGCCCTTTTCGCTGGCCATGGGCCATATCTGCGCAGGGCTGCCTCTGGCCCATCTGGTGCCGGACATGGTTTCGGCAGTGACCGCCTTTGCCTGCCTGGCCTCACTGGGGTCATGGATAATGCTTGTTTCCAACGCTGGCTGCCGTGCCGCACAGGACGGCACCCTGCCGCCCATCTTTGGCAGAAAAAACGCCAAGGGCCAGCCCGTGGCGGGGCTGATTCTTTCAGCCTGCATGATGAGCGCCATGCTGCTTCTAATGATGATTGTCAGCCGCTCCGGCGACACGCAGGATCTGTTCAACAGCATTACCAGCGTGGCAGTGCTGCTGACGCTCCCGGCCTATTATTACTCTGCTCTGGCGCTGCTCAAGAGGTATGGCCTGCGCAACCGGGCCGCATGGCTCAAGGTTGCGGCATCGCTCGGCGCTTGCATGTTCTGCCTCATCGCCTTTTCCGGCGCGGAAAAAAACGCCCTGTCCGGCGCTGTCATTGTCATGCTGGGCGCGTTCATCTTCTATGTGGGTAAACCACGCCCCGCCCGTCAGGGATAAGGCACAAAAAACGGCCTTCTCCGGTTCAGGGGAAGGCCGTTTTTTGTTCATATCCGACAACATGGCTAGGCGAAGGGATGAATTCCGAAACGGTTCCGTCATGCCTCAGGGCTTGAGCATGTGCATGGAATCAGCCCTTCCCGCCACAACCAGAGAATCCCCCTTGTGCAGAACCGTTGTGGCTGGAGGCACAAAAACAAAGGCGTTTTTTCCCGCCGGGCGAATACCCATGACCATGACGTTGAACTGCTGCATCAAATTCAATTCAATAAGGGTTTTCCCGTCCCACGCATCCACGCGCAGCTCCTGAATGGCAATGCCGCCGTACTTGGGGATAAGGTCGAGCATGCCGGGGTGGGTCAACTGGTGGGCCGCCATGACGGCAGCCTCTGTTTCCGGCACCATGGCGCGGGTAACGTGCAGGCGTTGCAGAATTTTTTTGTGTTCTTCGTTGGAGGCTTTGACCCATATCTTGGGGCCGTTCAGCTCCTGCACGTTGAGGGTGATGCTCAGCGACTGTTCCACGCTTTCCCCAACGCTGATCACCACCCAGTCCAGATCCTGCACGTGCAGCGACCGCAGTACGGCAATATTGGTGGCATCGGCCTTGTATACAGTATCCAGCGCTTCTTCCGCCCTTTGCACCCTGACCTCGGACATATCAATGCCAAGCACTGTATGCCCCAGCGACACCAGGGTGGAGGCCATGCGCAGGCCAAACTTGCCAAGGCCGATAACGCCGATTTCCAGTTTCTTTTCCGCCATAATTACCTCTCTGACCGTCAGGCCACGACCGGGCAGGCCCGCCTACCCGATGGGAAGCTGGGCCTCTGCCACGCTGTAGGCCTTTTTTGACCGCAGGCTCTGCACCGCCATGAGCAGACTCAAAATGCCCACCCGGCCCGCAAACATGCTGAAAATTATGATTCCCTTGCCCGCAGGACTCAAATCCTGCGTCAGATTGACGGAAAGCCCCACTGTGCCAAGTGCCGAAACTTCTTCAAACAGCAGGCGTAAAAAGGGCGCGGCCTGCGTGCCTGCTCCGGCAACAACATCGCCTTCCGTGATGGCAAGCAAAAATACAGAAATCCCCACCAACATGGAGTAGGCAAAAAACAGTGTCAACGCCCGGCTGACGTTCTCTGCCGCCACGCCCCGCCCTTCCAGCACAATCTGGCTGTCGCCTCTGAATTGGGCGGCAATGTAACCCGCAAGCACGCGAAAAGTCACAACCTTGATGCCGCCAGCGCACGAACCAGGGCCACCGCCGATAAACATCAGGGCTATCAACACCAGCAGGGTGGCATCGCCCAGCACGGCGAGGTCAATGGAACTGAAGCCTGCGGTACGCGCCACCACCGAGTGAAAAAACATGGTGATGGCAAGGTCGGCGCATCCATCCACGGTTCTCGGCACGCTCCCCCGCCAGAACTCGATGGCGAACATGACCACCCAGCCGAGAACAATAATCAAGAGGCTTGTTTTGACCACCAGGCGGCTAAAGCGGCTGAGGCGGCGCACAGGCGCGCCCATGCGCCCCCCCGTGCAAATGCCCAAAAATTCTCGCAGCACGCCAAAACCTATGCCGCCCAGCACCACACTGACCGCAATAACGGCATTGACGGCCACGTCATCCCGAAAAAGAGCCAGATTGGTTGTGCTCAAGGCAAAGCCAGCATTGCAGAAGGCTGAAACAGCATGAAACACGGCGCTGAATGGATAGAAAAATACAGGGTCGTGCAGCCAAAGCAGCAAGGCGGCCACAGCCTCAATGCCAAAAACCAGCCCGAGCACCTGCCGCAAAAAGGCGGCAAGGCTGAAGTCACCCCACAGCAAGGCCTGACTCACGGCCTCGCGGCTGTTGAAGGGCACGTTGTTGCGCCACAGCAGAAAGATGATGCTCGTGTAGGTCATGACCCCCAGCCCGCCGGTCTGGATGAGGCACAGTAGCACCCCCTTGCCGAATGGGCTGAGCACCTCGCTTATGTCCAGCGGCGAAAGGCCGGTAACGCAGACAGCCGAGGTTGCGAGAAAACAGGCGTCTATGGGGCTGATGCTCTGGCCCTTGGCCCAACTCGCAGGCAGGCCGAGCAGTACTGACCCCGAAACGATAACCGCAAGGAATGACAACACCGGCCAGGTGAAGGGACTCAAAAAACGTTTTCTTGCCATAGCTCGTCTATGCCAGCCGGGGCAGGTAAATGCAAGGCATTGCAGGGCGGGCTTTACAGCAGATGGCATACAGAGTATTCATGTAACCAGTGCTAGGGGAGCCGCGGATCGCAAGATCTGGCGGCTGAGAGTGGGATAAACCCAGACCCTATGAACCTGACGCAGTTCGCACTGCCGTAGGGAAGCCGCGGCCACGACGCTGTTCCGCTGCTTGTGGCTTTTTTTGCGCCCTGCGTCGCAACCCGCGAGGCACAACCATGTCTGCATCTTTTCGTTCGCAGAATTCCGCTCTGAGCGGCCTGCTGGACAAACACCTCACCACTCTGGCCGAGGAAGAACAACTCGCCCCCGAATCCATTGTTGAAGCCATCGAGGCGGGCACAATGGTGCTGCTGGGCAACCCCGTGCATCCCAACCTCAAGCCCATTCTTGTGGGCCAGCCCTCGCGCATCAAGGTGAACGCCAACATCGGCACTTCGCCCCTGTGCAACTGCCCCGCTACGGAAGAACGCAAAATCAAGGCTGCCCTTGATGCCGGAGCCGACACCGTGATGGATCTTTCCATCGCGGGCGACCTTGACGCCCTGCGCCTTGGCATGCTCAAGGCCTGCCCCCTGCCGCTCGGCACCGTGCCGCTCTATGCCGTGGGCCAGCAGATTCTGGACGCGGAGCTGGATATCGCCACCATGCAGCCCGATGCCCTGTTTGCCGAAATCGCCAAGCAGGCGGAGCAGGGTGTGGACTTCATCACCGTGCACTGCGGCCTTTCCAAGCGCGGCGCTGAAATGGCCGTCAAGAACAACCGCGTGCTGGGCATTGTTTCGCGCGGCGGCTCCATGCTCGCCCGCTGGATGCTTGAAAACAACCGCGAAAATCCGCTGCTGGAATACTACGACCGCCTGCTGGACATCTGCCGCCCCTACAACGTCACCCTTTCGCTGGGCGATGGCCTGCGCCCCGGCGCGGGCGTGGACGCTGGCGATGCCGCCCAGTGGGAAGAAGTTATCAATCTGGGCCAGCTTGCCAAATACGCCCTTGAACGCGGCGTGCAATGCATGATCGAAGGCCCCGGCCACGTGCCGCTCAATCAGGTGCGTACCCAGATTCAGGGCATCAAACGCCTGACCAACAATGCCCCCCTGTATGTGCTCGGCCCCCTGTGCTGCGACAGCGCCCCCGGCTATGACCACATTGCCGGAGCCATTGGCGGCGCCATGGGCGTTGAGGCCGGCGTGGACTTTCTGTGCTACCTCACCCCGGCCGAGCACCTCACTCTGCCTGACGAGGCGGACGTGCGCGCTGGCGTCATGGCCTCACGCGTGGCCGCCCATGTGGGCGAAGTGGCCCTTGGCCGCCCCGCCGCCGTTGCCCGCGAGGCTGCCATGAACGCAGCCCGCAAGGCTCTGGACTGGGAAGCCATGTCCAAGGCCGCCCTTGACCCGCAGATGCTCGAAAAACGCCGCGAAGACCACAAGACAGAAGAAGTCTGCGCCATGTGCGGCAAGTTCTGCTCCGTCAAGATGCTGCGCGGCCATTAGAGCATTTAGCGCCTGAAATGCTCGCGTAAGGCGGGCAAAAGCCTGCCTGCCCGCATTCGCGCCAAGGATTTTTCAAAAAATCATTGCCGAGCAGTTTCCCTGAATTACTGAAGGAGGCCCCCGCAAGGGAGCCTCCTTTTTTTGCCTCAGTGTGTTGCACGTGGCGACATGCCATAAACTTTGATGGCAGCTCCGCACTCACAGGAACACCCCCTCCCCTCAAAATTCTCGACGCGCTGCGCAGCGTACATTCCGCATACCGCCTCCGGCTTCTCCCGCTTATCAAATTTGCGTGAAAAAATGTTTGTGCGCTCAAAGAGCTTTACTATCTGCCTGAAAGTTTTTATAAACATCTTATGTGAAAAAAATAACAAATTTCAATCAACCCGCCCTCGCGGCGGATACGTGCCATAGCACTCTGGAGGATCATATGTGGGATCAAGCTGCCGATTACAAAAACGTGCGGGAAATTCGCGTTAAGACAACAACCTATCTGGGCGTTGGAGCCATTGATAAAATAGACGACATCCTCGCCCAACTTAAGAGCGAGGGCATCACGTCCATACTCTGCGTTTGCGGCGGGCGCTCATACAAAATCACCGGCGCTTGGGACAAAGTTGAAGCCGCAGCTCAAAAGCACGGCGTCACACTGGCGCTCTACAACCGCGTTACCCCCAACCCCACCACTGACAGCGTGGACGAGGCCGCAGCCTTGGGCCGTTCAGTCAATGCGGGCGCAGTGCTGGCCATTGGCGGCGGCAGCCCCATCGACTGCGGCAAGAGCGCCGCCATCCTGCTGGCAAATCCTGGCAAGACTGGCGATGATCTGTACTGCTTCCGCTTTACGCCGCAAGCGGCCCTGCCCATCATTGCCATCAACCTCACCCACGGCACTGGCAGCGAAGTGAACCGCTTTGCCGTGGCTACCGTGACCAAGCTGAACTACAAGCCCGCCATTGCTTACGATTGCATCTACCCCCGCTTTGCCATTGACGACCCATCGCTCATGACCGGGCTGTCGCCCGACCAGACGCGTTATGTGTCCATTGACGCCGTCAATCATGTGGTAGAAGCCGCCACCACCACTGTCACCAACCCCTTTGCCATTTCGCTGGCGGCAGAAACCATCCAGCTCGTGCACCAGTGGCTGCCCGCAGCCCTTGCCGACCCCGGCGACCTCAAGGCCCGTTACCAGCTGTGCTACGCCGCCATGCAGGCGGGCGTGGCTTTTGATAACGGTCTGCTGCACTTCACGCATGCGCTTGAGCACCCCCTGAGCGCCGTCAGCCCCGACCTCTCGCACGGCCTTGGCCTTGCCGTTCTGCTGCCCGCGGTCATTCTGGAATGCTACCCCGCCAGACCCGATGTGCTGGCGCACATTCTTGCGCCCCTGGCCCCCGGCCTCAAAGGCCTGCCGGAAGAAGCCCCGCAGGCCGCCAAGGCTGTGGAACAGTGGCTTGCCAGCGTGGGTGTGCCGCAAAAGCTTGAAGACCTCGGCGTGACCGCTGCTGATGTGGACAAATTCTGCGACCTGGTGGAACAGACGCCGTCACTGGGTCTGCTGATTTCCGTTGCGCCAGTGGAAGGCACGAGGGAACGCGTGGCGCGCATCTACAACAATTCTCTCAAGCCCATGGCTTAAAAAGGATCGCCATTGCCAACGCCTATTGCGTTGCAATTGAAAGAGGTCAGCGCGTGAGTGCTGGCCTCTTTTTTGGACGCCTGCGCGGCGTTGGCGCATTCAGGACGAAAAATGCATCAGCCCGACAGGCTCACCCACTCCGCCACTCCATTTCTTGCTCTTGATCCTGCGGAAGGCTGGCTACTTCCCGCCCTGCGGGCACACTATTTCGCCCTCCGGCGAAGCTTGGGACGCCTGTGCGGCGTGCGATTTCGCCTTCCCGGCGTTGTGTTCTTTGCTGCCCTTCGGGCGCGGGGTTCCGCCCTCCGACGGCGATTGGGACGCCTGCGCGGCGGCGCAGCAAGGCGGGGCCGGTTATGGGGCTGCGCCCCCTTCTCGCCCCCCCTTGCATCCCCCCCGAAGCACCCCCTAAGAGGGCTTTCCAGATTCCTTAGCATGACGAGGGCAACGCGGCATCTGCTGCGGGAGCTTCCTTCGTTCGCTGCACTCTCTCAGGTGATCTCCCTCCGCGCCGCGTTAATGCCAGAGGACACTTTCGCTTTGATCAATATCCGCATTCAGCCAAGTACCACTGGTTAAATTGCTCGTTTCGTGTTTGTATTTGTACCTTTCTCAGTAACACTAAACATTCTAAAATCACCACAAGTTACTTGTAACGACACCAATTTCCGTTCAGCCATGACCAGACGGGAAGTTTACGAGTCAAAAAATATATTCACCACCAGGAGATGGTCGTGGAGTGGCCTTCCTTAAACTCGCCGGAGCGGATGCGAGGGCGATGGCTGGTGTTGGGCGAATTTGCAAAATACGCGTTTTGCGGCCTGAAAAGGAAGCGCCGGAATTTTGAGCGCAGCGTACTCATGTACGTGAGCATCAAAATCCAGGCGCTGACGCATTCAGGGCGCAAAAGTCGGGTTTGCGTAAATCAGCCTGACAGGCTCACCCAAACCACCGTTCAAAGAGTATTCCCCGCTTCATCTTTTTTCAGTAGGCTCACCCACCCCGCGCCCAAACCTTCCCTGCCTTTCCTTCCTTCAGCCTCCGCGCGGCAAAGCCCACACGTCAAAAGAGGCCAACACTTGCGTGCTGGCCTCTTTCAGCGGGGTTGCCTGAGGAGGGCATTGGAGGAAGAGAAAGGCGCTGTGTCTGCGTGTGGAAATATCTGCCTAGATCTTGCCTACAAGATCAAGGCCGGGCTTAAGGGTGGCGCTGCCGGGCTTCCAGCGGGCGGGGCAAACCTGATCGCCGTGTTCGGCCACAAACTGCGCGGCTTCCAGCTTGCGCAGCAGTTCTTCAACATTGCGGCCAATGGGCGTGTCGTGGATTTCATAGGCCTTGATGACGCCATCGGGATTTACTAGAAAACTGCCGCGCAAAGCCTGCCCTGCGCCTTCGATCATGACGCCGAACGCGTTGGAGAGCGTTCCGGCGCAGTCTGCCAGCATGGGATAACGAATCTTGGCGATGCTGGGCGAGGCATCGGCCCAGGCTTTGTGCACAAAGGCGCTGTCTGTCGATACGGAATAGACTTCGCAATTGAGCTTTTTGAACTGCTCGTAGTTGTCGGCCAGGTCTTCCAACTCCGTGGGGCACACAAAGGTAAAATCAGCTGGATAGAAAAAGAAGACGGACCAGTGGCCCTTTATATCTGCTTCGGTAAACGTTTTCAGCTCGCCACCGTGAAAAGCCTTTACGTTGAAAGGTTCAACCGCTTTATTGATGAGATTTCCCATGATTGTATCCTTATGGCGAAGCGTGACGCTCCGGCAGGGGTTGCTGCAACCTTGTTTTGAAAACAGTATTCAATCCTATTTGCTCTGTCAAGAAATTACGGCTGAAAAATCTCTTTTTTTCGCACACGCCCTTGCTCTCCACGCGCCACAACCCTACCATAGCTTGCAGGGCAGTAAAACAGTGCGCTACCGCCTTTTAGCCGCTGCATTGCTTTTTGCCATTTTTTAGGCCAAAAGGTACCCTACATGCTGGCGACTGCAAGCCTTGGCCGCATCGACAGTTTTAACAAACGCACACTTGTTATTCGGGGGTGGGCATATATATGACAACGCAACAAAATAATGCCGGTCTTTCGGAATTTCTGGATTTCATGAGCCGCAAAGGCCTGAACACCACATCCCAGCGCCGTATCATAGCCGAAGCTTTTTTTGAATTGCCCGGGCACCACTCGCTTGAAGAATTTTATCAGCACGTGATCAAACGCGATTCCGGCATCGGTCAGACCACCGTATACCGCACGCTCAAGCTGCTTTGCGATGCGGGCCTTGCCATGGAAATCCACTTCAGCGACGGCATCACCCGCTACGAAATTGCCAAGCCGGACAGCCATCACGACCACCTTGTCTGCCTTGACTGCGGCAAGATTGTGGAAATCTGCGATCCGCGCATTGAAAAACTCCAGCGCGAAATGGCCGAAAAATACGGCTTCAAGCTACGCGGTCATGTGCACAACCTGTACGGCATCTGCAAGGAGTGCCGCGACAAAGCCGCCAAGGACGACTAAGGCCCACGGGTTGAACTTTAGCGATTTTTTCGGGCTGCCCTTTGGTCTGCTCCCCGTCAAGTGGACAGGACAATAAAGGCCAAGGCGAATAATCAAGCGGCCAGCTTTTTCCGAAATTCTATCGGAGAGAGCTGGCCGAGCCTTTTTTGAAATCTCTCCGTGTTGTAAAAGCGTATGTGCTCTTCTACCAGGGCAATGGTTTCCTGTGGACTGCACAAACTTTTCCCTGCAAACGCTTCGGTTTTAAGATGGGAAAAGAACGACTCCATACAGGCGTTGTCCAGGCAGTTGCCCCGGCGTGAGTGGCTGCCGCGCAGGCCCAGGCGTTCAAGTTCCACTTGGTAAAGCTTGTGGGTATACTGAAATCCTTGATCGGAGTGCAGTACTGCGCCTGCCATGGCTGGAAGTTTGTCCAGGCTGGCAAACGCCAGGTCGAGAGTGTTTCTGGCAGAAAAGCTGTAGGCAACAATCTCGTTATTGTACAAATCTTGAATGGCTGACAGGTAAACAAAACCCGTCAATGTGGGCAGATAGGTGATATCTGTGGCAAGTTTTTTTCCGGGCCCAGCACTTTGGAAGTCACGCATCAGCAGATTGGGGAAGATGATGCTGCCGGACCGCCCAAAGTACCGACGCTTCTTGCGTATTACGGACTGGATGCCCAACTCGCGCATTATCCGGTAAACGCGTTTGTGGTTCGCAATAATGCCTTCACGCCGTAGAGCCGCTGCTACACGCCGATAACCATAGAAAGGACGCACTGAGTGAATGCTTTTGATGTGTTCTATGACATCTTTATCTCTATGGCCTATAGCGGTTGCAGTCTTCCATTTATAGTACCCAGATCGAGACAGTCCGGCAAAGCTCAACAGGACTAAGAGTGGATAACGCAAACGCAATTCATCAACTATTTTGAAGAGAAGTTTTGTATGTGCGCTCCCCATTCGTGCCCGAATCGGGAGCGATACAACTTTTTTAGGTAGTCACGCTCCGCTTCCACATAGGCTAGTTTTTCTTCCAACGATGAGAACTTGGTGCGTGGACGTCCTTTTCGAGGGCTATCAACCTTCCCTCTGCCATCATCCAGCGATTTGCCAAGCCTGACTGCGGCAACCCACTTTTGTAATTGAGTTTTGCTCTTGATTCCCAACTGCTTGCTTAATTCGCAGTAGCTGATGCCACCTTCAAGGTATCGGCGAACAGCTTCCAACTTGAATTCCACGCTATAATGAGCGTTCTTTCTGCCAGACATAAAATACCCCCATCAGGTTACAGCGTTTAGCCTAGATGGCCTTTATATCGCTGTCTACTCTGATGGGGGCATATCATTCCCCGGCCTTTGCTTATACTTCTGGCATTATGGGCCACGGCGTAGCCTCGCCGCCACCATCCCACGGCGCGCCGTGCTGTTCGGGCAGGTCACGCAAGGCGGCTCGATATTTCTTGACCAGCGCCAGATTGTCC
>Ga0265295_1008733_pt1 | contig 11143 bp, 10 predicted proteins | sample Munlansysbiofilm_FD_192503 | JGI IMG/M metagenome (GOLD analysis project Ga0265295, IMG submission 192503) | Leachate microbial communities from a municipal landfill in Southern Ontario, Canada - Methane capture system biofilm | ecosystem: Engineered > Solid waste > Landfill > Unclassified ... | reverse complement strand
CTTTGCTGATGCGGGTGAGGATCTCCCTGGCGGCTGCTTCCCTGTTGTCTTCCAGGAGCATGCGGGCAAGCGCCAGCTTCCGTCTCTGTTCCTGTTCGAAAGGGTCTTTCTTCGGGGTCGCGGGAGGTGTCACGCAACCTGAAAGTGCAATTAGGGCCAGGAAAACAAGAATCGCGTATTTTTTCATCGTGCCGTCCTTCTGCGGTCGATAAAGTAATTGCTTCCTTCCATTCCCTTCGTAAACTCCTTGATCTCAGCCGCTGTTTTCGCGATGATCGTCGCCGAGTCGTATTCCCCTTGTTGGCAGGTCACGACGGCGATGGATATGGTCATTATTGGAAAGACCCTCTGCACTCCATATCGGTCAACCCCCTCGATGGCGCCGTTGGCCAGATCTTCGGGGGAGTAGAATTCCGGCACTCTTTCAGTGAAGTCTTTGATGACCGCCTTGCATACCTCATCAACACAGTTGCAGGAAATGATCATCACGAAGTCGTCACCACCGATATGGCCGACAAAGGCATTCTCGTCTGCGTGTCGTTGCACGGCTTCATGGATTGTCTCGCCGGTCATTTTGATGAGGTCGCTTCCGCGGATGTATCCGTACCTGTCGCTGTAAGCCTTGAAATTGTCGAGGTCCGCGTAACAGACGGCAAAGGTTTCTCCGGCATGGAGTTTTTTCGTGAGGACCCTTTCAATGGCGATATTGCCGGGAAGCCGTGTGAGGGGGCTGGCGTCCAGACTCATCTGTTCCAGAGTCTTGAGTCGTGAGGCCATGTGGGTGAAATCCTGGGCCAGATCGCCGATTTCATCACCCGGAGGGATTTGCGGGTCGAAGTCAAAGTTACCCCCCGCTATCAGATGGGTGGCGTGTTTCAATTTGCGGATCGAGGATGAGATGGTGATGATGAAGAGGAGGGTTACGCCCAGGGCAAGAAAAAAACCGGCGAAAGAGAGCGCCACGGTCCATTTCACTGTTTTTTCCCGTTCGTTATCGGCGTTTTTAAGTTTATCGTTAAGTATGTTCTGCCGCTGCATGTAGAGGGCTTCGATGGCTGAGTCCACCTTTTCAGCGGCTTCCTTGAGGTGCGTGATGTCTTCCGTTTCACCCGCGAACAGGTCCTCCGCCCTGATGGAGAAGACCCGGTAGCTGTTGATCAGGTTGTCCAGAAGCGGGCCCTTGCCGGTAATTTTCAGTTCATCGATACTTCCGATGAATTCCTTGCGCCGAAGATAATAAAGCTCCTTGAATTCTTTAGATTTAAGAACCGAATATTTCGCCGCGTTCCTTTTCTGGGCTTCGATGGAATCGCGCAGTCCTTCCGCGGACCTCATGAATGCGAAGTCGTTTCTTGCTATATCACGGACGATTCCATTCAGAGAGTACAGGCCGAAAATGGAAAAACAGGTCGCCGCCATGCTGAAAACAACTACGGCCGCGTAACTGCCTATCAGTCGTTGCACGAGGGTGAATCTTCTGGCAGACGGTTTTTCGAGCATGAAAAGGCCTTCTTGAAGGTCCCGATTCTTCCTGGACCAACGGTTCAGTATCCGTTCTGCCTGGACAGGCGGCAGTCGGATTTGCGCGATAGTATACATATCTTGATATGGGTTAGGAAGTTCCAAATTTATACGCGTCTTGTTTTTCCCATATTTACAATGGCATCGGGGCGTGTCTCTTGGGAATGGCATCGTCCGGTCAAGAGATAGAGCGTACCAATCATCGCGCCAGGTTCTTTTTTCGCCAGTGACTCATACTTCTCCCGGTCTTCTTCCGGGAACGCGGCATCGGTCCAGAAAAAGTTTGCTTTTTCACTACGATTGCTATAAATTATCGTGCTCCACACACTGGAAAGCCCCTCTCTCAGGTGACTCCTTTTGTCTGAAAAGAAAACAATCGAAGAAATCAGGCATGCAATAGATGAACTGGACGAAGGTATTCTCGACCTCCTTAATCAACGGGCCTCGATGGTTATTGCCATTGGTGGTTTGAAGAAGGGGGAAAGCCGGGAGTTCTATGTCCCCAGCCGCGAGCTGGAGATCTATGAACGGCTCATGGCTAAAAATTCCGGACCTTTTCCCAATGAGGCGTTAAAGAGCGTTTTTCGCGAGATAATTTCCGCATCCCTGTCTCTGGAGGAGCCGATGAAGGTCGCGTTTTTCGGACCTAAGGCTACCTTCACGCACATTGCCGCCATGCAGCAGTTCGGACTTTCCGCGGAATTGATACCCCGAAAATCCATTCCGGCTGTTTTTGAAGAGGTGGAAAAGGGGATGGCCCGGTACGGGGTTGTGCCCGTTGAGAATTCTACCGAGGGGATGGTTTCCCACACCCTGGACATGTTCATGGATAGCGACCTGAAGATAATTTCCGAAGTCCTCCTTGAAGTGCATCACTATCTTCTTTCCCGCACCGGTCGCATGGAAGACATAAAGAAGGTCTACTCCCATCCCCAACCAATCGCACAGTGCCGAGAATGGCTGGCGGAAAACCTGCCGAACATTCCGGTTGTGGATGTGGCGTCAACGGCTGTCGCGGCCCAGATCGTCGGCGAGGACTATACAGCAGCCGCTATTGCAAGCGAGCTTGCATCTTCCGTCTACGGACTAAAGGTAGTGAGGGAGCGGATAGAGGACCAGGTCAACAATTTCACCCGCTTTCTCGTGATTGCGAAAAATTACACGGAGAAGAGTGGTGACGACAAGACCTCCCTTCTTTTTTCCGTGAAGGACGAACCAGGGATCCTGCATAAAATGCTGGTGCCCTTTGCCAAGCGGGGTATCAATCTGAACAAGATAGAGTCACGGCCACTGAAAAAGAAGGCGTGGGAGTACATATTTTTCCTTGATCTCAACGGCCATATAACGGATGCGCCCGTGGAAGAAGCGATACGGGAGTTGCGAGAGTGCTGCCAATTTGTAAAAATTCTCGGATCCTATCCGAATCCAAGCCGGGAAAAGTCACCGCAATGAGCTTCGCGGTAGGCCGGAGCGCCGGACGTTATGAAGTTTTCTTGAAGTTTCCTTCGCGGCGAGGCGCTCATGCCTCTTAGCCGTCGTATGACTATAATCGGTGTCGGCCTGATAGGGGGGGCTCTCGCGAGAATACTCCGTGAACGGGGTGAGGTGGGAGAAATAATCGGTGTCGGACGGCAGGCGCCCAATCTGCTCCGCGCCATAGAGCTTGGAGTGATCGACGGATATACCCATGATCCCCGGGAAGGAGTGCGCGGCGCTGATCTCGTGTTTCTGGCGACACCTGTCTGTTCAATAGCCTCTCTTGTTTCCACCATATCTCCATTTCTTGAGCCGGGTTGTGTTGTCACTGACGGCGGAAGCGTCAAGGAAGCCATTGTGACCGCATGCGAGCCGTTAATGCCGGCAGGCGCCCATTTTGTTGGGGGCCATCCCATAGCCGGCACCGAGAATTCAGGTGTTGAGGCATCTTTCCCGACACTTTTCCAGGGTAAGCGCTGTATTGTGACCCCAACATCCCGCACTCACCCGGAGGCATTGGAGAGAGTGGTCCGGATGTGGGAAATCGCCGGTTCCGAGGTCGTATCCATGGATGCGGCGAAACACGACAGGATTGTCGCCGCCATATCCCATCTTCCCCATATGGTCGCATATTCGCTGGTGAATGCCGTTGACGGCTATGACCGATTTGATGAAAACATCCTTTCATATTCGGCCGGTGGGTTTCGTGATTTTACCCGGATTGCGTCATCCGATCCCGCCATGTGGCGTGACATCGCGCTGATGAACAGGGAGGCGGTTGTGGAGATGATGGATTTTTTTTCGTCCTGTTTCGCGCGTCTGCGCTTGCTGGTCCAAGATGGCGACGACGCCGGGCTTGAGGCTTTTTTCGCCCGTTCAAAAGAGAGCAGGGATTCTATTCTGTAGGCATCAATTACACCGGAGTGATCAAAGTGAACGATTATACGGTTCAGTCGGCCGCCGGTCTACGGGGAGTCATTACCGTGCCGGGGGATAAATCCATTTCCCACCGCTCGATCATGTTCGGCGCCCTGGCAAATGGTACAACCGTTATCCGCGGCTTTCTCCGGGGTGAGGACACAATTTCAACCCTTCGAGCCTTTCGCGACATGGGTGTCGACGCATGCGACGATGGAGATACCGTTCGCATCCGGGGTGCGGGTCTCCACGGCCTGAAGGAGCCGGAAGATGTCCTGGATTGCGGAAATTCCGGAACATCCATGAGACTCCTTGCCGGCTTGCTGGCCGGTCAGGATTTCTTCTCCGTTCTGACCGGTGACCGCTACCTGCGAAACCGCCCCATGGGCCGGGTCATCAAGCCTCTGGCCGGGATGGGCGCCACGCTCTTCGGCCGCGAGGGAGGGTCCAGGGCGCCTCTTGCCGTCCAGGGGCACAAACTCAAGGGCATCCGCTTTGACTCTCCGGTCGCCAGCGCCCAGGTGAAATCCGCAATCCTGTTGGCGGGACTCTATGCCGATGGTGAAACATCAGTCACGGAACCTTTCCTTTCAAGGGATCATTCGGAAAGGATGCTCAGTTACTTCGGGGCGGATATCGAGCCCTTGCCCAATGGCGCGCGCATCAGGGGCGGAAAGGGCCTTGAGGGTCAGGAGGTCCTGGTTCCGGGAGACATCTCCTCCGCGGCTTTTTTCATTGTTGCTGCTCTTCTCGTTCCGGATTCGGAACTGCTTATCGAGGGCGTTGGCATGAATCCGACCAGGACCGGCGTCATCGACATCCTCCTGCAAATGGGGGCTTCCATCGAACAGTTGAATCCGAGAGTGGTCTCGGGGGAGCCGATTGCCGATCTGCTGGTGCGTTCATCTTCCTTGCACGGGATTGATATCGGCGGTGAACTGGTGCCGAGGGCCATTGACGAATTCCCCATAATCTTCGTAGCCGCCGCGCACGCCGAAGGAAAGACGGTCCTGCGTGACGCGCGAGAGTTGCGCGTAAAGGAAACGGATCGCATAGCGGCCATGGCGAGAAATCTGTCCGGGGACGGCGCGGATGTGGTTGAAACCGAAGACGGGATGGAGATAACCGGGGGCGGGCGGCTTTCCGGCGGCGCCTTTGACAGCTTCGGGGACCACCGGATTGCCATGTCGATGTTGATTGCCGGTCTTGTGTCACGGGGAACTACCACGGTAAACAATGTGGGGTGCGTCTCCACTTCCTTTCCCTCCTTCTTCCATCTGCTGGAAGGGGTTCGCGGCTGATGGACGGCGTGAAAGTGGGTGGCAGAGGGGTTGTCGTGGCCATAGACGGGCCGTCAGGCGCGGGCAAGAGCACGGTGGCGCGGCTTCTCGCGGAGCGTCTCGGCTATCTTTACATAGACACCGGGGCCATGTTCAGGGCCGTTGCGCTGGCTGTCAAGCGCGCCATGGTCAAACCTGATGACGACGAGGCTCTGGGACGTATCTGCGCTTCTCTGGAGATATCCTTCGAAAGAGATGAGAAAGGCTATCGCGTTCTGTCAAATGGCGAGGATGTGTCGGAAGCTATACGCACTCCGGAGATAAGCCAGCTTACCTCCCGTATATCGGCGAAAAAGGCTGTCCGTGACATTCTCCTCCATGAGCAGCGGAGGATGGGCCGCTCCGGGAATGTGGTCCTGGAGGGGCGGGATATCGGTTCAGTGGTCTTTCCCGATGCGGAAGTGAAATTCTTTCTGTCGGCATCCCCTGAAGAAAGGGGAAGGAGACGCTATCTGGAGTTGCTTGCCAAAGGGGAAGACGTCACACTTGAAAAGACCGTGGCGGAGGTTGCCGCTCGTGATGCCAGGGACGAGCAACGGGAAGTCGCGCCCCTTCGCATGGCTGATGATGCGCTACTTATAGATTCGACCGGTGTATCCATTGAAGACGTGCTTTCGCGAATGTCGACTATCGTCCGCGACGTTGAGCTTGGCGGCCGCTCCTCAGAGAAGAGACACGGAGAAGACCTTTGAAGATCATCCTCGCTGAACAGGCTGGTTTCTGCTTTGGTGTGAAGCGTGCCACCCAGATGGCCTTTGAGGCCGCCGAGCGGGGCGGCAAGACATACACCCTCGGCCCGATTATCCATTCTCCCCAGGTAGTGAAGCGTCTTGAGGAGATGGGGGTAAAGGTCTTGAAGAGCGTGTCGGAGCTTGAAAATGGCGCTATTATCATAAGATCCCACGGTGTCGCCTCCGAAGAACTGCAGGAAGCCATGCGCAAGAAGCTGGAGATCGTGGATGCCACTTGCCCGTTTGTCAAAAAGGCCCAGGAGTATGTAAAAAGCCTTTCACAGGCCGGATATGATGTGGTAGTGGTAGGGGACGCCGACCATCCCGAGGTACAGGGAATTGTTTCATACGCCAAGGGAAAGGTTTATGTGGTCGGTTCCGGAGAAGAGGCCTGCGGCCTCAAGATATCGGGAAAGATCTGCATCGTAGCGCAGACAACCCAGTCTTTTGAGAACCTGAAGAGCGTTGTGCTTGAATGCCTGGTAAAGGGTAGTGAAATCAGGGTTTTCAATACAATCTGCGACGCGACTGCCGTTCGCCAGGAAGAAGCCAAAGAGCTTGCCAAACGTGTGGACTGCATGATAGTAATTGGCGGTTACAACAGCGCGAATACGAAGCGTCTGGCCCAGGTATGCGCTGAATTGCAGCCGAAAACATATCATATAGAAACAGCCCGGCAACTCAATTACGAATGGTTTGACGGTGTGGATACCGTAGGCGTGACCGCTGGGGCTTCTACACCCAAGTGGGTTATCGACGAGGTGCTGGAACGGATCGAGTTTCTGGACAAAGACAAAACACATTGAGTTTTTCAAGGTGTGTGCTAGCATAGGGCGGGAAAAACATAGAAATTTAGGGGGTACAATTTTAATGAACGACGAAAAAGAGTTTACCAACATCACCAACGAGCCTGATACGCTCAATAGCGATACGGAGGACGACTCCTCTTTTGGGGGAAAAGAAACCTTCGAAGAGCTTTTTCAGGAGAGTCTGCGCCAGCCGAAGGTGGGTGAAATCGTTAAGGGTGTTGTTGTACAGATAGATCCTGATTATGTCCTTGTGAATATTCGCTACAAATCCGAGGGATGTATTCCCATCGCCGAGTTTCTTGACGAGAACGGTCAACTTACGGTCAAGGTCGGGGATGAGGTAAAGGTGTACTTCGAAAAGAAGGAGAATATCCGGGGATATGTCGTTCTCTCCCGCAAAAAGGCCGAGAGAGAGGTCGTCTGGGATAAAATCGAAGAGGCCGTTGAGAGTGGCGGTCTTATGGAAGGCAAGATAATCGCCAATGTTAAGGGAGGTCTTACCGTTGATATCGGGGTTTCCGCCTTCCTTCCCGCCTCCCAGGTGGACGTGCGGCCCATCGGCAATCTTGAGAAGTTGATTGGCCAGACCTTCCAGTTCAAGGTTGTGAAGGTCAACAAAAAACGTGGAAACGTAGTCCTTTCCCGCAGAGTGCTTCTTGAGGAAGAGCGTGAAAGGCTCAAGAAGGATACCCTGGCCACTCTGGCCGAGGGGCAGATCATCGAGGGTACCGTCAAGAATATCACCGATTACGGCGCATTTATCGATCTGGGGGGCATTGACGGTCTCCTTCATATAGTTGATATGTCATGGCGAAAGCTGGGGCATCCTTCCGAGGCCCTGAAAAACGGTGATACGGTAAAGGTGAAAGTGCTCAAGTATGACCGTGAAAAGGAGAAGATCTCTCTCGGCATCAAGCAGACCATTCCCGATCCGTGGATCAGCGTCGAGTCAAAATATCACACGGGTGACAGGATAAAGGGCAAAGTAGTGAGCCTTGCCGAATACGGCGCGTTTGTTTCCCTTGAAGAGGGAGTGGAAGGTCTTGTACATGTCTCCGAGATGTCATGGACAAAAAGGGTCCGTCACCCTTCGGATATCCTCAAGGTAGGGGAGGAAGTGGAAGCAGAGGTACTGGGTGTGGATGTCCAGAGCAGAAGGATTTCCCTCGGCCTCAAGCAGATACAGGTGAACCCCTGGACGGTCATAGGAGACAAGTATCCGGTAGGAACGAAGATTGAGGGCCAGATTAAGAATGTAACCGATTTTGGTGTCTTCATCGGCGTCGAGGATGGAATCGACGGCCTCGTGCATGTTTCCGACATGTCATGGACCAAACGTATCAAGCATCCTTCAGAGTTGTACGCCAAAGGGCAGATTGTCCAGGCCGTGGTCCTGAACATCGATCCTGAAAACGAGAGGCTTTCCCTTGGAATCAAGCAACTGGCCCTTGATCCCTGGTCTGACATACCCGACAGATACCGGCCCGGCACAAAGGTTTCCGGCAAGGTGACATCGGTTACAGATTTCGGCGTTTTCCTTGAAATCGAAGACGGCATTGAAGGTCTCATCCATGTATCCGAGCTTTCCCATGAAAAAGTGGCGTCTCCCAAAGACTTCACCTCCGTTGGTGAGACAGTTGACGCGCTTGTCCTGAGTATCGACCCGGTGGAGAAGAAGATAGCGCTTTCCGTGAAAGCCCTTGCCGGTCATGCCGAGAAGCAGGCGTTCGCATCTTATATGGACACCCAGGGTGAGGCGACTTCAAATCTCGGTGATCTGTTGAAACAGGAAATGAACAAGAACAACGGACGGGATTGATTAGTATTACTGGATGCCGGAATTCCATCAATTCTCATGGATGAATGGGATGCATAGGTTATGAAATTCCATGCCTCCGGAGCAGTGAACTAGAGGAAACAAGGAGTGGCAGGTATGACGAAAAGCGAACTGGTCGAGAGGCTGCTTGAAGCCAACAGTCTTTTGACGAGAAAGGATTCCGAAATCATCATAGATATCGTTTTTGACAGCATCCGCAACGCTCTGAAAAGCGGAGAAAAGGTCGAGATACGAGGTTTTGGAAGTTTTACCATACGGCAAAGGGGGCCCCGTGAGGCAAGAAACCCGAAGAGCGGGGAAATGGTTAATATCCCCGCCAAGAAGACGCCGTTCTTCAAGACAGGAAAAGAGCTGAGAGACAGGGTAAATAATTCTTTGAAATAACGGAAAAACACAAATGGCCTTCGGGTGGGCAAACAAGGAATGGAACCTCACCAATGGCGAAAGGCAGGCCTGCCCGGGTGGCGGAATTGGTAGACGCAAGGGACTTAAAATCCCTCGGCACATTGTGCTGTACCGGTTCGACCCCGGTCCCGGGCACCAAAAAAGGTCGGCTTTTTAAGCCGGCTTTTTTTTTGACAATACATCCCGTTCTTTTCGCCGGTCTCAGAACACGTATTTGTTTCTCGATGGTTCGGGAGGAGCCTTTTTCATGAATGTTCAGCGGAAAAAAGTATTTCTTGGACGGCAGCCCATTGTGGATCGACGCAAAAAGATTTACGGATACGAATTACTGTTTCGCGCGACCGATACTTTCTTCGCGGACATCAATAATGTCTCCTTTGCCGTGACTTCCGTGATCAGTAATGTGCTGACCACATTTTCCATTAACGAGGTGTTGGGTAAGCACAAGGGCTTCATCAACGTCTCCGCTGATCTCCTGGAAAGCGATGTTCTCGAAATACTCCCCGCTGAAAGGGTCGTAATAGAGTTGCTTGAAACCATCGAGCCGAGATTGGCCGTTATCCGCAGATGCCGGGAATTGAAAGAGCTGGGGTTTAAACTGGCGCTGGATGATAATCAGTATCATGTGGATTTCGAACCTCTGTACGGGATAGTTGACGTTGTAAAGATTGATATCTTGCAGACACCACCCGCCGTGGTCCGCAAGATGGTCACGCTCCTGAAAAACCGCGGCCTGATCCTCCTGGCGGAAAAGGTGGAAACATCCGAGCAGTATAAGGAGTGTTTCGACCTGGGCTTCCACCTCTTCCAGGGGTATTTTTTCGCGCGGCCTTCGGTTCTTAAGACAAGGGGTGTTGATCCGGTCAGCACGGATCTGCTCAAGCTTCTGAAACTTGTATGCGCGGATGCCGAGGTAAAAGAGATCGAGGATATCTTCAAGCATAACCCGAACCTGACCTATAACCTGCTTCGTCTCGTAAATTCGGTGGTAATCGGGTTGAGGGAAAGGATCCGAACGCTCAGGCATGCCCTTGTCGTGCTCGGCATGAGACAGCTTAAACGATGGATACAACTGTCACTCTTTGCCTCGGAGAAAGTGGGTGGAGAGGGCAACCCCCTGCTGGAAACAGCCGCAACGCGGGGCAGGCTCATGGAAATTCTGGTACGGAGCCTCCCGGAAGAGATTAAAGGCGCGGACTACGCCGGCGAAGCGTTCATGACGGGGGTTCTTTCCCTGATTGACGTTCTGCTGGACCTGCCAATGGAGGAGATTATCGTCCAGCTTAACCTGACAAGCGATGTGCGTCGGGCGCTTCTTCGGCGGGAGGGGTATCTGGGTGGCCTCCTCCGTCTGACGGAAAGTCTGGAGCGACTGGATTTTCAGGATGTGGTGCGCTTGCTGGATGAATCCGGATGCAGCATGGATCTCTTGATGAAAGCACAGGTTGAGGCATTTGAATGGGTGAATAGCGTGAGCGATGTGGTATGAACTGAGCGTCGCCCTTTTCCCCAACCATGAGTTACAGAACGCTTGATAAACGGTCACTCAATAAACGGGTTTGAAATAACGAACTGTCTCACAGGTTCATATAGTTCCATCTTTCTGGAAAAAGAAAGGATTCGTGTTGTTTTATAAGGTTTCTTTATGTTATCCTCGCAAAAAATCGGGGAAAACGGAAAAATCCACATGAAAAGCAAACTACTCATTCTGGATGACGAAGAAGCGATACTCGAGCTCCTGGCCGTTGTATTCGAAGATGAAGACATTGAGGTGTTTTTGGAGAGCGACAGTGACGCAGCCATAAGGCGGGTTGAGGAAGAGCGTCCCAATGTAGCCATACTCGATATCTGCGTTCCGAAAAAATCGGGTCTCGAGGTGTTGAGGGAGGTAAAAAAGATAGATCCCGGCTTGTCCGTCATTATGACAACTGGATACAGGACCACCCAGAATGCGATAGAGGCCATGAAACATGGCGCTTATGAGTATCTGACCAAACCCTTTGATATTGAAAAACTCAAAGAGGTGTTTCTTAAAGCGCTTGAGTGCAACCTGCTGAACCGCAAGGTTCGTTACGCTGAGATTTCCGATAAGATTGGCGAGGAGGA
>Ga0265295_1008732_pt1 | contig 11143 bp, 8 predicted proteins | sample Munlansysbiofilm_FD_192503 | JGI IMG/M metagenome (GOLD analysis project Ga0265295, IMG submission 192503) | Leachate microbial communities from a municipal landfill in Southern Ontario, Canada - Methane capture system biofilm | ecosystem: Engineered > Solid waste > Landfill > Unclassified ... | reverse complement strand
TAGTAGTTGTTGGTTTTGGCGAAGCAAAACTACTAAAAAAAGAGAAAGGAAGTTTTATGCTTCCTTCTCTTTGATTTTTTTATCGGACAACAATGATTTAGATTTTGAGTTTTTCTTAATTTCTAAATACAACTTTATATATGGATAATTATCATCATAATAATATTTTTCTTTGTTGAAAATCAATTGTTCAGTTTCATTATTAAGAGTGATATTGTAAATAACCTTATTTTCGGGATATGATAATAGTGTGACCTCAGTTTTATTGCCATTTTCTGTTTTAAACCGATTATTCTTTGCAATAAAAATTGTATTATGGATATTATCAACATTGGAACTGCCATTTAAATCACTTGGAATTTCTTTTACAATTGTAATATTCTTATAATCAATCAACTTGCCTAGTGCGGAATCGTCAAATATGGTGTCTTTATAAACAACACTGTTATATTTGTTTTTTGCATCTACAAATACATTTATCATTTTTTTTTCTTTATCATTTACACCGATATAAAAATGCACATTATGACCATTTGGGTATATCATGGATTTTTCTTTATATCTAAATAAATAATATTTATCAAGAATGATTGTCTTTCCTGTTTCATCTATTATTGTTTTTAAAGTTGAATCAGTAGGTTGAAATATTCGCAAAGGTTTGCCAATTTGATTAATAATAAATTCACGCGTATCTTCAATATAATTAATTTCATCTGTTGTATAAGTGTTGTCTGGAAATAAAGGATGAAAAGCGATACCGCCTTTGTAGCTTACCGTTAAATAGTTTACGAAACCATCTTTTACAACCTTAATAATTGGGTAATTTATTGATTTTATAGATATGTTATCTTCTATTATATTTTCAGATTTTTTATATCCGATATAACTTGTGATAGTATCATATATTGCAGGAATAACACTATAGGTTCGAATTACTGAATAATCTCTAAATATCAAATACCCCTTAAATAAAAAACCGACTTTATTGCCAATATATAAATATTGATTGGTAATAGAATCGTACTTTATTTCTGAAATATACACATTTTTTATCCAATTTAATTTATTTCCAGGCTCATATTTTTTATTAAAATCAATAAAGCCATATTTGTTGTTTTGTTTTAATATTACAATGTAACAATAATCTTGTCCGAAAATTTCATTAAATTGGGGCTCAATAATAATTGGTGTGGTATCGGATGGGAAAATAATAATACCATATTTGTCTGATTTTTTTGTTACTAAAAACTCATTATTATAAGCAAAAATAGGCTTGTAAACATCGTCATATATAGCTTCTGTTAGAACTGAACCATCACTGGTTAATGCTCCAAATTTCCCATCTTTTTTAAAATAACTTTGAGCATAAATATTATTTATGATTAGCAAAGAATAGATGGCTGTTAAGATTATTGATTTTTTCATTTCACTAATGTTGTTAGTTATTTTCTTTAAAATAGTTATTCACATCTTTTTCGGCCTTAGATTGTGCCATTTTTGCCATCGGTTCAACCTTTTTAAGTTCAAAATCAAATGTGCCAACACCATAGCCGTATAATGGGATAATGTGGTCGTTGTCATTAATTGTATCTATTTATATTTTTTTGGTTTATAATAAAATCTTCCATTAACCCACCTATCTTTAAAATAATAAGCTTTGTTTTTCTTTATTACTCCGCAAGGGTTGTAATCCCTATTTTCATATAACTTTGGCAAGTATAACAAGCCATCGTAAATGATATTTTTTCCAAGATGATCATCCTCTGTGAGTTTTATGTATCCATATTTGTTGCCCAATTTTACACCAACAAGATATTCCATTCGTATGCCAGAAAACATATAAATATTGTCCCACGCTTCGGAACTAGTGATTACTCCAGCCAACAGTTCTCCGCCCTTGTAATCGCTTTTATAGATAAATTTAACTATATGAAAACCATCTTTTTTCTTTGCTGTTATATAATCATTGGTTTGTATATCAATAATGTGTGTGTTGATTCTCAAGGCCAATTTTCTGCCTTTTACATTTAGAATATCTTGACCACTGTAATAATCTCGTTTTATTTTATATTTGAAAAACGATTCATCATAAGCAGACTTGGAGGTATCCGGTTTGGCGTAATACATCATGTTGTCGAAATTTATCTGATTATACTTTTCCACATCCACAAAATCAAAACCCGTTAAGAGAGAGCCTTTTTTATCGCTTATAGCCCATAAACCGTCTTTTTTTACCCAATAATATTCTACATTATAATAATAATCATCATTATTAATATCTAAAAAATAAATATCGTCGTATTTAAATGGAATAATCGTTTGTCCGTCTGTATTAATAACACCACACTTGCCCTTTTCAAAAACAATCATCTCTTTTTTGAAGTAACAAGCCATAAAATCCCGATTAAAAGTGTAGTTCAGGGAGTTGGTCACATCAAATACATCATTACACGCAAAGAATCTATGATCATCCATGTTTTGCACAATAAATACTTTCCGATCATTGCTTAGCCAAATGCCTTTGTATGCTTTGGACATTTTTTCGGTTTTAAATTCAAAAGCAAATACGGAATCGTTTTTTGTGCAAATGGCAAAATTCGTATAAACGTCAATTTTGTCATATATCGGAGGTAAAATCTGTTCACCTTTCAACAACGAAACCAGTCCAACCTTATCTTCATTATAGCTATATGCAAAATAATGAGAATAATCTTTATTGGTTATTATTTGGTAATCGTACACTCTGTGTTCATCATTAAATTTTTCATCAATAATTGTGACCAGATTTCGTTTAAAACTATACAGTACCTTGCCTTCGGCATTCAGGATGCCTGTCGTATTGTTTCTTTTAAATATAAAATACCTAAATTCGTCAGGAGTATTTTCATTTGTCGAAAGGAAGTCCACATCATAATAAAAACAAGGCACTACAATATTGCCAGTTGTATCAATAATCCCATATCCATCAGTTTTGCAATATGTCGAATTTGTTGATGGTCCTAAACGTAACACAGCTGTAAGTTCAACTTTTAACATTCCGTTTAAAAACCCATTTGGCCCATTCCCTTTTGACCAATAATTATACTCAATATTGAAATTGTTCGCATCAAGCATTTTTGCAGTAAATGATTTAATTTTACCAGAATCGTCTCTGTAAGTATTTATAGATATTTTTTTAGTCTTTAATTGTACCGCGTAAACAGTATCCCTAAAGTCCTGGCATAAATCATTAGATTGTGAAATTATTACATTTGTGAATAGGACTACCAGTCCCAAGGTTAAAAATATTTTCTTCATATCACTTTTTCTCCTGTTTTTTTGAAAAAATCATTAACATGCTTTTCCGATTCCTGTTTTGCAAGTTCAATCATCGGCTGTATTTTACTCATATCAAAATCATACACTCCAACTCCAAAATCATATAGGGGAATAATGTGATTATGATCGGTAATATCTCGTATTTGTCCTCGCTCTGTGCCATAACTGTAGCCTTCCATTGCAGTGGATAGGATGCTTTTTCCATGCCAAAATATTGTATTACGTCTAATATTAGATTTTGCCATCTAGTTAAGTGTTTATTAATGTTATCTGCTAATTTGATAGCGTGATTTTTTACAACCCCAAGGTCTTCTTTTCACATATTCGAGAGTTAGCATATTGATAAAACCCAAAGTTTCATGGTCTGAACCTCGGCAAATTTCAATATATTTACAGCAACAATTATAATCATCTTCATTTGGATAATTAAGTGTAATTTTCTCACCCCCGTAATGTGTTCCCCTAAATATTTCTCTCTTATCTGGATAGGAAAGAAATTGATATTCACCAATAAATCTGCCACTTTTCCTATTTCCTTTTGATATTGAGATTATCGTTGGTAATTTATATTTAACATAAAATTTATCAGCAAATGTTGCACACCAGTCTTCTTCATCACTATTAAAAATAATAGTGGAACCATTTTTTGTATTTACAAAGAGTGCAACTCTATTGACATTATTATCGCTACCATTAAGACCACTTATTATTATCATTGAGTCTATTGATTTGGTTATTGAATTATAAACACAATAATCATTTATCCAATATCTGTAATTTTTATCTAAAAAAACATCTTTCCCTTGTTCATCTTTTAATTGATGATAAGAGGAATCAATAGCACTATATAGTATCAATGGTTTTCCCAGCTTATTGATCATAAAAAGATCATTATCTAAATACGAAACCTCTTCGTTTTTATAAATGTAAGGAAAAAGTGTTTTGAAGGAATCCTTGGCAGATCGATTGTTCACAGAAAGATAATTGACATATCCATCTTTAACCACTTTAAATAGTGTGTAATATTTTATTTCAAGTTCAACCCCAGTTTTATAAGAACCAGTGAAACCGCTCCCTTTTTTATTGTAATGAAATTCGTCATAAATTGCTGGAATTATACAATATTCAGAAAATGATTTTCCATTCAGATATGTTTCCGTGGTTAAATAAAGATACCCACACTTATCATCTTTATATAAATATCTGCGATCAATTTTATCATACTCCATCTCCGAGATAAACACTTTTGAAATGTTTATCCGATAATCGGAAAACATACGTAAATTGTCTGTTGCTTTACTGGTTGAATTATAGGTGATAAATCCCCACATTACAAATTGGTTTAAAACAATATAATCATCTTCATATTGAAAAATGGTATCAAATTTTGGCTCAATAATTATTGGCAATGTATCCGATGGGAAAAGAACAATTCCGTATTTGTGATCCTTTTTGGTAATTACAAATTTATTACCCCCCTCTTCATCCTTTTCCTGTTTAGTGATGTAAACCGAATCATATTTTAATTCAGTTACAATTCTTCCATTCGTGTCGGTTACACCATATTTTCCCCCTTGGCTATATATTTTTTGGGCATGAGATCCTGTTAAAAAAAATAGCAGGGCTATTATCAAACTGCTTTTTAATTTCATGACATTATTGTTTTTTTGTTTCAAAATAGCTTCTTATATGTACTTCCGCTTTGTCTTGCGATAATTTTGCCATCGGTTCAACCTTTTTAAGGTCAAAATCAAATGTGCCCACACCATAGCCGTATAATGGGATAATGTGATCGTTGTCGTTAACTGTTCTGACTTGTGCCCTTTCTGCACCGAAGCTGTAACCTTCTATTGCGATATTAAAGATCTTCTTTTCCCTAAGTCAAATGGTTTCTTTGTTGTTGCGATATGTCTCTGCCATCTGTTTTCTGAAAATTGCTATTCATACATCTTATCGCTAAACTTATTCTCTTGATCATCTTCACATCCTTTGGGCCTCTTTTTCGAAAATTCATAAGTTTTGTAATTAATGTAACCCAATACCCGTTTTTTTCTCTTACTTCTCTCATCATCATTTGTGTATTTTACTATTTGAAAATAGTGACAGCAACAGTCTATCTTTCCAATTTTAGGCCTTATCACTTCAATATTTTCAATGTAATTTTGATATGAGGTAGTATATACAATTCTTTTTTCCGGATAGGCAAATAAAGAAAAAGCTCGCATTGATATGCCATTGTCCATATATGAAGTGTCTCGTACTATGAATGCGGTAAATGGACGCATTGGGTCATAATAAAAATCTGGTACTGTTTCATTTTCTTTCTTTTTATATCGATAACCCAATACTTGGTAAAATATATTGCCATGTGAGTTATTGTAAGAACAATCACCAATTGTATCAATAAAAACCAGGCTGTTTTGATTGTTACTAATATTTGCGAAGATTATAATGAATTCTTTTTTGTCTTTCCTTACACCGACTAAAGAGTAAACTGAATTTGAAATATCGTTTCCTAAGTCTCTTGAAAAATCGTAATATTTTTCCAGCACTATGGCTTTGCCTTGTTCGTCAGTTATAATCTTATATGTTGAATCAACTACGTTGTACAATTGCAAAGGTTTACCTATCTGGTTTATAATAAAAATTCCGCTGGATGGATAAAATATTTCATCATCTTTATAGGTATTCATCGGGAGTAGAGTGTGTTGTGGTCTGTCCGCTACCGACTCGTTTACAGATAGATAATTTACGAATCCATCTTTCATTACTTTTATCACAAAATATCTCACTTTATGAAGAGACTTATCGTCCTCTTCTTCAAATTTTTCATATTTAATATAACCTTCATAAGCAACCAAGTCATTTTTATTATAAATTTGAATACTATCGTAAATAGCAGGAATAATAGAATAGCTGTATAAGGCATTACAATTTATATACTTATAGCCACCATGAAAAACTAAGCCTTGTTGATTGCCTTTATACAGTAATTGCTCTTCTAAATAATATAATAAATCGCCACTCGCTCTATCATAATTATAAATACTATCATATTTGGCTTCTGATACATATACATTTTTCACTCTATCTCGTTCTGGATAGCAATGAGATTCATCTTCAAAAATTCCATTCTTTTTTTCTTTATATACGATAAAACCATACTTGTTGCCTTGTTTGGTTAGAATATAATTATCATGTTCTTTTTTGATAATTGTGTCGAATTTTGGTTCTATAATCATTGGTAAGGTGTCGGATGGGAAAATAATCACACCATATTTTTTCTGTAATTTAGATACTAAAAATACATTTCCACCACGTACATTATCAAATTCTGGAACAAAAACCGAATCATACTTTAATCCTGTAAATATATTCCCATCATTATACATTGCGCCATATTTGCCATTTTGATTATACGGTTTTTGGGCTTGCATATGGTTTGCTGCAATAAGAGCAATAAAAATCATGGATAGTGCTATTTTTTTCATATCACTTTTCCCCCTCAACTTTAAAAAAGTTATTTACATGTTCTTCAGATTTGTGTTTTGCAAGTTCAATCATAGGACGAACTTTACTCATGTCAAAATCGTAAACGCCAACTCCAAAATCATATGGGGGAATTATGTGATTATGATCGGGAATGTCTCGTATTTGTCCTCGCTCTGTGCCATAAATGTAGCCTTCCATTGCAGTGGCCAGGATGCTTTTTTTTGCAGCCCAAGGTGGCATTTTTTCGCTTATAATCATCTCAATCATTTGTTACTCTTTATACATCTCTCCACTTAACTTATTCTCTTGATCATCTTCGCATCCTTTGGGTCTCTTTTTCGAAAATTCATAAGTTTTGTAATTTATATATCCCAATATCTCTTTTTTTTCTTCATTATATCTGTTATGGGTTTTTATATACTTTACAATTTGGAAATAGGGGCAACAACACTCCATTTTTTCAGGCTTAGGATTATTTACAACAATGTATTCATCTTCCGATTTATAAGTTTTATTGTAAACAACTTTCTTATCGGGGAAAGATATAAGAGAATAATCTCTCATCAATATTCCATCAACTTTATAGGATGAAATTTTTGAAATAAATGCAGTAAAAGGTGTTGATTGAATAATTTGGTTGTCCGCTCCATAGTAAGAATCATTCCATCCAATAACTTGATTATATTTATATTTGAATATGGATGTGAAATTAACATCATAATCAGGTCTATCTGTATCAATAAAAATTAGGCTGTTTTCTTTTTTATTTACGTTAGTAAAAATCGTGATAAATTTTTTTCCATCTGGACTCTCTCCATAAAACAAACAAACTGAATCTACCTCTTCTCTTTCATCTCCTGAAAAACGAAAATACTTGTCAAGTATTAACGCTTTACCTTGTTCATCAGTTATTATTTTATAGGTAGAATCAATTACATTGTACAATTGCAAAGGTTTGCCTGGTTGGTTTATGACAAACAACCCGTCCTCCACATAAAAAAGTTCTTCATCTTTATAAATATAAGGGAAAAGTATCTTATTTGAGAAGTTGTCTCCCATGGACAGATAATTAAATTTTCCATTTTTCACAATTTTTGCCAACACATAATCACTACCCTTTGGTGATAATTCATAACTACCCACCCAAACATTTTCTTTGTATTGATAAATAATCGTATCATATTCACATGGAATAATATTGTCAGATGAATATATTAATCCATATTTACCATTTTTCTTTAAATACCTGGTGTCATGAGGATTATATAAATCATCGTACTCAATTTTCGTAATTATAACCTTACGATATGATGTAGCAACAGAATTAGTTGTAAAAAAACCACTACTATGTGAAGCAATACTAGTTAACACGAACCCCCATTTATCACCTTTTTTCAACAATAAGTAACCGTAATCTCTATGTATAATCGTATCAAACATTGGTTCTATAATAGAAGCAATTGTATCAACAGGAGTTAAAACCATACCATATTTGTGATTTTTAACAATAATAATATACTGATTATCTAATCCTTGATGACCACTAAACTTTGTTTTATATGCACTATCATATACTATACGAGCAATGACCTTGTTTTTTTCATCAATAATTCCATATTTGCCATCTTGTTGTATGATTTGCTGGGCTTTAGATTCAACAGAAAGTATTATCAAAAGGATCCCTATACTAATTATATATTTCATAACACCACAATATTTAGTTTTCAAAATATTCTTTCACATGTTTTGCTGCTTTTTCTTGAGCCATTTTTGCCATCGGATTCACCTTTTTCATGTCGAAATCAAAAGTTCCCACTCCATAACTATATAAAGGAATAATATGCTCATTATCTTTTATTCCTCTAACTTGTGCTCTTTCCGCCCCAAAACTGTAACCTTCCATTGCAATGGATAATATACTTTTTTTGTGTAACCAAATTGTGCTCTTATTCTTTTTGTAAGCTTTCACCATTTGTTCCATAAGTTTTAAAATGGCGTTTCTGTCAAGGGCTTTTTGAGTTATATCGCTATCTTTTAAATAATTTTCATAAAGATCCAATCTAACCGAAGTTATCAGCTTTTCATACTCGGCATTTACGTTTGGATTAGAAGATTGACTATACAAATCATCATCAATTAGTTTTTCTAAATTTATAATTTGAATAAAACTGTTTGAATGTTTTTCATTTAACGAACTTATTAAGTCTGCAGGAAAACTATTGTCTAATTTTATTGCAAGTAATCCATCCAGGTTTTTTAAAACACAATCCCTAAAATAATTATACGGTATATTATTATAATATCCACCATCAATTAACAGTCCTTTAAATTGTGCATTGTAATAAAATCGTAATATATTATTATTTATTTCATAATATTCACCATTTAACTCAACTGAATTTGTTTTTCCTGACTCCGGTACTCTTTTATCTTTCACCTTTCTATTCTCATCATATTTATCGCCAATAACCAATTTCATTAATGTAGGAAGAAATGTATGTAAATCAATCCCATTATTAGTATCTACAAAAATACCATCCAAAAACAGTTCTTGATGCAACAATTTTTTAACCAAAAACTCATAAAAATTATAAGCATCGATGTTTTCTGATAAATCAACCTTATCCCCGTAAAAATCAACCGTATTAATATCATTAATATTTTTACCAAATTTATTGGATACTTTATATCCCTCATCTTTAATCCTGCTTCCAATAATTACATTTGATGTATTTAAGATGGGTTTAATGGGGGGAATATTCATAGATGCTGCCACAGCTTCTAAAACCCGAAAATGAGGTGTGTAAATATCCGAAAAATAAAGTGGCTTGCCTGCCGAATAATTTGAAACTCCTACAGCAAATTCAATCTTAGTAATCTCCCAAAACTCTTGAAATGACATATCCTGCATGTGCTTGAAAATTTCATCCGTTTCTTTGCCAAAATCAATATTTTTCTTAAATGTTTTTGACCGGTTTTGAATCTTAAAATCCTTAAAGCAATTCGAATTTTCCTTAAACAATTTATCAATATCTTTACCCTTAAATTTGTTTGATGAATAATACTTCAGCATTTCTTTTTGGAAATAGGTATCACGTGTGGTCGCATAAAGCAATAAATCGTAAAAAAATTCCCTCACCTGAAAACCAGAGAAAACACCGTTATCGGCAAATAATGTGATTACAGATTCCTCTTTCAGCGTCATTCCAAATTTTTTGCTCATTTTAGAAAAAACCAACATCGACAACATTGAATAAAAAACTTGTGAAGCAGCATACTTGGACGCCTGAGTGGCCACATTTGCAGTATTATCGCCAATTTTAGTTTTTTGGGTGATGTATTTCTGAATATCGGATGTAAAATTACTGACTACCTTGAATGAAGAAAAGAACTTTAACAGCTGATTGATATTGGAAATCAAACCATCACCCACAACTTTAATTATCATATTAAAAATAAATTTTCTTTCTACTTTTAATAAGCCGTCTTGTTTGATCTCGGTTTTGTCTTTATTCAAATCATAGGCAAAAGATTCAGCACTTGCTCCAAGAACATCTCCCTTATCCTTACCCACTTTCAATGAAGAATCGTTGCCAATCATTCGGTATTTACCCGGGTCAATTTCGGAAAGAAAGTTTTTGAACTCAAATTTAAGCACTTCTTCTATCTCTTCATAATTCAAGCCAAGTGTAATTGCAAATGTGGTTATAGCACCTGCAGATGAACCAGAAACCCCCTTAATAATAGGCACATATTCTCCATTATCATCCTTTACCAAATAATCCATTATACCATGCTTTCTTCCAGAAATAACTGCTTTTTGATAAACACCAGTCGTGTCCTTTTCCACCAATTCTTTTAGTTGGTTTTCCAATTCTTTTACCGCACCAAGGTAGGCGGTGCCTTTTGCACCGCCTCCTTCCATCACTATATATTTTAGTTCTTCTATCTTTACTTTTGCCATCTTGTTTCAATTATTCAGGTTCAACAATTTGAGTATTATCTGTAATGATCGCCGGTGAATATTGTTTTGGGATTATCACATCTGATGTAGGCGCCGTTGCATCCTCAGGATAACCTCTAAGTTTAACCCCATCCGAAACACCATATTCCAAAATTACTAAACTTGTTGGAATATTGAACACCCCCAAATCTTTTACGTTTATTGGATCGGCTACCGGCGTGCCTGTTTCGTCTTCAGTAAAAGTGGCTACGGCATTGTCTTTCATCTCCTCGATAATCGATTGCAAGTGTTCTGGCACCACCTCGTAGTTGGCTATCGAGTTATTGTACAGGAAGTTCAAGGCCGAAATTTCTTTAAGGTTGTCTCTGT
>Ga0265295_1008731_pt1 | contig 11143 bp, 12 predicted proteins | sample Munlansysbiofilm_FD_192503 | JGI IMG/M metagenome (GOLD analysis project Ga0265295, IMG submission 192503) | Leachate microbial communities from a municipal landfill in Southern Ontario, Canada - Methane capture system biofilm | ecosystem: Engineered > Solid waste > Landfill > Unclassified ... | reverse complement strand
TCAATACCAGAAAGGCCCCCCTTTATTTTTATTCCTGACTGATTCCAGAATCTTGTATCTGAAAAAATAAGATCTGAGTATTTTTCATAAATATGAACGCTTATGTTTACACAATTTTTTGAAAGTTCATATCCTTCAACTCTTCCTGCTTCAATACCTCTAGTGTATACAGGAGAACCTTCAGACAATGAGCCTTTTGATTTTGTTTGTAAAATCAAGTGAAGGCCCGGAGAATCAGGGTCTGTAAAAGGAGGTTCGCTCAAGGCCTGAAATTTGTCCATTGGCTTTCCATTACCTGGCTGGACTTCAATATATTGTCCTGAAATAATTGTGCTTAAGCCAGAAATACCTTTAAGATCAAGCCTTGGTTTAACCATCCAGAATTTGGAATTTTCAGTTGCTGCATTTATTGCATTTTCTTTTAATCTTATTGTTGCATTTATTTTGCCTGCTTCCTGATCCATATCAATTTTTGTAACTTTGCCTATGGTTATGCCTTTGTATTTTAAGGGGGTTGAATTTGGTATAAGTCCTTCTCCGGTTTCAAAGGTTATTATAATTTCAAACCCTCTTTCCATGGCATTTTCTTTGTTGTCATACAAAATAAATTCATCTTTATTTTCAGCTGCTGAATTATTTTTTTTGCCGGATAAATGAGTGTCAAATGCAATTCCTCCGTCAAGAACAGATGCAAATGAATCTGCTTTTATTTTTATTCCCGAAAGATCTCCAGAAATTTCAATTCCGCTTACATTCCAAAACCTTGTGTCTTTTTTTACAAGCTTGCTGTATTCAGGACTTATTAGAATATTTATGAGAACTTCATCACCTTGGTCTGAAAGTACATAAGATTCTACTTTGCCAACCCTGATTTTTTTGAAAAGAACAGGCGAGCCTGGAACAAGTCCGGAAAAAGTTTTAGATTTCAAAACCAGATGAAGACCTGGTGCATTTTCAGCACTTGGAGGCGGATCTTCAAGAGCCTTAAAAGAAAAATTTTTTTCACCTTGGCCGGGTCTTACTGCTATGTACTGGCCTGAAAAAATAGTTTCAACCCCTGAAATTGCTCCAACTTCAAGCCTTGGTTTTACAAGCCAGAAAAGTGAATTTTTTTTGGCAAAATGTGAGTATTGTTTTTCAATTACTGCATTTACAATAACTGAAGAAAAGTCATTGCTGAGTTTTATTTTATCAACTGTTCCTATTTTGATTCCTGCATATTTTATGGCTGTTTTCCCTTCTGTTATTCCATTGCCGTTTTTAAATTCTATGGAAATATTTATCCCTTTTTCTGAATAGTGGTGGTAAATCATCCAGATTCCGGTAATAAGAGCTGCAACAGGAATAAGCCATATAAGTGAAAATTTTCTTTTTTTAACTTCAGCTTCAGGTATCATGAATTATTTCTTTCAGTGTTTGTATGGTTGTCCCAGATAAGCCTTGGATCAAAAGACATTGCAGCAAAAAGAGTTAAAATAACCACAAGTGCAAAATAAGTTATTCCAGGCCCTGGATTTACTTCTGCAATATTCCCAAGTTTTACTATTGATGTCATAAGTGAAATTAAAAAAACATCAAGCATTGACCATTTGCCAATAAATTCAACTATAAAATAAAGTTTTGTTCTTTCTTTATAAAAAAAATCCCATTTGTATTTTATTGAACACAGAATAAACATCAGTCCAAAAATTTTTGCAAGGGGAACAAAAATACTTGCAGTAAAAACAATTAATGCAAGAGGCCATAAACCAGATCTGATAAAAGCTGCTACCCCTGAAATAATAGTATCTCCATTGGTTTTTCCAAAAGCTGAAAATGTCATTATGGGATAAATATTTGCAGGGATATAAAAAATAAGTGCTGCAATTAAATAGGCCCAGGTTTTTTGTATGGATTCATTTTTTCTGTAATGAATACTTGAACCGCATCTAATGCATTTGATTTTATTATATGGATTTTGGCAGTAATTAATTTTTTGGCATACATGGCATACAATTATCGAATTTTGAGTTTGTGGATTTTTATTATTGTTTATCATAGGTTTTCAAGCCTTTCCCAGATTTCAGAATCGGTTATAACAGAAACAGCAGCCGTTGAAAAAATGATAAGTGCCAAAAAAAAATAAAAACCGATTTCAATTTTATAACCTGCAATTGAATCAAGTTTTGTAAGAGCTGTAAGAATTGCCATTAGAAAAACTTCTTCCATGGAAAATGGCTTGATCTGGCAATAAATTTTAAATGCAATTAAGCAAAAGGGAAGTTTTATCCTGAAGTATACCGATAAAATGGAGTAAAAAAGAGTTAGAAGTTTTAAAAAAGGAATTAATACAGCAAACAGAAAAACAAGGCAGCCAATGAAAAAAAAATCTGATCTTAAAAGATCAAAAGCTCCATTTAAAACGCTTGCAGATTTTGTTTCTCCAAATAGTTTTACCCTCAAAAGCGGAGATAGAACAGCCGGCAAAAAAAGTATTAAAGATGCAAGGGAAAGTGCAAGTGATTTGTTTAAGGCTCCGCTGTTTTTTGAAATCAGAACTGATCCGCATCTTTTGCATCTTGCATTAAATCCAGGGCTTAATTTTGGAACATTTTGACTAAGTCCGCAGTTCAGGCAGATTTTTAATTGAGAAGATTTTGAACTGATTTTGTTTAAAATATTTGTATAGTTTTCCATTTTAAGCCTGAAGTTTTAATATTGAACAATATTATTGCATATTTTTTTTTAAAATAAGAATATACCTGAGTGAATTTAAAAGTTTCAACAAAAATCAATATTGAAAAAAAAATAATAAACCTTGAGGGGAAAAAATGGAATTTTTAAATATTTCAGCTGTTGTTCTTACCATGTCTGCACTTTTCAGCTATATTAATCAAAAGTATTTGAAACTGCCTGTAACCATAGGCCTTGTAATTATTACCATTTTATTTTCTCTTGTTTGTATGCTTATTGCAAAAACAGGGCTTAATTTAGGTCTTGGGGAGCTTGTTTCAAATATTGATTTCAATGAAACACTTCTTGTTGGAATGCTGTCTTTTTTATTGTTTGCCGGAGCTCTTCATGTAAATCTTGATGACCTTGCACAAAGATGGATTGAAATTACAATTTTTGCAACTCTTGGAGTTATTGCTTCAACTTTTATTACTGGCTCGCTGCTTTATTATACCCTTGGTTTTTTTGATATTAAGCCTGGTTATATCTATTGCCTGATTTTTGGAGCTCTTATTTCTCCTACAGATCCGGTTGCAGTTCTTGGAATTTTAAAAAAAGCCGGTGTTAAAAAAGAAGTTGAAACTGTAATAGCAGGCGAGTCTCTTTTTAATGACGGAATAGGTGTTGTTGTTTTTATGATTCTTGTGTCCTTTTTAGATGCAGGTTCCCAAAGTGTTTTAAAAGAAGGGTTTATTCTTTTTTCTACCGAGGCTTTGGGAGGTGTGATTCTTGGACTTGGAGCAGGGCTTATTGCCTATTATATGCTTTATAGAATAGATGATTACAAGGTTGAGGTTTTAATTACTCTGGCACTTGTAACAGGTGCATATTCCCTTGCTTTGAAATTGCACACATCAGGGCCTATAGCAATTGTTGCAGCAGGACTTCTTATTGGAAATCACGGCAGAATGTTTGCCATGAGCGAAAAAACAAGGATAAGTCTTGATGATTTCTGGAAACTTGTAGATGAAATTTTAAATGCAGCTTTATTTGTATTGATAGGTCTTGAAGTAATTGTTATTTCAACTAATCCAAAATATATGGCAATGGGATTTATCTGTGTCCCTTTAGTTTTGTTTGTGCGTTTTATCTGCATTGGTACACCAGTGTTTTTTTTGAGAAATATAAGAAATTTAAGCAAAGGCATGGTAAGAATTATGACTTGGGGAGGGCTCAGGGGAGGAATTTCAGTTGCTCTTGCTTTGTCTCTTCCTTTGGGAGAAGAACGTGAGCTTATCCTTTCCATGACCTATGTTGTGGTTGTTTTCTCCCTTGTTTTTCAGGGGCTTTCAATAAAAAGTCTTGTAAAAAAACTTGAAAATAACTGAAAACAGATTCTGTTTGAGTTAATAACCTTTTCTATACTAAAAAAATTAAGGGTTGAATTTTAAAATTAAGGTATAAATTTTTAAAAAATTTAGTTTTATTTGGCAGCTGTTTTGAAAAAAATTGAGTTAAACCCATGGTCATTTTTTTAAGATCATTTTTTTTAATTCTTCAAGCTCATAAATCATTGAATTGTTTTTTTGAATTAAAAGGTCAATTTTTTCTAAAACAGCTTTTTTTTCATTTTTGTTCAAATTTTCAGTTTTATATTCTTCATTTTCTAGTTCAGGAATTTCTTCTTTTGGCCTGATAAGTTCAAGTCCGCTTTGAAAAAAATTTGAGCATGATTTTATAAATGAATCAAAAGATGTTTCTTCACTTTGGCTTATGTTTTCATTTCCAGAATTAATAATAATGTCTGCTATTTTCAAAATTTTTTTTGAAGAAGGTGAATCCGGGAAATTAATAATAAAGGGTAATTGCATTGATACAGCTTTTGTAACACTTTTATCTTCAGGTATACTTCCAAGAAAGCTTAAATTTAAGTCAATGTATTTTAAAACTGTATTTTTAAATTTTTGAAAAGTTTTTTCCCCAAGGGTTTCTGATTCAGCCTTATTTGAAATTATGTTTACCCTGCTGTTAAATCCATTGAATTTAAGCACTTTTAAAAGAGAATATGAGTCTGTCAGTGATGAGGGTTCAGGAACAATTGCTACAATCAGGATTGAAGATGCAAGACAAAATGAAACAACAGCTTTAGATATTCCGGCACCAGTGTCTACTATTATATAGTCATATTCATTCATATTTGAAAACTGGGTTATTATATTTTCAAGCTCTTTTTTTTCAAGGGTTTCAAACTGCTCAACTCCTGAGCTTCCAGGAATTATATCAATATTATTCCAGTCTTTTATAATTATGTCTTTAAGGGGTTTTGAGCCTGAAATTACGTCTTCAAGTGTATAATTTCCAATAATTCCCATAAGAATATTAACATTGGCAAGACCTGTATCTGCATCAAAAAGACAGGTTTTATAACCTTTTTTGGCAAGTGAAATTGCAAGGTTTACAGCAATTATTGTTTTTCCTACTCCGCCTTTTCCGCTTGTAATTGTTATAATTTTCAAACTGATTATTCCTTGAAAAAATTAAATATTTGCTGAACTAAAACTGCCTTTTTTACTATTTTTAAATTCAGATTTAAAATTTAATCCTTAAAATAATCAATGTATCCAAAGGCTTAAATTTTTGATCTTTGGAAGATGAAACAAAATTTTAGTTTTTGGCCAATTACTAAATACAAAAATTGATTATTTTTCAAGTTATAATCAGATTTAAACTTGGTTATAAAGAAAAAAATGGCCGGAAAAAGAAATTCCGGCCTGATTTTTATCAGAAAGGTGCTGCCAGCTGGAACTTAAATTCAACATCCCTGTCAGGGTCATCAGGATCAGGACCGTTTCCTCCGTTCCATGAATCTGAAACAGGAATTACTACTTTAGTTGTTAATCCAATATTGTATTTTGTTACAAAAAAAGTTAACGAAGGTATAAAGTCAAGGGTATTAAGGCCGGCTGCCTTACTTTTATTCCCAAAAACATTATATTCATCTTCCTGATGTGCATTATAAATAAATTCTCCGCCTGCAAACAAACTGTCTTTAATTTTATATTCTCCTCCAGCAGAAACAATATATTCATCGCCATATTTAATTTCATCGCTTCCGTCAGAATAATCACCGGTCAGGACATAGCCAAGTCCTGCTTTTAGAGAAAATCTGTCAAAATACATTTTTGCATTAAATGAAAGTCCGTAATCTGTTGAGCCTGTTCCAAGGGGTACATCTGCATCGTCATAATCGCCTGTTGCAAATTTAACGAGGAAAACTGTGTTTAAAAGAATTTTGTCAAATCTTGTAAGATAATCTGCACTTAATTTAATATCTCCAAGACCGCTGTCATCATTATTGCCTATTTCACGGGAAGTGTATGGGATTTTAAGGCTGAAATTAAGAAATTCCTGTGAAGCTCCAGAAATATTTAAGGGAAATCCATAGGAAAGGGGGATATTATATGTTTTTACATTTTTTTTAACACCTGCTTCAGCTCCTATCGAGACTGTCTGCTGATCCGGGAGTTGTTCATTACCTGATGGATCTTTTAAAATAACATTGTCAGAAGTTCCTATAAGTTCTGAAGTGGTTTTATCAGATGCCTTGATATTTTGAAACTCAGTAGCAGTATCTCCTTCGTGGTGTCCTGCTTCCAAAGACTCGTAAATATCTGCAGGAAATGCTGAAGACGACAGAAACAAAATAAATAAAATTATCATGGCAATTTTTTTCATAAAATCCTCCTTAAATTTTTTTATGGGTATATTAAATTTGGTGCCAAAATTTAATATATTTTTTTTATAATAACTTGAAAAAAATAATTAAATCAAACTTAAATTGAGTCATTTTATTTTAATATTTTTGCATGATTATGAGGAGATAAATAAGGAATTGGTTTTTATTCAAGTATTTTTTGGGTTTCTTTGCTGTATTTATTCAAGTTTTCGTAAATATATAAAGGAGGCATAATCTCAACACCTGAGTTTCCGTTTAAGATTCCCTGACAAATAACCATTACAGCATTTTCTTTTTCAAAAGAATGGATAAACCTGAGTTTTTTGGGAGTAATTTTAATTTTTTCCATTTCATAAATAAGTTCAGACGCTCTTCTTGCAGGATAAATAATAAAAAATTTACCTTTGTTTTTTAAAATTGATTTTGTTTTTTTTAGAAGGATTTTTAAATTAAGTTTTATTTCATGCCTTGCAACTGCTTTTTCAGACAAAGGATTTATTCTTCCAGCTCCAGGACTTTGATAGGGAGGATTTGAAACAACAATATCACAAGTGCCTTCAATGTCTTTTTGAGAAATTTCATTTATATCTTTATTTATAATTATTATTTTGTCTGAAGCATTATTTTCCATTATGTTTTTTTGTGAAATTTCAAATAATGATTTCTGAATTTCAATCCCAAAAATTTTGAAATTAAGGTTTTTGTTTTTATAAAATATGGAAAGGGGAATAATCCCTGAACCTGTTCCCATATCAACAATTTTTTCTCCGCCTTTAAGTGTTATATGGGAAGCAAGAAGTATTGGATCAAGGGAAAATCTGTATCCGTTTTTATTCTGGTATATTGTCAGCGAACCGTCAAAAAAATTGTTTTTTGTTAAATCATCCATTTCCCAGCCTGAATTTTATGTCTATGATTATCTGCTGTCCAAGGGAATTATTTAAGCTGGATATGATTTCATCTTTAATAAACTGAAATTCCTGAATAAAAGATGAATTTGTAACACTTACCATAAGAATTTTGTTTTTAAGAAAAAGAGGCTTGGAATTTTTATTTATCTGATCGTTTATTTCATAAAGATTTTTCCATACAAAACATATTTCTTTAAAAATGTCATTGTCAAAATTAATTGGTTTTACAAGGTTTTGTATTAAGGGTTTAATATGAGAAAATCTTTTGTTTTTTGTTCTTTTTTTAAAATTATCCTTTGAACTCAATCCTTTTGTCCTTGACTAAATGTTTAGCAATAATTTATTTTTTCATTGTTTACATATCTTTTTCAGGCTAAAGGTTCAAGTCTGTATATTATCATGAAAATTTAATTTATTAAAAAAGGCGGTTATAAAATGAACTGGGATTGGGACAAGCTGAGAGAACAGCAGAAAAAACAGCAGAATTTTAATCAGAGTCCTGGCGGCGGAGGAGGAAACGGCCTTCCTCCAATGGATGATTTTGTTAATTTTTTTAAAGGAAAAAAGCTTCCGGCAGGGCTTATTATTCTTGGTTTAATCGTGGCCTTTCTTTTGTTTTTTGGAAACAGCATGTTTTTTACAATTGACACATCTGAGGTAGGAATTGTTCAGAGATTTGGCAAATATGACAGAACTGTTTACCCTGGTTTAAATTTTAAATTTCCTGCAGGAATTGAAAAGGTTACCAAGGTAAAAATCAAGAGAGTATTTAAGGAAGAGTTTGGTTTTACAACTTTAAGCACAACCCAGACAAGAAGTCTTATTTCAAATCAGGACTCAAATGATGTGGAAAATGTATCCCTTATGCTTACAGGAGATCTTAATGTTGCTCTTGTTCCCTGGATTGTACAGTTTAAAGTTAAAGACCCTTACAAGTATCTTTTTAAAATACATGACGCAAGACAGGTTTTAAGGGATCTTTCTGAAAGCACAATGCGTCTTGTTGTCGGGGACAGAAGTATAAATGAAGTAATTACAAAACGTGAAGAAATGGCTCTTCAGGCAATGGAAAATCTTCAAAAAGCCCTTGACAGTGCAGATGCCGGAATTGACGTTGTAACAATAGAAATGAAAAGAACAAATGTTCCTCTTCCTGTTCAGCCTTCTTTTAATCAGGTAAACCAGGCTACCCAGGAAAAGGAAGAAATGATCTACAATGCCAAAGAAGAATATAACAAAGCAATCCCTGCTGCAATGGGTGAAGCCGAAAGGGAAATAAGACAGGCAGAAGGTTATGCTCTTAACAGAATAAACAGAGCAAAAGGTGACGCACAAAGATTTACAGCTGTTTATGAAGAATATAAAAATGCTAAAGACATTACTAAAAGAAGACTTTACCTTGAAATGTTAAATGAGCTTATTCCTAAAATGCAGGAAAAATATATTATAGATGAAGATCAAAATAATATTCTTCCTTTTTTGAACCTTGGCAAAGCCAGTAAATAATTACGGAGTACAATTAAAATGAAAAACAATTCAATTGCAGCGGCAATATTTATTATCATACTTTTAGGGGGGTTTTTAGGCTACAACTCTGCCTATGTAGTAGACGAGACTGAACAGGTTGTAATAACCCAGTTTGGAAGGGTAATTGGAGAAACAATTTATGAGCCCGGGCTTAAATTTAAGCTTCCTTTTATCCAGAAAGCACTTGTATTTAAAAAAAATCTTCAGCATTGGGACGGAGATAAAGGCCAGATTCCAACAGAAGATAAAACCTATTTATGGGTTGATACTTTTGCATTCTGGAAAATTAAAGATCCTGTAAAATATTTTCAGAGTGTAGGAACAAGGCAGGGTGCAATTTCAAGGCTTGATGATATTCTTGATGCTGCAGTAAGAAACGCAGTTACATCAAATCCTTTAGTAGAGACAGTAAGATGGACAAACAGGGAGCTTGATAAAATTGTAGAAAGGGAAGACACTGCTGATATAAATACAGGCAGAAAAAAAATTGAAAAATCAATTCTTTTAAGTGCACAGCCAAAACTTGATGAATTTGGTATTGAACTTGTAGAGGTTCAGTTTAAAAGAATTAATTATGTAAGTGATGTAAGAAATTCTGTTTATAAGAGAATGATTGCAGAAAGAAATCAGATTGCAGAAAAGTTCAGGTCTGAAGGCCGTGGTAAGTCTGCTGAAATTATTGGTCAAAAGGAAAAGGAACTTGAAAAAATCAGGTCTGAAGCTTATGAAAAAGCCCAGGCTTTAAAAGGTCAGGCAGATGCTGAGGTAACAAAGATTTTTGCTAAAGCTTATGGAGTTGATCCTGAATTTTATTCATTTATTGAAAGTATGGATATTTATAAGGAAAAATTGGCTTCTGGTGATACAAAGTTTGTTTTTTCCACAAACTCTGATTTTTTAAAATATCTTAAAGGTCTTGAAAAGTTTTAGTAGATTTAGAGTTTTAAAAATAATTAAATAGCTGATGAACGAAAACGGCCTTTTTTGTCAATTTCTGAGTCAGATGAAAAATTTAATCCTCAAAATACTTGATGTATCCTAAAGGTTAAATTTTTTATCTTTGGTAAACTAAACAAAAAAAATTTGTTTTCAGCCAATTACTGAATAAAAAAGCCGGTTAAAATTTAACCGGCTTTTTTTTATATTTTTTTGGTAAAAAATTTAAAAAAATAATTTAATCCTTAAAATAAAAAAAGCTTTGCACAAAACAAAGCTTTTTAAACTTTTTAATACAGCCTGCTTATTTCTTACGCTGATGGCGTGTACGTGCAAGAAGTTTTCTGTGCTTGTGCTTGCGCATTTTTTTGCGTCTTTTTTTGATTACACTACCCAAACTATCACCTCCTGAAAGAGTATTTTCTATATAATATTAAAAAATTACCAAATTTCAAACTTTGATTATATACCTTTACATCCAGGATTTGTCCAGAATTAATTTTTTGATATAAATTTTTTAATCTTTGTTGTAAAGAGTTGTTCATACAGTGAAAATTAAGCAAAAACAGGAAATAAAATGAAACTTGAAAAAGAGGAAATATTAAGAAAACTGCTTCATCTGTTTGCACTTTCAATGCCTGTTGGAATTTATTATTTACCGGTTTATTTCAGTCTTTCCAAATGGTTTCCTGCTGTTTTTCTTGGGATAATTTTTATTTTATCTTTAACAATAGAAATTTTAAGATTTAAAAGTGCTTTTATTCAAAAATTATTTTTAAAATTTTTTGGGTCAATGATGAGGAAGAAAGAGGAGTTTTCCATAACAGGCTCAACCTATATAATCTGCTCTGGATTTTTATGCTCCCTTATTTTTGTAAACAGGCCTGAAATTGCTTTTATTTCACTTTTTTCATTTATTCTTGCTGATGCAGCAGCTGCTCTTGTAGGAATAGAATTTGGCAAAATTAAAATTAGAAATAAATCCCTGGAGGGGAGTCTGGCCTGCTTTTTTACAGCCTTTGTTTTAATTTATTTTTTGTTTCCAGGATTTACTTTGGTAATGGAAAATTTTAAAGGTTCCTTTAGTTTAAAAGCAAGTGCAAAAATTTCATTTCTTATTGCTTTGCTTGAATTTTATTCACTTAAATTTTTTAAATTTGAAATTAACGACAATCTTTATGTTCCTGTTTTATGCGGAATTGCAATTTCATTTATTTGACTTTTTGATATTTAAGTTATATTCAGGCATCAATTGAGTTAACTTGATTAGTGATTGTCCGAAAACGAGAATTTTTTGTTCAGTTCAAGGAAGATGAAAAATTTAACCGCAGGAATACATTTAGTATTTTGAGGATTAAATTTTGATTCTGACGCAGAAATG
>Ga0265295_1008728_pt1 | contig 11144 bp, 6 predicted proteins | sample Munlansysbiofilm_FD_192503 | JGI IMG/M metagenome (GOLD analysis project Ga0265295, IMG submission 192503) | Leachate microbial communities from a municipal landfill in Southern Ontario, Canada - Methane capture system biofilm | ecosystem: Engineered > Solid waste > Landfill > Unclassified ... | reverse complement strand
ACGGTCAACCCGGCCACGAGCTCCTACGTCGTGCGGGGGCTCCGCGAGGCGAGCCGGTCGGGGGCTGAGCTCGCTGTCCTCGTCCTCGATACGCCAGGCGGGCTCGACACGGCGATGAAGGAGATCATGGAGGCGATCCTCTCCTCCCCGGTCCCGGTCGTGGTGTGGGTTGGACCGGCGGGGGCACGGGCCGCCTCCGCTGGCACGTTCATCCTCATCTCCGCCGACGTGGCCGCGATGGCCCCCGGGACGAGCACCGGCGCGGCCCATCCCGTGGCGCTCGCGGGGGAGACGGTTCCGGAGGACGATCCGACGGTGCAGAAGGCGCTGAACGACGCTGTGTCCCGGATCCGGTCTGTGGCCGAGCTACGGGGCCGCAACGCCGACTGGGCGGAGCGGGCGGTGCGCGAGTCGGCGACCGCCACCGCTACTGAGGCCCTCGACCTCGGGGTGATCGAACTCATCGCTGATTCGTTCTCCTCCCTCCTCGCGGCGCTCGATGGCTACACCCTCCCGGATGGGCGCGTGCTGCACACCGCGGGGCTGCCGGTGCGGGAGATCGGGATGACCCTCCAGGAGAAGTTCTTCTCCTACCTTGCGGATCCGAACCTCGTCTACATCCTCCTCCTCCTTGGCTTGTACGGGCTCATCTACGAGTTTTTCACCCCCGGGATCGGGATCGGCCTCGTCGGAGGGGGGATCTCGCTCTTCCTCGCCATCCTCGGCCTCCAAATCCTCCCCATGAGCTTCGTCGGGATCGGGTTGATTCTGTTCGGGGTCTTGCTCATGGTGCTCGATGCCTTCACCCCCACCAATGGGATCCTCACCGTGGGGGGCGTGGTGAGCCTCCTCATCGGGTCCTTCTCCCTGTTCGAGCTTGAGGGCACGCCGCTGCGGCTGTCGTGGGGCACGGTCGCGGCCACGGTGGGGACACTGACCCTGGTGTTCCTATTCATCGCCTCAAAGGGGCTCCTGGCCCAGCGGCGGCGGCCGCGGCCGCTCACGACTATGGTCGGCCTGACCGGGATCGCCAAGGACGATCTCGCACCCGAGGGATGGGTCCTCGTAAAGGGCGAGTATTGGCGGGCCCGGGCCGAGGGCGACCCGATCCGCAAGGGCGATCGGGTGAGGGTTGTGGATCAGGAGCGATCGCGGCTCATCGTGCGCCGGGAGGAGTAGCTTCGCAGTAAACCCGGGGGCCAACCGGAGTAACCGCCCCCTGTTCTCGCCCTGTAAGGGTGCGAGGGAGCCCCGACGGTCCGGTTCTTCCTCTCCCCAGTGGTGAGGGTACGGCGTCAGTCTGTATCCTCGGCGAGCCACTCCTTGAGGCGAGCCTTGATCTTCTTCTCGATCCTGTCACCGAGCTCGTCCCAGTCTAGGTCCTCCTCGGTACCCACCCAGTGGGCGAAGCCGCGCTTGATCTTATGCTCGATCTCGCGGCCGAAGTCCTCGCTACGGCGCTCACCCCACCACCACGACCGGACCCCCCCCATGCCGATCCCCGTCCAGGCGAGGAAGAGGGTGATCATGAACCACAGCCCACACGTTTGAAGGTAGGAGAGGGGTTTCGCCAGCTCGAGGTGTCCGACGATGATGCTGTTCCAGAGCATCATGATGACCCAGGCGAAGAAGAAGAACGCTGCCACTCCGCCGCTGGTTACGATCCTCCGCAGTAACCTCATTCGATTCACCTCCCAAGAGCGCTCGCATCATTCTACCCCGCGGACAGCGTCGCAACCCGGTGAGGCCCATTCATCCCCCCCCGCGCACCACCGCCGCACCGTCAATCGAGCGGCCATCGGGCATGAAGCCCGACGCTACCGGCGCCGGGGCCAGGCGATCCTCACCCCGCCAAGGTACTCCAGGAACTGCTCGAACCCGTCCCGGATCGCCGGGTGCCGCAGGGGAAGCCCATCCGGCTCCATCCAGTACCCGAGCACGTGCAGGACCTTGGCCTTGGCGTCGTACCGGCCATCGAACCGCCCCACGAACCGGTCCCGGTGGAGCATGGGGAGCACGTAGTACCCGTAGGTGCGCTGGTCAGGCTTCTTGTACACCTCCCACGCGTAGGAGAATCCCCACACCTTGGCCAGGGCATCCCGGCACCACAGGAGGGGATCGAGGGGGGCAATCATCCGCACGTGCCCGTCGAGCGGGATCGCCTCCGCCGCGCGCAGGACCAGTTCCGCGTCGGGGCGGACGTAGAACGGGGTGCGTACCCCAGCCACCTGAACCCGCGCCAGATCCCCTTCGTCCACCATCCGTTGGGGTAGCCCATCCGTGCGGGCTTGCTGGAGAAACATCCACGTCTCGGTGGCCCCACCCGTGGGGAGCAACCCCACCATGTCCACCCGTTTCCGAAGGAGGTAGCGCAGGAGATCTTCCCCGCGCGGGATGGGGCAGGCGAGGACCGTCGGTGGAACGACCCGTTCCGTGAGATCGAAGTAGCGCCGGTAGTTTGTGCGGTGGGAGACGGAGAGCCGACCCCGGTTCCATAGGACCTCGAGCGCAGCCCCGGCGGCGTGGGTCGTCTTCCAGCCCCGATGGGCTCCCTGCGCGACCGAGAGCTCCTTCAATTCCGCTGTGGAGAGGGGACCGCTCTTTCGCACCGCCGCGAGGACCGCATCCTTCGCCCCCGGATGATCGCGATCGAGCTCCTCCTCGCGCCGCTGCTCCCACTGCTCCCCGCCCGCCTCCATGAGCGCCCGAAAGTATGGGAACTCGGCGATGGGGATCGCACATAGCATCTTGTCCCAGTACTCAAACCCCAGCCGCTTGTGGTGCAGGAGGTCGAGGAACATCCCCGGATGCGTTCCCCCCACGCGGGACTGGAGGACGAGGTCGTGGTTCCGTCCCAGGATCGGGAGCGGATCGAGCTGCACCGCCCGGAGGTCCCGGAACACCTCGCAGATCCCGTCCTCACCCACGGGGTAGCGCGTTCCGTGCAGTCCGACGGCGGCAAGCTGGTAGAGGCGCGCCTCTTCCCGCGACCAGGTCAGGGCCATGACTCGACTCTAGCGGGGACGCGGGAGTCCGGCCAACCGGGGTCCGTCCACTGTTGGCGATAGTGACAGCTCTCTCTATACTCCTCCCGATGCTGAGCCCCAGGGACATTCAGCGAACCGTGGAGGATCACGCCCGGAAGATCGTCGCGGTGCTTGCGGCCCTTCCTCCTGACTGCAACGAAGCTGAACTTCGCCACCGGGTCCAACCGGTCCTGCAGGGGTTCGCCGCGGCGATCGGCCTGACCGCGCACGAGCGCGACGAGTACGTCGTCGCCGAAGGGACGAGGGCGGACGCGATCTTCGGCCGGCTGGTGATCGAGTTCAAGCGCCCAGGCTCCCTCGCCGCGCCGCGAGCGCTTGCGGCGGCGCGCGATCAGGTGGCCCAGTACATGCACTCCATCGCCGAGCAGGAAGGCCACCGCCGGCTGGGGGGCGTCGTGTTCGATGGCCATCACCTCGCCTTCGTCCGGTTGCGCGACGGCCGCGTGGCGTTCGAGCCCCTTCGCCCCGCTGAAGAACCGGCCCTCGCCGACCTCCTGTGGTGGCTCGCCGGCCTCACCGGAACCGCGCTCACCGCGGAAAACCTCGCCCGCGACTTCGGCACCGATCACCCCCGGAGCCGGGAGGCCATCGCGGCCCTCGATTCCGCCCTCACCCGGGCCGTGCTCACCGATCCTGAGGGGATGGTGGCGAAGCTCTTTCAGCAGTGGAAGCTCTTCTTCTCCGAGGCGATTGACTACCAGGAGGCGTTCGGGGGGCGCAAGCTCGGACCCCTCAAGGAGTGGGCCGCCAAGGCCGGGCTCGAGATCGGGACCCCGGACGAGGCGGAACGGTTCTTCTTCGCCCTGCATACCTACTTCGCCCTTCTCGTCAAGCTCATCGCGTGGCTCGCCCTCTCCCGCCACCTTGGCCCACGGGTCGGCGCTCCGCTCTTCGAGGAGCTGGATCGGGCCTCGTCCTCCTCCCTCCTCGCCCACCTCCGGAAGATGGAGCAGGGCGGCGTGTTCCGCGAGTTTGGGATCGAGAACCTGCTCGAAGGTGACTTCTTCGCGTGGTACCTCTATGCCTACGGTGAGGCCGTCGAGGCGGCCGTGCGGGCGCTGGTGTCGCGCCTGGAGGAGTACGACCCGACCACGTTGCGAATAGATCCCGACGAAACGCGCGACCTTCTCAAAAAGCTCTACCACTACCTCCTCCCGCGCGAGGTGCGGCACAACCTGGGCGAGTACTACACGCCGGACTGGCTCGCCCAACGCCTCCTGGAGCAGGTGGACCAGGAGTTCTTCGACGACCACGAGGCGGCGATCCGTCGCCAGCGGCCGCGGATCGGGGAGCTCCGCTGGCTCGACCCGGCCTGCGGGTCGGGGACGTTCCTCGTCCTCCTCCTCAAGCGCTACCGCGAGCTCGGGGAGAGGCTCATGATCCCGGAGAGCGAGCTCCTGCACACGGTCCTCGCGAACGTAGTTGGGTTCGACATCAACCCCCTGGCGGTGATCACCGCCCGCGTGAACTTCCTCCTCGCCCTCGGCGACCTCCTCGAACACCGGCGCGGGCCAATCACGATCCCCGTGTACCTCGCCGACTCCGTGCTTCTGCCCGAGATGGGCCACGACCTCGAATCGTCAGGGCTGTACCAGGTGCGGACATCGGTGGGTTTGTTCGCCGTGCCGGAGGCTGTGTTCGCCCAGGGGCGCCTGGGCCGGTTCTGCTCGATCCTCGAGGACGCGGTGCGGGCGAGGGAGAGCCCAGATGCCTTCCTGGACAAGGTGACGGGGCAACTCAACCTCTCCACAACCGACCGGGCCGCCGTGGCTCCCCCGTTACGCGCCCTCTACGCCCAGCTCCTCGACCTACACCAGAGGGGCCTTGATGGGCTTTGGGCGCGGCTCCTCCTCAACAACTTCGCCCCGCTCACCGTGGGAGAGTTCGACTACGTGGTGGGGAATCCCCCGTGGGTGAACTGGGAGCACCTCCCAGATGGGTACCGTGGCGACACGAAAAGGCTGTGGGACCGATATGGCCTCTTCCCTCACACGGGAATGGATGTGATCCTCGGCAAGGGAAAGAAGGACATCTCCATGCTCATGACCTACGTGGCCATGGACCGATTCCTCCAGCCCAAGGGGAAGCTCGGGTTCGTAATCACGCAGTCCCTGTTCAAGACCGCGGGAGCCGGGCAAGGATTCCGCCGGTTCCGCATCGGAGAGAAGGGTGCCCCGTTGGGCGTGGTTCACGTGGACGACATGGTGGATCTGAAACCGTTCGAGGGGGCGTCGAACCGCACCGCGGTGATGGTGATCGAGAAGGGGAGAGAGACACACTACCCCGTGCCCTACACCGTGTGGAGGAAGAAGAAGGGAGCGCGGTTCTCCTACGACTCGACCCTCGACGACGTCAAGTCCGCCACCCAGCTCCTCGACCAGAAGGCGGAGCCGGTGGATCCCGCTGACCCCACCTCCCCGTGGCTCACCGCCGACAAGTTCGCCCTGGCCGCGGTGAAGAAGGTCCTCGGGAAGTCCGACTACACCGCCCATGCCGGCGCCTACACTGGAGGGGCAAACGGCGTGTACTGGGTGCGCATCCTCGAGACGCGGGCCGACGGGCTGGTCGTGGTGGAGAACATCACCGCAGGGGCGAAGCGCGAGGTCCCGCAGGTAACCGCGGTCCTTGAACCGGACCTCCTCTACCCGCTCCTCCGCGGCCGGGACGTTGCGCGCTGGCGTGCTGAACCTTCGGCCCACATCTTGATGGTTCAGGACCCCCAAACGCGGCGCGGGATCCCCGAGGAGGACCTCAAGGCGCGCTACCCCAAGACATGGGAGTACCTCAACCGGTTTGAGCCGATCCTGCGAGAACGCGCCGCGTTCAAGCGCTACTTCACTCGCCGGGACAAGACAGGCAAGGTGATAGACACGGGTCCGTTCTACTCCATGTTTGACGTCGGCGACTACACCTTCGCCCCGTGGAAGGTGGTGTGGACGAGGATCGCGAAGATTGCAGCCGCTATAGTGGGTCCCGCGAACCGGAAGCCCGCGATCCCCCAAGAGACGATTACTCTTGTGGATTGCCAATCCGAGCTTGAAGCTTGCTACATCGCCGCGTTGGTCAACAGCGATCTGTTCCAGTTCGCTGCAATCTCGTACAGTCAAAAGGGCGGCAAGAGCATGGGCTCCATGCACATCCTCGAACACATCCGCATTCCGAAGTACGACCCGGCTGATCCGGGGCACCGAGCGCTCGCTGCGGCATCCCAGGAGGCCCACGCCGCGGCGGCCCAGGGCGACACCGACCGCCTGGCCGCGATCGAGGCCCAGGTGGACTCCCTCGCCGCAAGGCTGTGGGGCCTCACCGACCGCGAACTCGCCTCCCTCCGCCGTGGCCTTCCACGGGAGCTCCCCCGCGGTGCCCCCGCGCGACCGGATGAGGAACAGGGCCTATAATCCCGGCGTGGACGAGAAGCGGTACCTCGCCAGCCTGGCCCGCGCGTTCGGGGGAGCAGGGGTGGCCCCGGCCATCCCCCCAGCCGCGCCGGTCCCCCTCGGAGCGGGCGAGGAGGTGCCAACGGCGTACGGTCCTTGCCTCGCCCTCGTCTCGGCCCATCCAGCGCGTCTCGCGTTCCCCGACCGGTCGCTCTCCACGGAGGCGGTGGCCCAGGCGTTCTCGCTCCTGTTCGGGATCGGCCCGGTGCGAGAGGGGGGGCTGCGGGCAGCGGGAGCCCGCACGTTCGCCGACCTCGCCGCCCATCCCCGGTACGGCCCGCAGGCCCGCGGCTGGCTGTCCGCCCTCGCCCGTGGCGACCTCGCCCTTCTCCACGACGGGATCTCGCGGCGGTTCTCACCGTCGCACGACCTCCTCTTGCACCTCCTTGCGTTCGCCGACCGGGAGGACCTCGTGTTCCTCGATATCGAGACCCTGGGGCTCTCCTCTCTCCCGGCGTTCCTCATCGGCATCGGCCGGCTGAACGGCGACGGGATCGAGGTCCGTCAGTACCTCGCCCGCACGCTGGGGGAGGAGCCAGCGATCCTCTCCGCCCTGCGGGAGGAGCTCCCTCCCCAGCCGATCGTCATCTCCTACAACGGGAAGGCCTACGACTGGAACCACCTCCGCGGCCGGTGTGCCTATCACGGGCTGGGCCCGCTGCCGGAGCCGGTGCACCTCGACCTCCTCTTCTTCGCCCGCCGGCGGTGGGGAGGGGAGCTTCACGACTGCTCGCTCGGCGCGGTGGAGAGGGCCGTGCTCGGGGTCGAGCGGGAGCTCGACGTGCCGGGGGAGTACGTCCCCGCCCTCTACGAAAACTACCTCCGCACGGGATCGGCGGCGAGCCTCCTCCCCGTGATCGCCCACAATCGGGAGGATGTCCTCACCCTGACCAGGCTCCTCTCCGTCCTCCTCGACCGGGTGACCCGCCCTGGCTGACCTCCTCTCCGCCCTCGCCGCCCAGCCGTGGTACCGCGGGCAGGTCGTCTCCTCCTTCGTTGTTCCACCCCGGCCCGGCGTCTACGCCGCGCCCCCGGAGGGGCTCCCGGCAGCGGCCCGCGCATGGCTGACGAGGGAGGGAATCCGGCTCTACGCCCATCAGGCGGAGGCGATGGAGCGGCTTATTTCCGGTCAGGACGTGGTCGTCGCCACCGGCCCCTCGTCGGGGAAGACGCTTGCGATGGCCCTCCCGATCGTGGCGGCCTTGGCTGAGGATCCGACAGCCACCGCGCTCCTCCTCTACCCGATGAAGGCCCTCGCCCAGGACCAGCTCGGGAAGTGGACCGAGCTCGCCCGGGCGCTGGGGGTGGAGGGGCGCGTGGATGTCTACGACGGGGATACCCCGTCCCACCGCCGGCCCCGGCTGCGGGCGGAGGGGCAGATCCTCCTCACGAACCCGTACGCCCTTCACCAGTACCTGGAGTGGCACCACCGCTGGGCCCCGTTCTTCAAGGGGGTGCGGTACGTGGTCGTGGACGAGGGTCACTGGTACCGGGGCGTGTTCGGGTCAGGGGTGGCCCTCCTCATGCGGCGCCTGGGGCGGGTACTCGCCCGCTACGGGGCGGATCCGACCTACGCGGTGGCCTCGGCGACCACGGGCGACGCTTCCCTTCTCGGGGAACGCCTCCTCGGCCGGCCGGTAGCGGTGGTGGACCGGGACGGCTCGCCCCAGGGAGCACGCACGTGGTGGGCGTGGGACCCGGACCTCGATCCGGAGCGATCGCCCTTCGTGCAGGCGGTGGACCTGTGCCGGTTCCTCGTCCGGCAAGGATCGCAGACGCTCGCGTTCCTCCCGTCGCGGCGGATGGCGGAGGCCCTCGCCCAGGCAGTCAAGGAACGGCTGCCCGAGGGTGCCACGCCCGACTCGGGATCTAGCAGCGCGGTCGCGTCGTACCGCGCCGGGTACCGTCCCGAGGAGCGGAGGGAGCTGGAGCGGGGGCTGCGGGAGGGGACGCTGCGCCTCGTGGCCTCGACGTGTGCGCTCGAGCTGGGGGTGGACGTGGGCGGGCTGGATGCGGTGGTCCTCGTCGGGTACCCCGGGTCGGTGGCCTCGGTCCGCCAGCAGGCGGGTCGGGCCGGCCGGTCGGGGCGCGACGCCCTCGTGGTCTACCTGCCCCAGGAGAACCCCCTCGACCGCTACTTCCTCCGGCGCCCCCGGGAGCTCGCGGAGGGGAAGGTGGAGGTCCCTGTGCTCAACCCGCGCCACAAGGAGCTCGCCGTGCGGCATCTCCTCTGCGCGGCGGCGGAGTTCCCCCTGCGCCGGGACGAGCTCCCCCTCCTCGGGGCGGAGGAGGAGGATGCGACTTCTCTCGAGAAGGCCGGCCTCCTCGCCGCCATCCCCAATGGGTGGTCGTACGCCGGCCGGGTCCGCCCGGCGGAAGCGGTGTCCCTGAACGCCCTCACCGCACGGCAGGTGCAGATCCTCGTAGCGGGGGAGGTCCTCGAGACGTGGGATGAGCACCGCGCGCGGCGTGAGGCGTTCCCCGGTGCGGTGTTCCTCCACCAGGGGGAGGCGTTCCGCGTGCGCTCCCTCGACCTTGAACCGGGGATCGCGGTGGCCGAACCGTCCACGGACGGACTCACCACGAAGGCCCTCACCCTGGAGGAGGCGCGGATCGAACGAGCCCCTTCCGGAGCGGCGAGCGACCTGGGACTCGGGACGGTGTCCATCCGCGAGACGATCCCCGCCTACAAGGTCCTCGATCGGGGCCGGGTCGTGGACGTGCGGCCCCTCGATCTTCCGCCGGTCGAGTTCACCTCGGAGGGGGTATGGCTCACGTGGGGCAGGGATGGCTCAACGTCGCGCAGCGGGAGCCAGTACAGGGACTTGACCCTCGCGACGCCTTCCCCGGGCGGGCTCCATGGGGCCGAACACGCCCTCGTGGCCCTCGTCCCCCTCATCGCCCTCTGCGAGCCGGGCGATGTGGGCGGTGTTTCCTCCGTCCACCACCCGGATACGGGCCGCCCGACGGTGCTCGTGTACGACGCGTTCCCGGGCGGGATCGGGATCGCCCCCCTCCTTTACGCGCGGGTGCGGGACTGGGTTGCCCGCACCGTGGACCTCCTCTCCTCCTGTCCGTGCCAGGAGGGATGCCCGCGCTGCGTGCTCTCCCCTCGCTGTGGGAGCGGGAATCAGCCGATGGACAAGGGCGCGGCCTGGGCCCTCCTTGCGGCCTGGCTCGCTGCGCACGATGGGTAAGGAGGGGGGGGAGGGGCTAGGGAGGCCCCTCCCCCAAGGGAGGCTGGCCCTCGCTACGGGCAGTTCCCAAAACAGAGTTGAATCTTGAAGTTCCACCGCCCGTCGGATCCAAGGTACCAGCAGTAACCTGGACCGGTCGGGCATTCACCGACGAAGAACTGCCATCCCCCGGATGGGCTCCAGAACCAGCCCATCCCTGGTGCGATGTACTCCATGCCCTGACACGGGGGGCACGGGGTGACCCCCCAACAAGGGGGGCACGGCCAGAACCCCGTTGGCGTGGTCTGCACGATCTGGAACGTGGTCCAGGCCGTCGCACAGCACCCACAGCTCGGCTCGGGCACGAGGCCGAGCACCGCCACCCGGCCCGACTCGGGGTCGGAGCCGAGGAGGGGGTAGGGATCAGCGTAGGTACCCATCGGCATCGCGAGGGGCTGGGTACATGCCACGAGCTGCACCGTCTCCTGCCCGGTCGGAAGCATGACCCGGAACTGGTAGGTGGGTTGGTCCGGGAGGACATGGGTCCCCGCCGGGCGGTACGCGTTCGGGGAGTACGGGTTCGGGAAGATCAGGCGCACATTTCCGGTGGGCTCGATGTCGAACAGGTACACGTACGCCGCCTGGGAGATGTAGAAGTGGATCCGGGCCGTCTCCCCCACCGTGTACTGCGCACGCTCCGTCCACACGGTGGCGGACAGGCCAGGAACGGGTGTGGGAACCAACCCAAGAGGCGATGGCCCGGATTGGGCCACTCCGACGGCTGAGCACGCCAGGACGAGGACGAGGGTGATCCATGGCTTCATCTCCATCACCTCTACCCGATCTACACCGCCCGCCCGGGGCGGGTTCCCGGGGAGCTCGCGGGCTTGGATCCGGTTCGGGGACGGGGATATCATGTTGCGGGTTCCCATGTCGGGGTACGAAGAGCGGCAGGTCGGGATGAACAGGTGGGGTACGGCCGGAGGAAGCGGGCGCTTGTCCTCTGCCCGCCCCGGTCCGGAGCGAGTGAAGGGGGTACAGCATGACCATCCTTGATTTCTTCTGGATCTTCCTCATACTCTCCGCCCTCCAGCCCGTCCTCAGGCGGCAGATGCTGGAGGGTTCCCGCCAGCGGCTCCTCGCCAAGGTTGAGCACATGCGGGGCTCCCGGGTGATCGCCCTCATCCACCGCCAGGAGACCATGAGTTTTCTGGGGTTCCCCGTGTTCCGCTACATCAACATCAACGACTCCGAGGAGGTCATCCGGGCCATCCACATGACGGGCCCCGACGTGCCCGTGGACATCGTGCTCCATACCCCGGGTGGGCTCGTCCTGGCGGCGTTGCAGATCGCCCGAGCCCTCAGGCGCCATCCGGCCAAGGTGACCGTGTTCGTGCCCCACTACGCCATGTCCGGCGGGACCCTGATCGCCCTGGCCGCGGACGAGATCGTGATGTGCGAGCACGCGGTGCTGGGACCGGTGG